>WFLX010372698.1_pt1 | contig 14599 bp, 10 predicted proteins | sample 4967041 | NCBI WGS metagenome assembly WFLX01 (sample SAMN12857096, study PRJNA449069) | gut metagenome | isolation source: stool from male and female vole | host: Microtus ochrogaster | place: USA:Florida | collected 2017
AAGCATTTCTGCGTTATCACTTATCTTTAAACGATTCCATTCACTATGCTTTTCTATGTCCTTGTAGTTTCGTTTATAAGTAGAATAACTATATCATAATTATGTTTCATCTTTCCATGTAAGTATCCCGGTTTTAACTGCAATTTCATAACGTGAAATTTTATAATTCAGTCGCTCCAGCGTCGCATCAATTTTGCTTTTCTGCTCCAAAAGCAAATCTTTCTGATCTGTCAATAACTGTAATCTTGCAGCAATCGTTGCATCACCATCCTGCGTCAGCTTGACATATTCTATCATAGTTTCCACCGGAAGTCCTGCACTGNGCATACACTTTGCAAGCTCTACCCACCTGATATCCTCTTCCTGATAATCACGAATACCGCTTGCTGTTCTGGTTACAGGCGGTATCATTCNCACCCGTTCATNATACCNAAGCGTATCCTGTGAAATATCATATTTTTCGCTGACTTCTTTGATTGTCAATGTGTTCACCTCCGCTTGTGTTCTTTGTATTTTTATTATAATATCTGGAGTGAACTCTAAGTCAATAGTTTCCCTCTATTTTCTATNTNATGCACAAANTTNCGCTCTGTTTTTGTTTATAATACTAATAAGAACACCTTCCGAATCCTCAGCAATTATTCTCTGAAAATAAGTTCCCACACCGAGCAATGTTTCCAATTTTTAAATAGAATCAAATTCAAAATATTTATTAGACAACGTAAATCATCCGCAGTGAAGAAAACTGCGGATGTTGGGAACTCTTTTTTCGTTTATATCAGTCAACAGATTTAAGCGACTCCGCCATGTTGATTTTTTCAAGTTTTATCTGCATGAAGATATTTACTATAAAATTGAATACAAATGTAAGAATGATACTTAAAACGTAACTCAACGGCAGTATTCTTATGCTGAACTCAATCATATCGACTACAATCTGTGCCATGACAAAGCGATGGAGGAGTATTCCGAGACCAAGACCGCAAAGTATACCGAGTGAAGTAAGCACAATATTTTCCCTGAGTACGTATGCGGAAGTTTCATTGCGGAAAAATCCGAGTACTTTTATGGTGGCAATTTCCCTTGTGCGTTCGGTTATGTTTATATTTGTGAGATTGTAAATTACAATAAATGCAAGACCCGCCGCACATACGATTACAAGAAGCACAACATAATCAAGACTGCTCATTTTGTCCGCCATATTTGCCTTAGTCTCTTCGAGTACTGAAATATAGCTTATATCCGCATTTTCAAGGAGTTCCGTCACAATAATATCTGTATCGTCGCCTTCCCTGAAATTCATAAATGCACTGTTCATTTCAGCGTCTTCACCGAGCTGTGATTTATAAGTCTCTTTGCTGATGTAGATATAATTGTAGACATGATTTTCAAAAATTCCTGTAACTTTCAGGTGCATTTCGTTCATATCAGGGTCACGGAGCGTTATTTCATCGCCCTGCTTTATTCCGTATCTGTCGGAAATACTGTGGCAAATCAGAGCTTCATTGAGTTCCGGATATTCAAGCTGAACGCCGTCTTCCGTGCGGAAATTCATAAATTCAGGCATAGTGTCAAAAGTTTCAACAGTTTCAAGACTGATACTCTTTGCACCACTGTCGCATATCAAATCCCACGAGCTTTCTCTGTAAAGCAGAAAACTGTCTGATTTTTCGTCAAGCATACGCTGTACTTTTCTGACATTCTCAGGCTCATAACTTACCATTGCGTCGGTAATCTGAATTTCGTCATACTGCACGTCGGCAAACTTTGCAACGGAGTCTTTCAAACCAAAACCCGTCAGGAGAAGGGCTGTACAACCGCCGATACCAATAATCATCATAAAAAATCTGCCCTTGTACCTGAAAATATTTCTCAGCGAAACCTTATGCAGAAATTTCAGTCTGTTCCAGATAAACGGTATTCTTTCGGGCAGAACTCTTTTTCCTGCCTTCGGAGCTTTAGGACGCATGAGATTTGCCGCTGTTTCCGCAAGTTCGACACGGCACGAAATCCACGTCATACCGAGCGAACACAGTAAAGATGCCCCGACTGATGCAATGAACAGAGTTTTGTCGAAAAGATATGGCATATCAAGTGGAACATNCATANGTTTGTAAGTCACNCATATTATAGCAGGAAAAGAATATGTTCCNGCAAAAAATCCCAGTATACAGCCGATAAGAGACGCACTTCCCGAATAGAGCATGAATTTTCCCATGATTGCCGATTCTGAATAGCCCAGAGCTTTGAACATTCCGATTTCCGTACGCTGTTCCTCAACCATACGGCTCATGGTGGTCATGCAGACAAGTGCAGCAACAAGAATAAAAAATATCGGGAAAACTTTCGCAACCTGCTCCACGATTTCGGAATCGTTCCTGAACGTTGCATAACCGATGTTCATATCCCTGTCAAGAAGATATATTTCAGGCTTTTCAATATCGGCGATTTCCTGTTCTGCATCGGAAATATCTTTTTCGGCATCGGCAATTTCACGCTCGAAATCTGCCATATTGGTTACATATTCATCGTAATTGTCCGTATAGACTGAATGACCCGAAGCGTAATCGTCGTTGCCCTCATTGTACTTTTTTTCGGCATCTTCAATTTCTTTCAGACCGTCTTTGTACTCTTTCTCACCCTTTTCAAGTTCGGACTTCGCTTTTTCGTAATTGGCGAGACCCTGTTCATACTGTGCTTTTCCCAGTTCAAATTCAGTTCTGCCAGATTGGAGTTCCTCACGACTGCTGTTCAGTACGGACTGCTGATATTCAAGTTCCGCACGGGCATAATCAATCTGCGACTTTGCCTGCTCCAGCTGAGCAAGACCACTGCGGAGCATTTCCTGCTGTTCAGGTGGAAGATAGTCAATCATCGCAAGCACATCACCGTACTGTGTATAGAATGCTGTTTCCTGCGAATTATATTCCGCTTCACCCACATAAAATTCCTCCCATGCACTATCAAGCTGTGCCTGACCGTCTGCAAGTTGATTTTCCCCGTCAATCAGTTTCTGTTCACTTTCGTCAAGCGTTATTTTTGAGTTCTTAAGAGTTTCTTCAGCTTCTGCGAGTTCAGCTTTACCATTATCGATTTCAGTCTTAGCATCAAAGAGTTTCTTTTTTCCGTCGTCGATTTCCTTTTTTGCGTTACGGAGTTCGTCAAGTGCATTATCAAGTTCAGCTTTTGCATCTTCCAGCTTTACTTTCGCATCATCAAACTCCTTAAGAGCCTTTGTGCGTTCGTCATCGAGTTCCTGTTTAGCATCANCAANTTCCGTCTGTGCATCATCAANAATCCTTTTGTNACGNAAATCNGNCTGTTGCTGTGCAATATCTTCCCACANNTCAGACTTGCTTTNAATGAAGTCGTCGTAATCATCAGAATAAATCTGATAATCCCGATTGAATTTTATGTAGATGTCCGTGAAGTAATCAATATCAAAAGCACTTTCCATAATGTAAATAAATCCATCAAAACTTCCGTTGCCGACGGAAGTATTTCCCATTTTGTAATTGACATAATTAGAAGAATCAACTCTGCCGACCACAGTAAATTCGTTTTCATTGAATGAATTAATAGTATCTTCGCTGTTCTTGCTGCTTATTTTAAAAGTATTGCCTACTTTAAATCCACCGTGTGCCATGACAACACATTCATTCGGATTTTCAGGCATACGACCTTCCTGCAAAAGCAGACCGTTGACGTTTTCGGAAATATTATGCGCTTTTATTACAAATTNGTCGTCGTTTTCNTCAACGTAAATAANATNAAGACTGTAACCACCTTCAGCGTACTTCACATCGTCCTGATTAGCAAATTCTGTAACGCTGTCCTTGTTCCAGCCGAGAGTGGAGACAATTTTGTAGTCATACAAATTGTTATTATTTATAAAATCTCCCATCATGCTGACCATTGCAGGAGTAGTGACTTTCACTCCCGAAAAGAAGCCTACGCCGAGAGCAATAATAGCAAGAATAGCAATAAATCTACTTAAAGAACCTTTTATTTCACGGAGTGCGGTTTTTCTCATATTCTTCATAAGCCGTCACCACTCAATATCCGCAACATCGACGATATTCTCATTAAGCTTCATAGCGGCAATTTTTCCGCTTTTTACTGTGATAATTCTGTCTGCCATAGCAGAAATCGCCTGATTGTGAGTGATAACAATAACTGTCTTACCGGTTTTCCTGCACGTATCCTGCAAAAGTTTGAGTACAGCCTTGCCCGTATTGTAGTCAAGCGCACCCGTAGGCTCATCGCACAGAAGCAGTTTCGGATTTTTCGCCAATGCTCTTGCAATAGAAACTCTCTGCTGTTCGCCGCCAGAAAGCTGTGCAGGAAAATTTTTCATACGTTGTGCAAGTCCGACCTGTTGCAGTACCGTTGCCGCATCAAGAGGGTCACGGCAAATCTGTGCGGCAAGTTCGACGTTCTCCAGTGCAGTAAGGTTCTGTACAAGATTATAGAACTGAAAAACAAATCCCACATCATGACGGCGGTAAGCAGTAAGCTGTTTCTTGTTAAGTCCCGAAATATCCGTGCCGTCGATTACAGCACTTCCGCTTGTAAGTGTGTCCATACCGCCCAGTATATTCAGTATTGTAGTTTTGCCTGCTCCCGAAGCTCCGACGATAACACAGAACTCACCTTTTTCGATTTGAAAATTAACGCCGTCAAGAGCATTTATAGCCGTCTGCCCTGAACCGTATGTCTTTTTTACATTCTGAAATTCAACATAACTCACTAAAAAATCTCCTTTGCTTAAAAATAGTTTGTTTTTATATTATAACATAATGGCAAAGCNAATTCAAGGTTTAAAAAAGTAATATATGATATAATGTTTTGATAAAAAAATTAAAAGAGGAGATTTTTTAATGAGCTAATTGAGAAATCAGCACATATTTTTATGAATTTTGAAACAGAAAATATTGAGTTCAAAGCTCAGTTTACTGAGGAAATTTATAAAAAGGAAAGCGCTGGGGATAATTTTGAGAAAATTCAATCCAATCTCCAACATTCAACTTCTGACGTTTCTCATCATTAAGCCTTAATTCAATCGTCTTGTATCCCGCTCTGACTACATCAAAGGACTGTTTGTTCAGTTTCATTTCAAAGCGGAGCTAAACGGATTTTTGCATTCCTTATAATCTCACTGATTTCTGATTCGTTATCAAAATGCATTAAGTATACATGAACACCATTCTCCGCAAGCTCAGTAAGTTTCGACAATATATCATATATGTACAGATGCACATCACTCTTACAGAACGACAACTCTATATACAGATATGCACCACTGTGAAGCAGATGCAGATATGACTCCAGAGTTGCCGTATCATCTGTATATATCACATCGTTGTTATCTACCCGAAGATGATATCCGAAGCATTTTCCGTCAAACGGTTTCATATGTGTCGTAGGGATTGTTGATACGAACCAGTCTTTGTGCAGCTCGTTAGCAGTCATGATATTGAGCCGCTCCGCTTCACATCCCTCTATCTGCATGAGCAGAATAATCAAATCATTTTTCACATCTTCAGACGGTGTGACAATTATAACGGAGTTATGCAGGACAATCAATAAGCACAAGTTCCTTATTGCTTATAAAAAAATGCAGAGTTATGTTCATCTGCAAATGCACTGCATATTCCTAATGCAACGCCGCACAGTTGCAAAAGAGGAAAAAAAGTGATATAATAGGTGATATGGAAAGACAAATGAGACTGGCAGAAATAAACGATGAACTCGGAGCAGCCAGAACCGAGAAAAAAGAATTTTTAGAGAAGATAGAAAGAATGATACCGTGGGAAAGATTTTTAAAGTTGATCGAACCATGTTATTACAAAGGAGAACGTGGAAATAAGCCATACCCAATGGAATTGATGCTGAGAATCTTTTTGCTTCAGAATCTGTACGACCTTGCAGATATGAAAGTAATGACGGAAGTAATAGACAGCCGAGCGTTTTCAAACTTTTGTGGAGTTGTTTCACCAAAAGAGGTACCAGATGGAGATACGCTCGGAAGATTCCGTAATCTTCTGGAAAAAAACGGGATTCAGGAGAAGATATTTGCAGCAGTAGTTGAAATTCTTGAAGAGCGTAAACTGATTCTCAAAAAAGGAACTATAGTAGATTCGGTGTTGCCTTAAATCAATCAAAGCAGACTGTAAATATCATTACAGAGCCAATATTAATCTGATGATCGATTATTTCAAGTATCGACTTTCTGCAATGCTGCTGTTTGCGGATAAAACATTGGATATTTGTAAACAGCTTATATTGTTATGCCTAAAACAACCTGTGCCGATCATTAAAGGCAGGTCTGTTCCTCGTCCGCTGTTCTCTCATCAACGCAAGGTGTTTTGTCCTAAATATTCTATCTGATTTTCTTACGGGGTAAATGCTAAATAACCTTAAGTTGTTGGCATTGCTTAGGGGCAGAAGCCCTCTAACAAGCTATGTACGGTGTGGAAGTCGCTGTGCGCGCCCACATCGTACCGTAGTAACTTGAACAAATGGATAAAAGTTCGAAACAGCCTTATATCAACAAATCTTAGCATGATAAAAAAGCCTCCGCAGGATTTACTCCTACGGAGGCTTCTGATTTTCCCCATTGCAATTATTTATTACCTTCTGGATGTGTAGACAGATAGATTTTACTCCAATTATTTGAAACTGTCGGCAACTTTCACTTCAATCACAACTGCAATTTCCCGCGTCTGAAATTCACAAATCGTGATATCCGTCCTGACATCACCGTTTTCATGATTGGATTTTATCTCATATTTCTCAGAACCTATTAGCAATCCAGCAAGAAATCAGTAATAAAAACTTTGTAGAGTAGACGGACGGCATTGCTGCCGCCGCCCCTCGACAGAACCGCATGTGCCCTATTAANGCATACGGAGCTTCAAACAATCTTTATANANCAATNCCAGATGTTCTTAGTTATCATAGGCTTAGGTATGTGATAATCCCAAATCTTTTTGAACTTTTCCCATCGCATATACGCTCTTTCACTTCTGCGATTCAGCATTTTGTGCGTGACATATTTTAGGTATGTATAAAACTTTCGCATCTGCGTATAGTTTCCGTTCACGCCATAGAAGTTGTAGTGTCCCAACAAGCTAAGTCTTATCAGTTTCATAGTCTCCGTCACATTCTTGTTAAGACGTGTTTTCAACCACTCTTTCGCCTTTTGCCGCTTCGCTTTCAGTTTCTTCTTGCTTGTGCGGATTCCCACACGATATTTCCCTTTTGTTGTGTGAGTATTGAAGAATGTGAATCCCAAAAAGTCAAATTCCTCTTTGGTTTCCGCAAATCTTNCGAATTTGAAAATTCTNGTCTTTTCCTCCGCAAGCTCNAGCGAGAACTTTGCAAGCCTNGGCNTTAATGCCGCCATAACNCTCGTTGCATCATCCCAATACTGAAACATAATCAGAAAGTCGTCCGCATATCTCACATAGAATCCTTGTCCTTTCATATGCTTTTTCACTGCTGTCACCCAAAGGTCAAGCACATAGTGCAGATACACATTCGCCAGAATCGGGGATATTTGTCCGCCCTGCGGCGTTCCCTTATCACTTTCGTAATATTCCATTCCCTCCATGATTCCTGCAATCAGAAACCGTTTTACGTAGTGCAGAAAATTCTTGTCATCAATGTCATTTGCGAGAAACTTCATGAGCCACTCATGGTTCACATTGTCAAAAAATCCTCGAATGTCTGCTTCCAGCACATAATTGACCTTGCGGCACATTATCACTTGATTGATATATGCGACAGCATCATGGGCGCTGCGATTCGGGCGGAAACCCATCGAACAGTCAAGAAATCTTGGCTCGTACACCTGATTCAGTATATCTGCCATTGCTCCCTGTACAAGTCTGTCCTCGTAGGCTGGTATTCCTAACGGTCGCATTTTCCCATTGCCTTTGTCAATATAGGCTTTGCGTACAGGTAACGGTCTGTATTAAAACTTCTTCATTTTCTGTACTAATTTCGCAATATTTTCATCGGCATTAGCTTCATACGCCTGCTTGTCTACCCTGTCGATGCCAGTTGCCTTATGCAGCTTTTGATGTCTGTGCTGTTCCATTAGACTCTTTTCATTGACATTATGCATTAAATTCTGCACCCTTGCGTATCGCTTGGATTGACTGCTTATTCTCATTGATTTCGTTTCCATCTGTTTTGACCTCCTGTGTCACACATGTTTCTTCTTTGAGAACGATTATTTGCTGTTCCCTTCGCTCCGCCTGCTTTCACAAGTTTCATCACTACTATGAGACAGTCCGACTTCTGACAGATCATCGGAATTTCTCTGCACTTTATGTACTTCAATTTTCCTACCTCTGTTGAGGAATCTGTCAGACCTCCCAGGTATGCATAAGATACTTTGTATACTCGCCACGCCCTTAGACCCCGATGGAATCAGCAATTTCTCGCAAAACGAATCTGCTGATGCTGTCTGCTGCAACAATGAATGCATCGACTTCCATACATCATGGATTACGGGGCTCTTTAGCTTCACGCTTTCGCATTGCGGCTCTTATACTCCATTGCCTACGCTTAAATCTAACCTCACGGCTTCGACTCCAAGGCTATGTACTGACTGTCTGCTAAGCTTTGTCAGGTCGGGAATTTCACTCGACTATATCTTATGCACCGAACTGGCGCACCATTTTCACCATGATAACTGAAACTTTTTCACAGCCAGAGATTTATTTCCTTTTGGAAATAAACAGATTTCTCATCAAGTAGAGTCTACAAAAGATCGGACATTCCTTCTTTTTTTACCTTTTCATTGAGCCAGACGAAAATTGTCCTGCGATAAGTAGCCATAATCTCACGATTCAGAATCACCATTGTTGCAATGGTTTCGGCGGTGTCGAACAATAGTATTTAGAAATCAACGCAGGATAACTTCAAATTATCATTTAGAATTTNTCNCTTTTCCTAAATNTGATTTGTNAAAAATGANANGAGNGTTTANATGNGTTTGCANATAGTATCAAAAGAAAACGATTTAGAATATGCTTTAGAAAAAATTACGGAACACGTTTTTAACAAAAATTTTTATTATAAAGGTGCTTATGCGGTTCAAAAAGATGATGATATAAGAGTAAACTTTGAGAATCAAAATCAAAGAAGATCATATTATTTAGAAAGTAATTTTAATTATTGTAATCTAAACGGCACCGGATTCACAGACTCTATATTTAAAGATGTTTCATTTAATAATTGCACTCTCGATAATGCAAACTTTGAGTCTTCTTATTTTTTTAATTGCCGTTTCAAAAACAACCTTCCATATTCTTCAATGAGTTTTGCTAAAAGCTTTATATACCAAACCACTTTTGAACAAATAGTTTTTAACCAATGCAGACTGAATGATATTTCATTTAATAATTCTACCATAGAAGGGTGCGCTTTTGACAATTCGTCATTTGACGGAGCAATTTTTAATAATACGATATTAGACACAATATCCTTTAAAAACATGAATTTAGAATATGTACAGTTTAACAATGTACATTTAAACAATACATCTTTGCCTTTTCCAACAATTCCATTTATTATAAACGGAATTAAATATCTAAAAAGCACTTCCGATAATGTAACAATAAAGTCTGCCAAAAAGGGAAAGATATCAAAAGAGGAGTACTTTGATATTGTTGTGTATTTGAAGACATTCTATGAAAAAACAAAAAATTATTTCCCTCTTGCAAACATTTATATCGCCGAAAATGATAATCAAAAAACGTTTACTGCAATTAAAAATGGCATATATCAATCCATATTGCTTAATAATTACCGTCAGCTTAAATATTATTGTATCTTGGCTAGTTCTTGTAACTTATTAAACATTCATCAGAAAAAAGATTTANTNANTTTCATATCGAAGGAATTCAACAATAGATTGTCAGAAAATTTTATTTTCTATTCTCTAATTGTTAATCATTTTACAGAATTAAANAACATCTTANAGAANAGCAACGNTTNNTCNTTGATTATTTCTTTTAAGACAAATATAGACAATAAAAATTATCCCGTTTTATCCATGTTTTATAAAGCAATAGACCTCTTGGTAGGTGTAGTGGGAATCAAGTCCAATTACAGCATTAACTTTACATATAACAGCAATGCCGAAATAATTGCCATAATCAATTCTTTGGATCCTTCTGTTATAGTAGCTTTGATTACTGCGGTTACAACAATTTTTATTGCTGGAATAAAAGGAATTTCACAACTCCCTGAAGTTATAGGTAAATTTATGACCATGAAGCAAAAAATTCAAAAGGAAAATTGCGAATTGGCGGCTAAACAACTAGATAACCAAAAAACACAATGGGAAATTATTAAGTTAAAAAAAGAAATCAATTCAAATGAAGACGGCACTGAGTCAATAGACAGATTAATCAATGGGGTTGAACCTGTTCTGAGATGCTGCGATGAGTTGAATCATTTCGGGGTAATCATAAACGACATCAACTACAATGCCGTAAATATTAGTACCAATGAATTGACCAATCATACAAGTAATTTAATCTTTGGCAATCAAAATGAAGATGAATAAATATGCTATTTAAGTTAATGTGTTGTTTTGACAATATACACAGGTCGGTCCTAACTTTATCCCATATTTTTTGCAGATTTCTTTTGTCTTAAAGTATGTTTCTAAAATGTAGTTTATTGTGGGGGGGACAAAATTTGATAATTCTGTTTTATCCATGGGACGGAAAGGTGATATCATTGGCGTTACTCCCAATTTGCATAGGTACTCTATTCCGCGCAAAAATGATTCTTGTGAGTCCAATCCAATGATCAACATGCTCCTTGTGTTTTCCTTTCCAAATAATTGTGAGGATTTTTTTAACGCAAGTTCATATTGATTAAGAGGTATATCCCCTTTTCCCGGCATAACAGTTTTGGCAATCTCCCTGTCAAAAATCTCAATATTAAACGCTACTTCGGNTACANCGCTATTATAATATTGTTCTAANGTATTANCATCAACCGGAGGAATCGACATAACATAAATGGNTTTGTTGGAGGTTANACNGNTATAGCGAGCAATCTTATTTACATAATATTCTTCATTTTGATAAGAATTGCTCGGTCCACCAATCAAAAAATGCTTGAAATCAACATTACTTTGATATTGGTCAATTGTTTCAAATATATCATCTAATGGTATTTCAGCATCTGAAACACTTGTGATATGGCAAAACTTACATCCATGGTCTTTTTTCTTAAAAAGGCAAATAGAAGTATGTTTTATGCGCAAACGATCAGTAGTAAGGTATCCTATACGATGAATATTTATATTGTTTCGAGTGTATTTTACTGGTAGCTGCTCTTGCTCGGCGATCTTAATTTGTGATATAAAATCATTTAAATAGAACAAAGCAACTTCATCGTCGTGTTTTTGAATGGAAAAAGGCGATAATTCTACAAATTTTGTTTTTGTAGGACAATTTATAACAATGTCATTATCTATTGTAATATCAATTGCATCAAAAGTTGCTATCTTTATAAATTTGCCATTAACATATAAGTCCTGTACTTCATCTGACACACGCACTCCTTGAGTTAATAAAGCACATTTTAAAATCACCATATTTTGTCGAAGTATATCGGAACTTAAATTGCTGTAATTAAGCAAATTTTGATATACAAACAAATTACCGTCNTAATTAATNCTTGAAATATTCGTGTTANAAANTACANGAAATATATACTCACCGTTTATACTGCTGCCCTCATTTTCTACTATTAACTTTTCAATGTTGGCGGAAGTGTTTCTTAAAAGACTAAGCAAGTAGTTGTTAAATGCCAAAAATTCATTTTGATAAAAAGAAAGCATGCTGAATTCGATCTTGATATTCTCTATTTCGCTTAATATTTCGGAATCCACACTGTCATTAAAAATATCATATACAATGGTCTGCAAGTCGGGTAAACTGTTATGTTTCAACGCGTAGTTGATCAGCATTGACGAAGCTTGGAATCTGGGATTGATCTCGATGAAAAAAACATTATTATTGATGACAAGAAGATCTAAACCGCACACTCCCAAATAGCCAAGTTTTTGTAGAGAATTGCCGATATTCGCTGCGCATTTCAGAATTTTTTGTTTAATTTCTGGCGAGAGTTTTAAATAAGCCAAAAAATCGGCTCCCTTATACAGCAACCGATTATTCGCATTTTCAATAATTTGGATAGATGGCTGCAAAATCGAAATTTTTTTATTGGAAATTATTATATGGACATTTACAGAGTAAGAACACTCATAGTATGGACTTACCTTATAACAGCTATATTTGTCTAACTGTTGAAATATAATATCTTCGTTTTNTTCANTTAATACAAAAGTCCCTGTGCCACCANACGAATAATTCTCTTGAATAACAAACTTTTTTCTTTNTGAAAATATGTTAGATNATTTATTGTATGTACATTCATTTCCAAACATTTCAGTAAATTCGATAATTGGCATTATATTGCTTGCCCACAAATATGAATATGTTTTATTTTNAATNAATTTCAGAAAACTTGNAATATATTTATTTATTATTCGTTCTCTTAAATATGGTGNCTTAGAAGCAACACTTTCTGCAGTTTTTGTACTGTAAAAAAACAATTTTACGTCGTTGCATTTTAGCTCTTCATCAATACTATCAATGATAAAATTAATGAATCCTTTTTCTTTACCACTGTTTATTGAAACATTATTTCCTTTATTTGAGCCATACATTGTTATGCTTTTATAAAATATATTGGAACAAAGAATTTCCGACTCTCTATTACCAACCCATATTATTTTCTCACTCATATAAACCCTCTTTTCATTTTTCACAAATCACATTTAGGAAAAGTGACAAATTCTAAATGATAATTTGAAGTTATCCTGCGTTGATTTCTAAATACTATTAGGCACCATTTCCACCTCAAAGCCAGCGTATTTTACGATTTCTTATTCATTGCTATTAGACAAAAAGTTGATTATAGTATATAATANGATTATCCACAATAAAGGAGTAACTACAATGTTAAATTTAACTTTACAAATTCAGCAATTTCTTGACTACTGCAAGTCAAGAAAAACTTTAAATGNTAAAACCATCAAAGCNTACAGAATTGACCTCANACAGTTTGCTGAGTGTACAAGCAATACGTTTTCCAAAGAAANCATTTGCCATTACATNGACACNCTGCATGAGCAATTCAAACCCAAGACNGTAAAGCGAAAAATTGCTTCTGTAAAAGCATTCACCCACTATCTTTTAATTGAAGAAGTCATCGAAATCAATCCCTTCAATAAAATTGATATTTCATTTAAAGAACCAACCATACTTCCCAAAACAATTCCACTTAATGTAATTAACAGTATACTTGCCCATGCTTATGATACCTTTTCTCAAACTAAAACAGACTACCAGAAACGCTGTACTACTCGTGACATCGCAGTTCTTGAAATTCTTTTTGCAACCGGAGCAAGAGTATCTGAAATTTGCAATCTTACACCTTCATCCGTGGATTTGACCAACCATACAGTCAAAATTTTCGGTAAAGGTTCTAAAGAACGCATGATTCAGATTGAAAATCCAGATGTTTTAAAGGCACTTCAAGAGTATTACACGCTGTTTCAAGAAGATATAAAATCATGTGGTTTTTTCTTTGTCAACAAACTTCATAATCGTTTGATGGAACAATCTGTACGTGAAATCATTTGTAAATATACTGCTATGACCGAATATGACATACATATCACTCCGCATATGTTCCGTCACTCATTCGCCACCTTACTACTTGAAGAAGATGTTGACATTCGCTATATACAAAAGCTTTTAGGTCATAGTTCTATAACCACTACTCAAATATATACCTATGTCGCTATGTCTAAGCAGAAAGAAATACTATCAGCCAAACATCCAAGAAATAAAATAAAAGTCAAAGTAGAATAGTATACAATGTATCTTTGTTTAAGAACGCTTGTCCAAAACAAAGATTTTAAACGTCTCTAATATATATAATCATTTTCGCTGCCCAAAAGTTACAATATTCGCACGAGTTTTTAAATATTTGTATGGTTGCACAAAAAATATAATAAGTGATTGTGCATTGTGCAACAAATAATTATTTTATACAGTATAGAAGCAAGTTCATAACTAAGACATCATGCTTTATTATACAGGATTGCAGTTTTTGTAGAAACTTGCAGTGAATGTCGGTTTATGTGCAGTGAAAAGTCGAACTTTGAAATTTTTTGATGGGGATCAAAATAATTGTCCATAATTCATTTTAACCCTATATATTTTAATTGTCAATATCTGTGGCATGAAATGCATATTTGTGGCACGAAATGCATATTATTATTTTAACGTGAGTTCGATGAAAAAAGATAGAAAAAACCGCCGAAATCTGTTNTAATGAGNATAACTACANACTCAAAAAAACAGAAAGGCGNTTTTTTCTATGGAACAAATAGCAATTTTTTGTGATACAGATGATTTTTGCAAGGCATATGAGGAGTATTGCAGAAACAAACTATTGATAGATAAAGAAGAGGTTGTACCCCGAACAAAAA
>WFLX010005910.1_pt1 | contig 14590 bp, 11 predicted proteins | sample 4967041 | NCBI WGS metagenome assembly WFLX01 (sample SAMN12857096, study PRJNA449069) | gut metagenome | isolation source: stool from male and female vole | host: Microtus ochrogaster | place: USA:Florida | collected 2017
ATTTTCGGCAAGATTTCTCACCGCCAGTCCGGCCGCTTCACATTCGGTGTGGTAACGGTTGCGGCGTGCGGGAGTAAGGTCGGTGCTGAGCATCACCGTGTCAGGTTTTATCATGCGGGCGAGTGTAAGTATGTCGCCTTTGAAACCTCTGCACACAAGCAGAATATCTACCTGCCCCTGCGGCACACGTATTGAGTCGCGGTCGGCAATCACTATTCTTCGTGTGGCCGTCTCAAGNATNGGATAGTCGAANCGGCACACCGAGTTTTCNGCTCTACGGTTNCCAACTCTCATTGTCTCTATGCCTCTNTTCCCCATGTGGTGTCGGTACTTTAGCAGAGCCTCCTCCAGTATCGCATCGTGATCGCGCCGCGAGGCGGTGGTGATGATGTCCATAGCCTCCGGAGAGCTGGCTATGATATCAGTGCGATAGGCCGTCGGCACGATTCTCACTCCGAAGCCGCTCTTCTCCTTCGGGATGCCCATAAGGAGGATGGTGCATAAGGTAAGTGTGGCGGTCGTAATCCATAAGATCTTCCGGCGGCGATGGAGAGCAAAGGCGAGCGCGATAATTGCCGCGATAGCGCATAAGAGCTCAGGCACACGCAGATAGATATTGTCAACGGTCGCTCCGGGGAGAGTGGCCACCCGGTCGGTGATGGCCATGAGCCAACGGCAGAGAGTGTCGATAGCCGAGCAGAGCGCATCGGGNTACCATCCTGCGGCTCCACACANCACCAATATCACCCCCGCGCCTACAATGAGTGGTAGCAAAGGAGCCGCAGCGATATTGGCAATGAGGAAATAGACCGGGAAGGTGTGGAATGTGTAGGCCGACACGAGCCCGGTAGCGAGCATGGCCGAAACNGTCACAGCAATCGCCGCCACGATAGGATAGAGCATACGGTTGCGGCGTGACACCGGATTGAGTTTCTCCGAAAAAATCAATATCCCCGCCACTGCCAGAAACGACAGCATGAATCCGGTGCTTTTCAGAGCGAGAGGGTCAAATATCAGTATCAGGATAGCTGCGAGACAAAGGGCATTGAAAGGGGAGTGGCGACGCTGGAGCATGAGCGCGCAGAGCATCACTGTGGCCATTACCGTGGCACGAGTTACCGATGCCGACATACCGGTGACCAAGGCAAACATCCATAGAATCACAATCACCATAGCGGGGATATACCGCCGTGCGCGCGTGAGCTTCAGCGGCCACAGGACTATCATCACAAGGCCCATCACTATCCCTGCATGCAGTCCGCTCAGAGCGAGCACATGAGCCAGACCGCCGCGGGTGAAGCTCTCGCGGATGTCGGGGCTCAGGCTTTCGCTCTGTCCGGCCACCGTCGTGGCTAAGAATTCCTTGGCCTGTGACGACAGCGGGCTACGGAATATTATTTCGGTGATTCTTCTTCCGGCTCTCGATGTGCGGCCATAAAGTGAGCGGTTNCCTGTCAGATAGCGGAGAGAGTCGGGCTTCACGAGGGTCTGCGCCCANATTCCGCGGTCGTGCATCATTTGGGCTATATCCAACTCGTCGGGCAGATGAATCTGCGACTCTACGGCTGAGAATGTAGAGGTGAATATCACCTCCTCCCCCTTCTCAATCTCCGGGGAAAACGACGGATAGGCAACCGACACGAGCAAATTGGCCGGATNAAGCCTCTCTCCTCCGTCCATCTGACATTCGGTTACTCTCACTGTAAGTATCTGCCCCGAATTGCTCATCTTATGGTCTATTACTATCCCTCGCGCAGTGGCATGGCGGCCGATAATCTTGTCGGCGTCCGGTCGCCCGTCGGCCACTGCGAAAGCTACAATCCCTACGGCAGCGGCTCCCGCGATGATTGCTATGCTGCGATGGCCGAGCAGCGCGATGATTACAGTGATGCCCACTGCGGCTATCGCGATATAGATGTGCCATTCATAGGGGATGAGTCCACATATAAATATGCCTGCCGCTATAGCGATGGCGACAGGCATAAGAGGGATTAGAGAGAGGGGTGGACGCATCAGTCACATAGTTCAGTGGGTCACATGGTCAGGCGATGGTGGCGCGCACCACGAAGAAGCTGCTCACCCCGATGACTATCCACAAGGCAATGGCGAGCAGAAGCGGCTTGGCTCCCACCGATTTGATGGTCTTGAGCGAGAGCGAGGCGCCGATGAGGAAGAGGGTGAGCACCAGACCCTTCTTGGCAATCCATACGAGCCAGTCGCTCACGGCTACGGGGATGCCGCAATAGGTATTGGCGAGCATGGCGAGAATGAAGAGGAATATAAACCAGGGGATTGACACCTTGGCGGTCTTGTCGCGGAAAATAGCCATTGTCACCAGAGCCAGAGGTATAATCCAGAGGGCGCGGGTGAGCTTGATGAGGGTGGCGAGGCGGAGAGCTTCGGGGCCGTAGGCCTGACCGGCACCGACCACTGACGAAGTGTCGTGGATGGCGATAGCAGCCCAGGTGCCGAACTGTGCCTGCGACATGTCGAAGAAGTGGCCTATGGGCGGGAAGATAAAGAGGGCTATGGCATTGAGAATGAAGATTACACCGAGCGACACCGCCATTTCATGTTCCGAAGCGCGGAGCACCGGACCTACGGCTGCTATGGCGCTTCCGCCGCAGATGGCCGTGCCCGACGAGATTAAATAGCTCGTCTTGCGGTTGATGCTCATCCACCATCCGAAGAGCACACCGATTACCATTACGCCGACCACACTGGCGATGGTAAACATCATGCCCTCGCTGCCCGATTTGAGCGATTCGGTCACGTTCATGCCGAAACCGAGACCCACCACCGAGGCCTGAAGCAGATATTTCGAGGTCTTTTTATTGAATTTGGGATACGGGCACTCGAAAACAAAGGCAAACACCAGGCCGAGGAAAAGAGCCACCGCCGGAGTGACATAGCTTTTCATTCCCAGCTTGTCAAAAGGGAAGATACATAGCACTATCAGTATGAGATAGATTGCTTTAGCCGTCTTTTTCATTGTATATAAGCGAGATGTGTATATTTATCGGGTAATAATTTACTGATTCCATATCTGCCAGGAGGCAAACGCCTGCAGGAGAAGCATCTCAAGGCCATTCTTGGTCTCGGCGCCCATCTCGGCGCTCTTCTTCATGAAAAGAGTGATGTCAGGATTGTAGATCAGGTCGTAGCAGAGATGCTCTGGAGTGAGCAGATGGTAGGGAATGTCGGGAGCCTCGTCGGTGTGGGGATACATGCCGAGCGGGGTAGTGTTGACTATCACCTTGTGCGTGGCCATTATCTCCTCGGTAAGGTCGGCGTAGGTAATCACCCCTTCGCGAGCCGAGCGCGACACTCTTTGCGGTTCCACTCCCAGGTTTTCCAGGCCGCGGATTATAGCCTTGGCCGCTCCTCCGGTGCCGAGCACCAGGGCTTTGTTGCGCTCGGGGGTGAGCAGCGGGGCAATTGAGTCGCTGAAGCCTATCACATCGGAATTGTAGCCTTTGAGGCGCAGGTTGGCACCTCGGCCCATGAAGCGGATCACGTTTACCGCTCCGATTTTGGCTGCATCCTCATCCATCTCGTCCATATAGGGAATCACGGCTTCCTTATAGGGGATAGTGACATTGAGGCCTNTCAGGGCCGGATACTGCGCGAGCACCTCCATAAACTGCCCTATGTCGGCAATCTCAAAATTTATATACCGGGCATTGATGCCCTCCGACTCAAATTTCTTGTTGAAGAAATCTTTCGAAAATGAGTGGCGCAGCGTACGTCCTATCAGGCCATAGAGCCTCTGAGATGGTTCAGCCATTGAAAGAGTGGTCTAAATTATTTATTCTGCAAAATTAACCAAATCCTCCGAAATTGCAAACAAATTAACACACCGGTGCACTAATCTCTCCATTCCTCACCTTCTTGAAAACGAAGAAATAGGCATGCGCAGGGAGCGCCGCTGTGTAGCGTGTGCGCCGGCGGTCGATTTTATTGTGGTTCGGGTCNATGAAGATAAACTTGTCAATGAGCTCAAATCCTGTCTTTTTGGCCATGGAGATCACCTCATCCGATAGCCAGAAGGGTGAATTTAAGAATGTGAAGTCCATAGTCTTATATACGAGTATTCCATCGGTCTGCATCTTCCTGTAGGCCAGTCTGAGCATCCTGTCGTGCTCTTCAAGCAATTCAATGAGGCTCGAAAAGTGGGTTGACACGTCAAACCGACTCTTGGTTGANGGCATCTGAACCGAGCAAGGAAGGTCTATGACAATGTTTTCAAATGTGCCGTCACTCCACTCCGTGTCAAAGGCGGCCAGGTCATTCACTTCCGGATTTTTGAGGATGGAGGCATACTTATCGTAGCAATGTGTAGGCTTTAGTAGCCCATCTTTGTAAAATCCCAGTTTCCAGGCTGTGAGGTCGCATTGGAAGCGATTGCGTTTNGGCANATGGATGGAGAGAATCGTTTTCAGTATGTCCGTCTGATTATCCGACACCGAGAGGAAATGCATCCTGTCCACCTGATTTATTGCCGCAGTCTTCTTATCCTTTGGTTTTGGTGGCTCCGGCATCTTAAGATACCTCCTTACNGTGTTGGCCGCAAGACCAAGTGCCGCAGCAATCTGCGGGGCTTTCTCTTTGGGGTTCAAGCGAGCGTACTCCGTCACTCTATTGTAGATGTGGAGTTGCTTGTCGGTGATGCGGTCTATGCCACGCGTCCGGATATATGCCCGGATAGCAGCCGTAGTCACATTATTGTTGGATGCATTCTCTTCGATAGAGAGAGTGGGGTCGTAGGTGGTGATTCGTGAGGTCTTCATTTCTGCCGGCAAAGTTAGTGAGATTTCGCTGAAAACGCAAAACTTGATAATTATAAAAGCGGAAGATATATCAGTCCGGGCAATTTCTTTGTTAAATAATCTGCTATTTATATCTCTATCTATCACTATTTTGANAATGACTACAAATCGCCATAACTTTGCGGCATCAATAATGAAAAGAGCCATATGGAAGAGACATTTGACCTCAGCGACCCGAAGATTTATCTGAGCAACGGCACGGTGCTTCAATGCTATCCCCTTGAAAATACCGTAAACACGCCGGAGAGAAAACACGACAGATATAAGGAAAACACCTTTGGAGAGAATGTATTCCTCTTCCTGGCCAACGCCGAAAAGATTTTCAGCGACAGCCGTATGTTTCTTGCCGACAGTGGNGTATATAATGGAATGGCCTACTGCGGTGGATTCAAGAANGGTTGTCTGGGAGCCTACCTCGAATGGTGGATTGACAATCACCTTTTTTCGATTGACCGGGAGGGGAGACCGATATGGTTTCTCAGCGGTAGCCCTTTGTCGGGATGCCACGCCTGTCTCACAGCCGATGAAGAGGGCAAGCGTCATCGGGCAGACCTTCAACACAGCTTCATGACCACCTGCAAATCCTACCTCGGCGTTTGTAAGAAGTATCATGAGGCGATGGCCCATTGTCAGGCTTTCACTATTCCGGAGGTTATCGAGATACTGAAGGGGAATTACAGCGTGGAGGACCGNAGCCGNCTCCACGCAATGATGGAGCACATAAAGATGGACAATGAAATCCAATCTCTCCGACGTGAAGTTAAGTCATTGCGCGAATGGAACAGCTCTTTATCTGGCCGGGTGCGTGAACTCCTATTCGAGAAACATCACGAAGCCCTTACAGATTATCACAAGCGATACACCGACCTGCTCTATATCGCCAATCAGAAGTCAGAGCAGTACAAGCAGCGACGCATAGAGATGCGAAAGCTGCTGAGAGCCGGCGAATTGTCTAATAGAGACTATCAAACGGCCCTTTCTCTCCTTCGCAAGGAGAAAGATGATGCAGAGTGGGCATGGCATAGGTTTAGCTCCGACCGACTGGCCGAGATACTTGGCGATGATTCAGGTCGTCTTCGTCCGAAAGACGTAGACGAGCTTATGAAGCAACAGACAAACCCCTGAATCGTCAATCGTGATTGGCAATCCAGGGGGTAGAGCTAAGCGGAGAAGACAATTATTCTGTCGGAGCACTGGGTGAGGTGATAGTCGAGAGGATGGTCTCGATGCGGGTGGCCATGGCGGCATTCTCTTTTATGAAGGCTGCCAATTCCTCTGCGGGAGCGAGCTGAGGGTCGTTGGTGCCTGTTGTGGAGGCGGTGAAAGCTGCGAGTTTCTCCGAGAGGCTCTTGCGGGCCTCTTCGCTGGCAGAAGTGACCATCAGCGCGTCGGCCGATGAAAACATCTGATAGTTGGCCACGAAAGCAAATGCATCTTCGAGCAGTTTGGGCCACGGGGTGAGGTCTATGCGGGTCTGCATGGAGTCGAGCGCCAGGCTGAGCCGCGAAGCGCTCTTGAGCAGCACGGCCACTGCCGGATTGGTGCCGGNTGCACCGGGCTGATACATATCTTTCATGTCGGCAAGCGTGAAGTCGGCATCGTATGTGCCGTCATCCGTGCGCTTGGCCGCCGGGGTTGTCACATCGTAGCANGCGTCCAGGAAACTGTTGATGTTGTGAATCACNACNGGAGCACTCTTCACCAGCTTATCCTTCTCGGCGGCCTGATGGAGGCGTCGCTGTTTCTCCACCTCCGAGGCCACATCTATCTCCGACTTCATGGAGCCGACCGAGTTGAGGAAAAATCCCATCACGAGCAGTCCGCAGGTCACCTCGGCAGCGGTGACTCCCTGCGCAATCCCGTGGGCCGGAGTGTAGTCGCCAAATCCGAGGGTAGTGATGGTGACGATGCTATAGTAGAGCCACGAACCGAAATCAGTGCCTCCGCCATCGGGAATCCTGAACTGTCCGTCGGGAATCCCCCAGTAGATGAGGGCGAAAATAGGGATCAACACGATGTAAAGGCCCATCCACACGATGGGGCGGATATTTGACACCACATGAAAGAAGTGGCGGAAACGGTCGGATATTGACATGACTCAAATATTTAATTATCAAATAAGTTTCACTACTTATCTAACGCCTCTCGCGGACTCTTTGTTGGCATCCGGCCACAAAAAAAGCCCGGCCACGTGAGCCGGACTTCTCTATGAGGTTGAGTCTTTCGGTTATCAGTCGAAGATGTGGCGGAGCTTGCTGAAGATACGGTTTTTCACCGAATCCGAAGCCTTCATGTTGGGCTTGTCTACGAGGGTTTCAAACGTNTTCTTCTCCTCTTCGGTGAGGTTTTCAGGGATGTAGACCATCACGTTGACGAGCTCATCGCCGGTCTCATGCGAGTCGGGCGAGGGGAGTCCCTTGCCGCGCAGACGCAGTATCTTGCCCGGCTGGGTGCCCGGAGCGATTTTCAGGCGTGCACGTCCGCCGATGGTGGGCACCTCGGCTGTGCCACCGAGCACTGCGGTGGGGATGTCGAGCATCAGATTGTAGATCACGTCGTTGCCATCGCGTATCAGCTCCGGGTGCTTGATTTCTTCGATTACCACGAGGAGGTCGCCGTTCACGCCGCCATGCATCGGCGCATTGCCTTTGCCCTTGACGGTGAGCACCATGCCGTCGGAAACACCGGCAGGGATGTTGAACGACACAACCTGCTCCTTGTGCTCCACTCCGGTGCCGTTGCAGTAGTGACACTTNTCGGAGATAATCTTGCCGTCGCCGTTACACTCGGGGCAGACTGCGGCGCTTTGTGTCACTCCGAAGATGGTCTGCTGGGTGCGGTGAACAGTGCCGGTGCCGTGACAGGTAGGACAGGTGGTGAACGCTGTGCCGTCCTTTGCGCCTGTGCCGTGGCAGTGGTCGTCTTTCACGAACGATTTCAGCTTCAGTGTCTTCGACACGCCTTTGGCTATATCCTCGAGCGAGAGCTTGAGGGTGATTCGCAGGTCGTCGCCACGACGCTGACGCTTGCGCGGACGGCCGCCGGCTGCGCTGCTGAATCCGCCCATATCGCCATATGACCCATGGCCTCCGAATATGTCGCCGAACATGGAGAAAATATCGTCCATCGACATGCCTCCCGACGAATAGAATCCGCCGCCTCCGGCACCGCCGCCAGGGAATCCCTGCGGGCCCATATTGTGGCCAAACTGGTCGTATTTCTGACGCTTTTCAGGGTCAGACAGCACATCGTAGGCTTCGGCAGCCTCCTTGAATTTCTCTTCCGCCTCCTTGTCGCCCGGATTCTTGTCGGGGTGATATTTGATTGCAAGGGTGCGGTATGCTTTTTTCAGTTCCTCGGGTGTGGCGTTCTTCGACACCCCGAGCACTTCGTAATAATCTCTCTTTTCCATATCGGTGAGAATAATGTGGGTGGGATTACTGACCTACGGCCACCTTGGCGTGGCGGAGAACCTTGTCGTTAATCATATAACCTTTGGTGGGGGTGTCGATNACCTTGCCCTTCTGCTCCTCGTCGGTCACAGGCACCATGGCTATAGCCTCGTGGATATCGGGGTTGAACTCGGCTCCGGTGCTCTCGATAGCCTTCACACCGTTCTGCTCGAGATATTTCACGAATTTCTGATAGATGAGCTCCATGCCCTGACGTATAGCCTCGGGGTCGTCGGTAGAGGCCGATGCCTGGATACCGCGCTCGAAATCGTCGATAATCGGCAGAAGGCCTTTCATGGCGCTCTCAGCGCCGTTNCGTATTATCTCGCTCTTCTCCTTGAGAGTGCGTTTGCGGAAATTGTCGAAGTCGGCCATAAGAAACATATACTCTTTCTTCTCCTTCTCCAACTGCACCTTAGCTTCGGCAAGCTGCTTGGTGAGCGAGTCTATCTCGTTCATCTCAGCGTTTTCGATATCTTCTGCAGTCTCGTCTTCTTCGGCTGCCTCAGGCACATTGTCCATCACTTCGACATCTTCCATGTCGGGCTTCACACTATCCTGATGCTTCTGTTCCGGCTCCTGACCGGGGGCGTTATGTTTGTTGCTCATGACTGTTTATGTTTTTTGTTTTCTTTTCCTTTTTTATGTTGCAGCATGCAAAAATGCTGCCAAAACCACGGTTTTGCCCGGTGGTCTTTATTTTGATAACAACAGAGTGCTGATAACGTTCAGTTAAGCACCCCCACAAACACGTCGCACCCCTCAAACTCCCTCTTCAGGCTCTCTGCCAATTTGTCACCCTTATTAATATATGTGTCATCAAACAGAGCGTAGACTGCCGACCCCGACCCCGACATGGCCACATACACAGCCCCTCGCTCAGCCAATGCTCGCTTAATTTCGCCCACCACCGGATATGCAGCGAAAACCGACGCTTCGAAGTCGTTCACAATCTTTCCGCTCCATTCCCCGGGGGAGAGCGCGGAGAGCAGCTCCGGAAGCGCCGGGCTGGCTATCTTGGGAGTGACTCCCGCATAGGCTGCCGCTGTAGGCACACTCACCGCGGGCTTCACTATCGCCACAGTCATGCCGGCGAGCGAGAGGCCGAAGGGGGTGAGGGTGGTGCCGGTGTCGGTGCAGAGCATCGGTCGGTTGCCGATGAAAAACGGGCAGTCGGCCCCGATAGTCCCCGCAATCTCGGCGAGCTCCCCATCGCTCAGGCCGAGAGCGAAGAGAGAGTTGAGTCCGGTGAGTGTAAAGGCCGCGTCGGCCGAGCCGCCTCCAAGTCCGGCTCCGTCGGGGATGATTTTGTGGAGGAAAATATCAGCCGGGGGGAGGGGAGTGACGGCGTCGAGTGCCCGATAAGCTTTCATCACCAGATTCTTCTCCGGCGGGCAAGCCACACCTCGNCCTGTCACCGTCAGTGTTGTCTCCTCACCGCGGGCAGGCACTATCTCGAGTATGTCGGTCCAGGGCACGGGATACATCACAGTCTCTATATCATGGTAGCCGTCGGGGCGCTTGCGGAGTATATGCAGGCCTATGTTGATTTTGGCGTTGGGNAAAAGTATCATCTTTATGCGTCTATGGTTATAAAACGGTTTTCAACACNGNGGGTTGAAAATACTTTTGCGAAGTTACGCATTTAATTTTGTAATTTTGCATCAACATCATTCTCTCCCGAGATATATTCTTCTTGCCTTCGCGGCTANATAATTATTATGGAACAGAATCAACAGAAATACTCCCGCCAGCAGCGCCCCGCCGTGCCCGACTACGGCGGCCGTATCCCCCCGCGCGACAAAGAGCTCGAGGAAGCGGTGCTCGGCGCCCTCATGCTTGAGAAAGACGCCTACACCGCCGTGTGCGACATCCTCAAGCCCGAATGTTTCTACGAGCCCGCCAACCGTATGGTCTATGAGGCTGTGCAGCATCTCGGCGCCGCCCAGAAGCCTATCGACATGCTCACCGTCACCGAGCAGCTGCGCCTCGACGGCAATCTCGACCAGGTCGGAGGTCCGGTGTTTGTGTCGGAGCTCACATCGCGTGTGCTCTCCGGAGCCAATGTGGAGTTCCACGCCCGCATCGTGGCCCAGAAATATCTTGCCCGCGAGCTCATCTCGTTTGCCACCGAGGTTGAGAAGAAGGCGTTCGACGAGAGCAATGACGTCGACGACCTGCTTCAGGAGGCCGAGGGTCGCCTTTTCGAGATAACGCAGCGCAATGTGAAGAAAGACGTCACCCAGATTGACCCCGTGATAGGTCAGGCCATCACCCAGATTCAGGCCTCGGCCAACCGCACTTCGGGTCTCAGCGGCCTCGAAAGCGGATTCCACGAGCTCGACAAACTCACCTCCGGCTGGCAAAACTCAGACCTTATCATCATCGCCGCCCGTCCGGCCATGGGTAAGACCGCCTTCGTGCTCTCCATGGCCAAGAACATGGCTGTGAACTACGGCACNCCGGTGGCTATATTCTCACTCGAGATGTCAAATCTCCAGCTCGTGAACCGTCTTATAAGTAATGTGTGCGAGCTCGGAGGCGAAAAAATCAAGAGCGGTCAGCTCAGCGCCATGGAGTGGGACCAGCTGATGGCGCGTGTGAAGAATCTCTACGGCGCAAGCCTTTTCATCGACGATACCCCCTCGCTTTCCATCTTCGAGCTCCGCACCAAGGCCCGTCGCCTCGTGAGAGAGCACCAGGTGAGATTTATNATCATCGACTATCTCCAGCTCATGAACGCTTCGGGCATGCGGTTCGGTAGCCGTGAGCAGGAGGTGAGCATGATATCGCGCTCGCTCAAGCAGCTTGCCAAGGAGCTGGATATACCTATCGTGGCTCTTTCGCAGCTCAACCGTAGTGTGGAGAGCCGCGGCGACTCTAAGGACGGTAAGCGACCACAGCTCTCCGACCTCCGCGAGAGCGGCGCCATAGAGCAGGATGCCGANATAGTGTGCTTCATCCACCGCCCCGAATACTATCTCCGCAGCGACCACGATGCCGAGGGCAACGATATCCGCGGCCTTGCCGAGTTTATCGTGGCAAAGCACCGTAGCGGCCGTGTGGACGATGTGAAGATGCGATTCCGCAAGGAGTTTGCCCGCTTCGAGAACTGGGAAGAGGCTCCTGGCATGACTGTTACCTCCGTCGGCTCGGTGCTCAATGGTGGAGGCGGCTCGTCAGCTCCGTCTTCGTCGCCCTTCGGTGGTGGCGCAGGCTCTACTTTCAGCGGCGGAACAGCCTCTATAGTGCCCGATGCAGCGACCGACGACCCTGTGCCATTCTGATATTTACANCCNCGTTTTTGCATCACGATTTTTTTTGGAAAAATCTTTCTCTGCGGCAAAACCATTTTTATCGCGACATTGTTAATTGGATAAAAGCAAAACAACCCAACAATATAAACCCAACAAAAAACGAACTATGAAGAAAGTATTACTAATGATCGCTATCGCGCTCGGATGCACGACAGCTTTCGCACAAAACGTTGACAAGAACGAGGCTAAGCAGCTTAAGGCTTTCCTCTCTCAGACCGCTGAGAATGGCATGACAAATGCCCAGGCCCTCAAGGTCACCAACCTCAACTCACTCACCGGCATCGAAGGCCTCACTGTTGCAGGTGGTCACGTTACCGCTATCGAGTGGAAGGACAAACACCTCGCAGGTTCGCTCGACCTCTCAGGCTTCACCGCTCTTACCAAGGTTGACGTTTCGCGCAACAAACTCACCTCTCTTACCGTGGCCAACGATCCCGTGCTTGCTGAAATCAACGCTTCGCGCAACGTTCTCACAAGCGTAGACTTCACCGGCTGCCCCGCTCTGACAAAGGTTACCATCTATAAGAACCGTCTCAGCGACCTCACCCTCAACAACGTTCCCGCTCTTAAGAACCTCAACGTGAGCAACAACCTCTTTGCCGAACTCAATGTGGCAGGTGTTACCTCNCTCGAGACTCTCAACTGCCAGGGCAACAGCNNCGANGCGCTCANTGTAAGCGGTTGCACCAACCTTAAGAACCTCTATTGCNGCTACAACAAGCTCACATCGCTCAACCTCTCNGGCGTAGAGANCCTNACCAACCTCAACGTTGACGACAATGAGATCTCCACAATGATTGTATCGGGTCTTCCTTCGATCAGCACTCTCATCTGCTCTGACAACAACATGGTTACCCTCGGCGTTCGCGACTGTCAGAACCTTCTTGACCTCGTTTGCTCTTACAACGACCTCACCACTCTCGACGTCAGCAACTGCCCCAACCTCCTCTTCGTAGACTGCTCTTACAACGACCTCACCAGCCTNGACCTCTCCAACCAGACTTTCCTCCAGCGNCTGCTCTGCAACAACAATCAGCTCAACACACTGGATGTATCGTTTGACCAGGCTCTTGTCTACATCAACTGCCGCTTCAACCAGATCACTGACTTCCGCACAGTATCTACCCCCAACCTCCGNATGGTTGCTTGCCAGTGGAACTACTAATCCCCTCAGCAAATACATAGCCTGAAATATAGGCGGGGCGCCCCGGTCACTACAGACCCCGGCGCCCCGCCCTTTCTATGATTGATTTTATATTTCTTNTAAGATTTATNNAAATTATAAAAAATATTNNTCANATCTCAGAGANTCTTAGTATCTTTGNATATCNTCCTCATTATCTTATGGCTACCTTTCTAAAAATCGCGGGCGACTATACCGNCTGGAACGTCTATAGAAAGGCGGTTATAATCAGTGATGTCACCGAAATGTTTATATCAAGAGCCTTGCCTCATGGTAGCAGAACGATTGACCAAATGCGNCAGGCTGCTCGCTCTTGTAAGCAAAATATAGTTGAGGGCATGAGCGACGCATCCGTATCTGTTGAGATATGTATTAAGCTTCTTGGAGTTGCGCGTGGCTCTGTTCGTGAGCTGCTGGAGGATTATGGAGATTTCCTGCGACAGAATAATCTTGAAACTTGGGCGCGTGAAGATGCCCGGACTCTCTCCACCCGTCAATATTGTATAAAGAACGACGACCCAAAAACCTTTGTGGATAAATGCCGTGAGCGGACAGATGAAACTGTAGCCAATATTATGCTTACGCAAATCCGTCAGATAGATGCGATGCTTGCCAAAGTGATAAGAAAAATTGAGGCAGACTTCATATCTTCCGGCGGGATAAAGGAAGCCATGACAGCCGCAAGAAAGAGTCATCGGGGATATTAAGTAAAATAGTGCGCTTATTCAAATTTGTTTCGTACCTTTGCGGATATGTTCAAGCGCATTATATATCTGGCNGCCCTTATGGTGGCTCTTGGCGGCGCGGCGGTCTCGGCTAAAGACCCGGTTATCGCTCCGTCGAGAGCATGGACCATGCTCCCACCGCTCGGGCTCCCTCAGCCGGCCACAATTGACACTGCCCTCATCAACCTCTCGCAGAGAGCCGTTCCCTCCGAGGTGAGCACAGCCTATGCNACTACCGGCAATCTNGGNGCNGAGGGGCTCAATATGATTCTTTTCGACCGCAAGCCCATAGGGCCATTCTTTTTCCGCGACGCCGTGAGCCACTGGCTGCCGCAGCAGGGCAACCACANGTTCTACAACACCCGCATCCCCATGACTCTGGTNAATTACGGNGCNGGCGGCGGACGCGACAACGGCCAGGACCGTCTCACAATGGATTTCTCGGGCAACGTTAACCCCATCCTCCAGATCGGAGCCAACCTCGACTACCTTTACTCCAAAGGCAGNTATGCCAACCAGGCTGCCAAAGACCTCGCCTGGGGGCTCTCGTCATCCTACATGGGCGACCGCTTCGAGCTCCAGACCTTCTACAACCACTACAATATCGTGGTAAAGGAAAACGGCGGCATTACCGACGACATGTATATCACCGACCCTGAGATACTGCAGGGCGGTAACGCTTCAATCAACCCCAAGTCGATTCCCACGCGGCTCACCGGCGCCCACTCCCGCATTCGCGGCGAGGAATTCCTTGTCAATTCGCGCTACAAGGTGGGCTATTGGCATGAGACCCCTCCCGACCCCGAGGTGCCCGACGACACCGTGCCCCACCGCACCTACATCCCCGTGTCGAGCTTCATCTGGACTCTCGATTTCAACCGTGCCCGCCATGTGTTCGACAATCGCACGCCCGTCAGCGATTTCTGGGAAAATACCTATTTCACCGACAACGGCACCCACGACGCCACATCTTACTGGTCGCTGAGCAACACCTTCGGCATCTCTCTTCTCGAAGGATTCCACAAATATGCCAAAGCCGGACTGGCCGCCTATCTCACCCACGAGATACGCCGCTTCGACCAGA
>WFLX010025323.1_pt1 | contig 14581 bp, 12 predicted proteins | sample 4967041 | NCBI WGS metagenome assembly WFLX01 (sample SAMN12857096, study PRJNA449069) | gut metagenome | isolation source: stool from male and female vole | host: Microtus ochrogaster | place: USA:Florida | collected 2017
GATTATGCTAACTACAGTGATACTTAAGCAGAAAATTTTACGTAAAAGCCTGGCAGAGGCTGAGATGCCGTAAAAAGCCGTCCCAGAAATGTCCTTTGCGAAGTGGAAGTCATTGCAGAAATCTAAACGGCTATGAACAGCAAAACCACAAGAAACAGTTTTTTGGTATTTATGGCAGCGTTTATCTGGGGTATGGCATTTGTGTTCCAAAGCAAGGCAATGGACTTTATGCATCCCCTAACCTTTAACGGAGTGCGCTCATTGATTGGAGCGCTCTCCATTTTTGTGTATCTGATCATTTCCCGCCGGATTTTGGGGCAGAAACCGGAACCCTCCGACCGGAAAATCACAATCCGTGCAGGTATCCTCTGCGGCATCGCCCTGACCGTTGCAAGCACTCTGCAGCAGTTCGGCATCCAATATACCACCGTGGGCAAGTCCGGCTTTATCACCGCTCTTTATATTATTTTCGTTCCCATTGCCGGAATCTTCTTTCGCAAAAAAGTGTCCGGCTTCGTGTGGTTTGCGGCATTCCTTGCTGCGGTGGGAATGTATCTTTTGTGCATAACGGAAAGCTTCCGCCTTAACAAAGGAGATATTCTGGTATTTTTGTGTGCCATAGGATTTACCGCCCACATTATGCTGGTGGATTATTATTCATCTAAAATGGACGGCGTTATGGTTTCCTGCATCCAATTTTGCATTTGCGGCATTCTATGCAGTGTGGGTTCGCTGATTTGGGAACAGCCGAATTTCTCCCAGCTTACGGAAGGCATGAGTACGCTGCTGTATGCTGGAATCATGAGCTGTGGCGTGGCATACACCCTGCAGATTATCGGGCAGAAAAACTTTAATCCCACCATTGCGGCGCTGATTTTAAGTCTGGAATCCGTGATTGCTACCGTCATGGCATGGCTTTGCTACAAAATCGGATTTTTAAAAACCGACCAGAGCATGACTCCCAGACAGATAGCCGGATGTGTCATTGTCTTTGCGGCGGTACTCATAGTGCAGCTGCCGCCGGAATGGTTTCATTTTAAATCTTCCACATTTACATAAAACCACTCCATTCTGCCCATACTACTCTCATACGAATCAAAAAAGGAGTATGTGAAATGGATTATGTAAATGCTTTCTGGGTTGGGGGTCTGATTTGCGCTCTGGTGCAGATTCTCATGGAAAAGACCAAGATGATGCCCGGACGAATCATGGTTCTTTTAGTGGTGACCGGCGCAGTCATCAGCGTATTCGGATGGTATGAACCCTTTATGGAATTTGCCGGAGCCGGTGCAAGCGTACCACTGCTTGGATTTGGCAATATTTTGATGAAGGGAGTCAAAGAAGCGGTAAATGAACAGGGATTTTTAGGGCTCTTTGCCGGAGGCTTTAAGGCAGGCGCCGTGGGAACCGCCGCCGCTTTGATTTTCGGATACCTTGCCAGCGTGATTTTCAAACCCAAAATGAAAAAATAAGAAAAAGAAGAAATCAAAAAATCAAAGTTCTTCAAAATCAATGCCTTTTCCGGCAAGATATTGAAGCACTGCCCTATCCCAAATTCTTTCAGGCTCTCTGTCCATGACGAAAGTATTGTAAGCAATGCCGGTAGTCAGCAGAGCGCCTTTTTCATCATATTTCACCGTCAGCGCCAGAGCCTTTACCACGGAGGGGTCCGCCACCTGCTCTTTTGCAAAAAGTTTTACGGTCTGTTCCGGCTTCAAATGCAGGACAAACTTAAAGTGTAAAGGGGTCCGCCTGCCTTTAATCAGGTCAAAGCACAGCCCCTTTACCTCACTCCAAGGCTTTAACTCATAGGGCAGCATATCGGCGCCCCGCTCCTCTTCGGGGTAAAATTCTTTGTGAATATGCCCGTCAATGGTATAGGTAACTGCCATGGCAATAACCGCCTCCTCCAACAAAAAAGGATCAAAGACATCGCCTGTAAGCAGCTGATTCATGAAATTTTTTAAGGAAGTAATCCGTAACGCCAGCATAATTTCTCCTTTCATACATTGTCATTGTACTATATGGAGAAAAAATTTTCTAGTCTTACTTCTCCAGCACCAGCGCATGGGCAATGCCCGGCACGCTCTTTCCCTCATTAAAGCTGGTCTTGCTGAGAAGAGCTCCCGTAGGCATGAACAGCACCTTTTTCCAATTGCCTTCCTCCAGTTGCTTTAAAATATAAGCAGAAAGAGTAACCGCACTGCAGCCGCAGCCGCTTCCTCCGGCATGAGTGTCCTGAGTCTGAGAATCAAAAATTTCAATTCCGCAGTCCATATGCTGGTCGGAAATATCATATCCCTTTTTCCGAAGCAAATCAATCAAAACCTTTTGTCCCACAGAGCCCAAATCCCCTGTGATTATTTTATCGTAGTCCTCTGGTTGACTATTAAAGTCAATAAAGTGCTGTTCCAAGGTGGATGCCGCTGCCGGAGCCATACATGCCCCCATATTCATGGAATCCTTTAAGCCATAATCCACAATTTTGCCCACTGTCATGCCCACAATACGGGCTCTGGCGCTGCTTCCCTCCAACGGTTGACTGCCTAGGACAAAAGCGCCGCTGCCCGTTACCGTCCATGTGGCAGATAAAGGCCTCTGATTACCATATTCCAAAGGAAAACGGAATTCTTTCTCCGCGCTGGCAAAGTGGCTGGAAGTCACGCATACCACCTTATCCGCATAGCCTCCTGCAATAGTCATGGCTCCCAGCGCCAGAGATTCCCCGCAGGTGGAGCAGGCTCCGTATACGCCAAACAACGGAATATTGTAAGATGAGATTCCGAAGGATGTTGCGATGGATTGACCCAGTAAGTCACCCGCATAGATAAAGGAAATATCCTCTGCGCTGACTCCCGCCTTGCTTAAAGCCAGATACACCGCATCCTTCTGTAAACTGCTCTCCGCTTCCTCCCAACTATTACAGCCAAAGAGGTCATCTTCCCCAACCATATCAAATAAGAGCCCCAGCGGACCTTCACCTTCCTTTTTGCCAACGATGCTGGCACTGTTCAAAATGTATACGCTGTTTTCCAGCTTAATGCTGGCTTTTCCTAATTTTTGATTCATGTTGCTCTCCTTTTCTGCACTGCCCGATTTTGCTGAAATCATTTGGTATCTATTATTCCCCATTTTTTATATTTTATTTGAAATTTTCGGGGTTAAGGCATAAAAATAGCGGACCAAAACTTCTGGTCCGCCATCCATATACCGTATTCAAAACTCCACTGCATCCTAGTGTGCTGTACCGCTCACTAGACGGACTCCTCGCCGTACTTTGCGCTCTGCATGCGAATCAGCTCTTCGTCCTCAAAATAATTGATACGCATTGCGGTCTTAACTTCCGACAGAGTCCGGGCAGCCACTTGCCTTGCATCCTCGCTGCCCTTTTTAAGGATATCATAAATTGCAGGAATATCCTTCTCCAGCTCTTTTCTGCGGGTTCGAATCGGCTCTAAAGTCTCCTGCATCACATTGTTCAAGAATTTTTTCACCTTCACATCACCCAGACCGCCCCTCTGGTAATGCGCTTTCAATTCGTCCAAATCCGTATAATCCGGCAGGTAACGTTCAAAATGTTCCTGCTTGCAGAAAGCATCCAGATAGGTAAACACCGTATTTCCTTCCAGATGCCCCGGATCGCTCACCTGCAAATGCAGCGGATCCGTAAACATGCTCATAATCTTTGTCCGCACCTCATCTGCCGTGTCCGACAGATAAATGCAGTTCCCGAGAGATTTGCTCATCTTTGCCTTTCCGTCAATGCCGGGCAGTCTCTGGCATGCCTCATTTTGCGGCAAAAGCGCTGAGGGCTCCACCAGCACGGGAGCATACACCGTGTTGAATTTGTGTACAATTTCTCTGGTCTGTTCAATCATGGGAAGCTGATCTCCGCCCACCGGCACCGTAGTAGCCTTAAATGCGGTAATATCCGCCGCCTGACTGATAGGATAGGTAAAAAATCCCACCGGAATGCTGGCTTCAAAATTACGCATCTGAATCTCACTCTTTACGGTGGGATTTCTCTGTAAGCGGGCCACCGTCACCAAATCCATATAATAAAAGGTCAGCTCGCACAGTTCTGAAATCTGGGACTGAATAAACAGAGTTGCCTTCTCAGGGTCAAGCCCGCAGGAAAGATAATCCAATGCCACCTCTATAATATTCTGCCTTACTTTTTCCGGATTCTCGATATTGTCCGTAAGAGCCTGAGCATCGGCAATCATAATAAAAGTCTTTTTATATTCTCCAGAATTTTGCAATTCCACACGCCTGCGCAAAGAACCTACATAATGNCCCACATGCAGCCTTCCGGTAGGTCTGTCCCCAGTTAAAATAATCTTATCCATTTCCTGCTCCTTATCTGTTGCTCATATTTACTTCCTTTATCATATCATTTTTTTCGCCATTGGCAAATAGTTTTTACAAAAACCATGATTTCATGTGCAAAAAGCGGAAATGCCGACAGGATGGCGAGCATTTTCCATTCCTGAAAACTTAAGTGGGTAGTTCCGAATGCCCTGATTAAAAAAGGCACTTCCGTCACGGCAAACTGCAGTGCAAAACCCACTACGCATGCCAATATCATCAGAGGATTCTTGAAATGGTTCATACGAAACACAGATGTATGTACATCCCTCATTCCCACTGCATGAAAAAGCTGGGACATACCAAGTACGGTAAAAGCATAGGTCTGGGCTTTGGAAAGAATGACATCCTGTTTTAGTACAATGGCAAGATTTTCAACGGTCAATGGAAACTCCTGTACCTGAAGCCATGCGCAGGGCAGCATTAAAAATGCCCCCAGACTAGCGCAGGCAATCAGCGCCCCATAGAAACAGGTGCAGGCAAGTCCCCCTCTGGAAAACAGACTCTCATCCGCTTTTCTGGGGCTGTTTTGCATCAGACTCCTTCCATCATTATAGTCAATTCCCAAAGCAAGGGCAGGCAGNNNGTNNGTAANCANGNNAATCCACNGGATATNGCTNNATTTTAANGGAGNCGCCAGACCACATAACNCTGCAAAAANCATGGTNATAATTTNCCCCAGATTGNAGGAGAGCNAGAATATTACGGATTTCCGTATATTTTCANACNCTCCCCTNCCCTCCNCAATGGCTTTTTCAATGGTAGCAAAATTGTCATCCGTCAAAATCATGTCCGACGCCTGCTTTGCCACATCCGTCCCCGCCATTCCCATGGCGATGCCGATATCCGCCGCCTTTAAGGAAGGCGCATCATTGACCCCGTCCCCCGTCATTGCCACGATTTGTCCCTTTTTCTGGAATCCCTTCACAATCTGCACCTTTTGGACAGGGGATACTCTGGCAAAAACCCTTGTATGGTCTAACTGCTGCAAAAATGCCTCTTCTCCAAGCTCCTGCATTTGTTTTCCCGTCATGCACTGTTCCTCATGCTGTACAATGCCCAACTGACTGCCTATGGCAAAAGCGGTGTCCACATGATCTCCGGTAATCATCACCGTTGTAACACCGGCTTTTTTAAAGATTTCCACTGCCTCCCCAGCTTCCGGTCTTGCCGGATCCTTCATTCCTACTATTCCCAGAAATACAAGCTCTCTCTCCACAGGTTCCCCAGCGCACTCCTGCATTGCCACCGCCAGCGTGCGCAGTGCCTGCGTGGACATCCGTGAAACGGCCTCTTCAATCTGCTTTCGATACTCCTTGGTCAAACTTCTGTTTTTCCCCTGTATTCTGATATGGCTGCATCTTTTCAACACTTCATCAGGAGCCCCCTTGGTATAAGATGTACCATTATTATGATAAGTCGTCATGAGCTTTCTGTCGGAATCAAAAGGAAGCTCCCCCATCCTCTTTAAAGAACGGTTCAAACTCTCCTTATCTATTCCGAACAAAGCTCCCATGTCAAGCAGGGCAAGCTCCGTAGGGTCGCCGATGCGGTTTCCGGCTTCTATGGAGGCATCATTGCAAAGCACCATCCCCTGCAGAAAATCCCTGTCCGGCAGCCGCCTTCCTTCCAGATTCTTTGCTTTCACAGCCGCCGCTTCCAATTGAGCATTCTGAGATTTGACAGTCCCTGTCTGCTTCGAAATCTCCTCCAAGGCAGTCAGTTTTCCCTCCTGCCAATATACTTCCACCGTCATTTTGTTTTGTGTTAAAGTCCCCGTCTTGTCGGAGCATACCACACTCACCGCCCCCAAAGTTTCCACGGAGGGCAGCCTTCTGATAATAGTATTCACCTTCACCATCTTGGTGACGGACAGCGCCAGACAAATGGTGACCACCGCCGGAAGCCCTTCCGGCACTGCTGCCACCGCCAGAGAGATTGCCGTAATCAACATATCGGGGATATTGCGATTCTGTAAAACCGCAATAACAAACAATGCCCCGCACAGCAGAAGGGACAAGAAGCTCAATACCTTTCCCAGCTCTCCCAGACGTTTCTGTAAAGGAGTCATCTCCTCCCCCGTCTCTGTAATCATGGCGGCAATCTGCCCTATCTGGGTATTCATTCCGGTAGCGGACACCACCCCCATGCCCCTGCCATAGGTCACAATAGTGGACATGTACGCCATATTCCGCCTGTCCCCCAGAGGAATCTCCCCTGCGCATCCCACCTGAAATCGGGAATCCTTCTCCACAGGCAGCGTCTCCCCTGTCAGAGCAGACTCCTCAATTTTTAGATTTACTGTCTCTATCAACCTCATATCTGCAGGCACTTGGCATCCTGCCTCCAATAACACAATATCCCCCTCTGTAAGTTCTGCCGCCGGAATTTCCCTGCGCACCCCATCCCTTATGACAAATGCATGAGGAGTGGTAAGCTTCTTTAAGGCTTCCAGCGCTTTTCTTGCCTTCCCTTCCTGTATCACACCTATTAAGGCATTCATAAACACAACCACAGCAATGATAACCGCATCTCCTACTTCTTGCAAAAGTATGGATATCACCGCCGCCACAATCAATACATAAATCAGCGGATCATTTAACTGCGCCAGAAAATTTTCCACCGCCGTCTTTTTCCTCGCCTCCTTCAATTCGTTTTTTCCGTAGCGGATAAGCCGTCTTTCAGCTTCCGCTGTTGTCAATCCACATCTCCCATCGCTTTTTTGCCTGTCTAGCGCTTCCTGTTCACTGAGCTTTTCAAACACAAACACACCTCCTGCAAGCTTGTTTCACAACCGCCTATTACTATCTATGCTTGNTTTCGGNAAAGTATNTCCTTAAAAAATCCTTAAANAATCTAAAATTCCCTANTGACAGAAAGCCCCCTATAATATATCCTAGTTTAGGAAATGTTTATAAAAATTTTATACACCAAAGGAGATTTTAAAAATGATTAAAGAAAGAAACATTGGCTTGTGCATCATTTTATCCATCGTTACCTGCGGCATCTATGGTCTCTATTGGTATATCTGTCTGACAGATGACACCAATACTGCTGCAAATGCTGAAGGTCCTTCCGGCATTGTTGCTCTTTTGCTTACTCTGGTGACCTGTAATCTTTACAGCATCTATTGGGGCTACAAGCAGGGCGAGAAGATTGATGCTGCAAAGCAGAGCCGCGGTATGGAAAGCAGTGACAGCAAGGTTCTTTATCTGATTCTTTNCCTGTTCATTCCTATCGTAGCATGGGTATTAATGCAGAATGAGTTAAACAAGATGGCAACTCCTGCTGCTTAAGCTTTTACATACTATGATGAAAAAGCGACTGTGGGATGTTCTTCGCATTATCGCCGTCCTGCTTATTGCAGGGGGCGCATACGGAATTTGGGTTTCCCATACAGGCATTGCCCTGCCATGTCCCATTTGGTTTGTGACANGTCTTAAANGCCCCGGATGCGGAGTCACTCACCTGTGCATTGCTTTAATGCATCTTGATTTTGCGGCAGCCTTTGCCGCCAATCCGGCACTACTANTGTTAAGCCCCTTGCTTATCATAGTGTTTGCCCAATATTGTGTAAATTACATTCGAAAAGGATGCCGGAAACTGCATCCTTTTCAAAATGTAATTTTATGGATTTGTATTGTAGTTCTGCTTGCATTTGGAGTGGTGAGAAATGTGTGCTAGACGGACTCTGCAAGCAAAAGCTTAGTGTAATCTTCCTTGGGATGCCCGAATACCTCTTCCGTATCCCCCATCTCCACAATTCTGCCTTCCTTCATCACCATAATTCTGTCACTCATCCGGTAAATCACATTAATATCATGGGAGATAAACAAATAGGACAAGTGAAGCTCCTCCTGCAGGCTTTGCATCAGCTCCATTATCTGCGCCTGCAAGGTCACATCCAGAGCAGACACCGGTTCGTCTGCCATTACAAACTCTGGTCTTGTAATGAGCGCCTGTCCAATACTGACTCTCTGGCGCTGCCCACCGCTTAATTGCGAGGGCTTTCTATGGAAATAAAACTCCTCCATGCCTACTTTTTTAAGCATCTCATAAGCCGCCGCCTCCATATCTCCAGCAGACAGCTTCTTTTCAGGCTCCCGCTTTCCCTGGGCCCGCAAAGGCTCCTGCAAAAGCCAGCCGATGGTCTTTGCCGGATTTAAACTACTGTAAGGGTCTTGGAAAATCATCTGGGGACACTTGAAATAATTCACTACTTCCCCCTGAATATCCTTATTCATTCCAAGGATAGCCTTTGACAGCGAGGTTTTCCCACAGCCGCTCTCCCCCACGAGCCCCATGATTTCCCCCTTCTTAATGTCAAAAGTGGCATTTTCCACCACTCTTCGCTTCTTATCCCTGCCAAACAGACTGTTACTGCCCTCCTGATAATAGACATTCAGATTCTGTACCCTCAAAATAAGGTTGTCTTCCTGCGCCTGTTCCTTTCGATGTTTCTTCATCCGCGAGGGAACCGCCTCTATCAGCCTTTTGGTGTAGTCCTCCCCGGGATTGTCAAAAACATCATTTGTNTTTCCGANTTCTACCATTTGCCCATCTTTCATCACNGCNATACGATGACAAATACGTACTTTGCCAGATTCAGGTCATGCGTGATNAACNGCATGGTACTTTTCTGCTCTTTGTTAATCTCTGCCAAGAGCTTTATAATCTGATTCTGAACGGTTACATCCAGAGCAGTGGTGGGCTCATCCGCCACAATCAGCTTTGGACACAAAATCACTGCCATGGCAATCATCACTCTCTGACGCATACCGCCGGAAAGCTGGTGGGGATAGCTTGCATAAACGCTCTCCGCATTTGTGAGTCCCACCGAAACAAAGGCTTCCAACACTTTTTTTCGCATTTCTTCCTGACTTAAGCTTGTGTGGAGCTTTAACATTTCCTCCACCTGCCTGCCCACTCTCTGGGTAGGATTTAAGGAAGTCATGGGTTCCTGAAATACCATGGACATTCTGTCTCCCTGATATTTCCGGTAAAGCGCTTCGTCTTTTGCTTTTCCAGCCTCCAAAAGCGTCTTGCCGTCAAAAAGAATACGCCCGGAAACAATCTGTGCCTCCTCGTTTAAAAGCCCCATCAAAGTCAGCGCCGTCACGGACTTTCCGGAACCAGACTCCCCTACGATGCCCAATATCTCGCCGTCCTGCAATGTTAAATTAAGATTTTTCACAGCAGCCTTTCCTGAAAATGCCACTGTCAGGTTTTCTATTTGAATCATATAGCCTCATTTCTTCTCTGCTCAAAGCACCTTGCAGTTTCACACTTGTATCCTTCTGACGCCCTCGCTCAGAAGGGAAAATCCCAGCACAATCCACACAATGGTAAGCCCCGGTGCCAGCGCATACCAAGGCGCCGTTATCAGATATCCCTGCGCATCCGAAAGCATTTTTCCCAGGCTGGCATCCGGGGGCTGTACACCGATTCCCAAATAGCTCATGCCCGATTCCGCCAAAATCGCATTGTTAAATCCAATCATCACGGACACCCAAAAAGTGGAAAAGATATTTGGAAGGATATGCACAAACAAAATACGCATCCGTCCCACCCCCATCAGTCTTGCCCGATTGATATAATCCGCATCCCGAAGCCTGATGAATTCACTCCTCACAATCCTCACAAAGCTCGGCACAAAGACGATTCCCAGAGAAAGAATCAGATTCTGCTTTCCCGGTGCTAAAATACTGATAATCACTAATGCCAGCAAAATGCTGGGAAAACCATTGATTGCATCCGTAAAACGCATGATAATCTCATCCACAATTCCGCCAAAATAGCCGGTGACCGCTCCCACCAAGATTCCGATGCCTCCGGAGAAAAGCACCACCAAAGCCCCAATCATGATAGTGGTTCCCATTCCCTTCATAACTCTGGAAAAAATATCCCGGCCAAAGTTATCCGTTCCGAAAAGATGACGAAAGGAGGGCGCTGTAAACTTTTCCGTTGCCGACATTGCCGTTGTGCTGCAGGGAGTCCAAAATACGCCCACCACGGCAATCAGCACTGCCGCCGCAGTCATAATCAGACCGGCTGTGAAATAAAAATTCCACTTTTTTCCAAACCGCTTCTCCATGCATCCTCCTTACTTGCTGCTGATTCTGGGGTCTATCACTCTATATAAAATGTCCACCAGAAAATAAACAAAAATCACCACGAATGTAATATATAAAATCAGGATTTCCACTACAGGAAAATCTCTGGTTGATATCGAACTAATTAAAAGCCTGCCCACTCCCGGCAGCCCGAATACCTGCTCCACCACAATGCTTCCTGCCACCACTTCCGCAATAATCATGCCTAAGAATGTGACCACCGGCATTAAAGCATTCCTCAAAATATGCCCATACATCACCTGATCTCTGGTGCAGCCCTTACTATATGCCGTCCTCACATAATCCGCCTTCATCTCGGTCAGCATAGAATTGCGCAAAAANCTGGCTGTCATGCCAATCTTGGGTATGGNAACGGAAATTGCCGGAAATATCAGATATCCCAAAAATCCCGCAAAATCCTTGCGGTAACTGATATAGNCCCCAGGCGTAAACCATTTACACACCANCCCGAAAATATAAGTTACTAAAATACCCAGAAAAAAGGAAGGAACCGCCATGGACAGCTGGGTAATCACTCCCAGCGCCACATCCAGAATATGGCTTTTACTCCTTGCCCACCACACCCCAAGGGGAATGGACACTACCACAATCAGAATAAGAGACAAAAATGCCAGCCACAAAGTCACCGGAAGCTTGTCTCCGATTAACTCTGCCACCGGCATCATCTCATTCANGCTTTTGGAGTAACGGTAACTGNCTCCTAAATCTCCTCTNNCCACATCCGTTATCCAATTGATATATCGTTCCGCCGCAGGTTTATCCAACCCTAATTCCGCCCGAAGCTGCTCCTCCCTCTCGGGAGTAGCTTCCGTGCCCAGAATGGAAGTAACCACATCGCCGGGAATAATCTGAAAGGCAATGAAGGCAGCCAAGGATACTACAAACAATGTCATAATGAGAGTGATTAGTTTTTTCAAAAAATATTTCATGGCTGCCTCCTCCTTTCTGTTTACTTATGTTTTCACACTATTACTTCACAAATTGAACTGTGCTCATATCCTGCACATAAACAGGATAAAACTTGTAGCCTGTCAGTTTTTTGTTTATGGCTATGGTGATGGGAGGAACCTGAATAAATGCTGTTCCTGCATCCTCACACAGAATCTGCTGCAGCTGTTTGTAATACTCCGCCTTCTGCTTCAGATCAAGCGCCGCCTGTGCCTTCTTNTAAATGCCGTCATACTCCCCGTTCTTGAAGTTGATNAAATTNTTCTTGGAATCGGTCTGGAATCTGTTTAACAGATATCCCGGAGTCATGTCGCAGGTGATTCCGCTGATGGTGGCCTGATACTGCCTTCCGTNGTAGCACTGATCNAGCCAGGTGCNCCACTCCACGGGATTGANGNTGGCATTGATNCNTGCTGCCTGCAGCTGCTGCTCTACAACCTCTGCAGTCTGCATATGGAACTCATAATTGGAAGGCACCGTAATCACCAGATCAAATCCGTCCGGATAACCCGCTTCTGTCAGGAGTTTCTTGGCTTCCTCAATGTTGGCTCCTGTTCCGTAAACGCTGTTTAAATCCACATAATAATCCTTTAATGTGGGAAGCATGGCGGAGCTGATAGGCGTTCCATTGCCGCCGGCCACGAAATCATTCACCCCATCCTTGTCAAGAGCATAGCAGATTGCCTGACGCACCTTGACATTGTTCAAAGGCTCCGACTCGTTGTTTAGATAAAGGGCCTGCACCACATTGGAGGGCGCCGACAGTATCTGGAAAGAATCCTTAAGCTCATTCGCCTGGGAATCCGTCAGGTAAGGATAAATATCAATGGAACCTCCCTTCAAATCCAGAAGCGCCGTGTCAGGACTGTTCACAATCTTGAAATTTACCTCATCCAGATAAGGCAGTCCCTTCTGCCAATAATCCGGGTTCTTTGCCACTACAATACCCTCCTGGGGCGTATAAGAGACAAAAGAAAACGGTCCTGTTCCTATGGGCTTTGCCGCCTCATCCTCACCGCTTCCGCTGGGAATGATAGCTGCCGTAAAGCTGTAAATCAGCTCCGTGTTGGCGCTGCCCACTGTTACCTGAACCGTTTTTTCGTCGATAATATCTACGCTTTGTATCGTGCTCATAGTTGACATGAGTGCAGTGCCGTCCAAAAGACCGGAAACTCTCTCCAGAGAATATTTTACGTCTTCTGCCGTCACCGTTTCCCCATTGTGGAATTTCACATTCTCACGAAGGGTAAAGGTGTATACCAATCCGTCATCAGAAATGGTATAATCGCTAGCTACTGCATTCATTAAATTGCCGTTTTCATCCGGTTTTACCAAACCTTCAAAAATGGAAAAGATAGTCTTTCTTCTTGGTAAGAGTGGTTGACTCGAGTGTATAGTAGCTCTCAGGCATAACCTTTACAGGACTACCGTCGGGGAAAGTGAGATTATCTACAAGTGTCGGATCTAATGCTACCTCAATCCGGATATTGTCTTTCGAATTATAAGACCCCGACTGGGTAGCAAGTATCTGACATTTGTGCTGGAGAGCCATGGAGTTATCTCCATCAGGCCAATCTCCGAGAACAAGGATTGACGACGGATACTGGTGAGCGAAATAAACTGTAATACCTTTTTCAAAATCAGGGAATTCAACATTCTGATTTTGACAGGAAGTTGCAGCCACCGACATCACCAAAGAGAGTCCGGCTATGATACTATTTCTGAATATTTTCATTTTGTTTGAATTAATAGGTTAATTACCATCCTGCATTCTGTTCGAGATTGCTGAATTTCAGGACATCTTCGTAAGGAAGCGGACCGTAGATCATATATGGTTTGAAATCACGCTTTTCCACTTCAAGATTACTATTGTAGGTGTTACCGCTGATTCTCATACCACGTGCGGTTTCAGTGAGATCGGCATTCCAACGGCGGAGAACCCAGAAGCGCTTGTCTTCGAAAGAAAGCTCGATACGACGCTCGTTACGAATAAGCTCACGCATAGACTCTTTAGAGGAAGCACACTGGTCGAGATATGAAGTATCAGTGATACCGGCACGACTACGGATAGCCTTAATCACGTCGTAGGCAGAGAAACCATTGCCATTATCGCTCTTCGGGCCCCAAGCCTCGTTAGCTGCCTCAGCATAAGCCAGAAAGATTTCAGTATATCGGATACGAGTTGTATAGTGAGGTTTCTCAACTTTGTTTGTGGAATTTGGATCCACATCGCTACGGAGGAGTTTACGCATATAGTATCCCGTACGAGTAGAGATGCCAGCTTCTTTATCAATTCCATCCTTATTTTCTGAATCAGCGGTAGTGTTGATGACATCATTGTTCACACCGAGAGTGCTCCCATTGACTACTATGTATGCATCAAGACGAGGATCACGGCCTACGTAAGGATTTGCAGCATCATATCCTGAGCGTGAATCTGTGATAGGATAACCGTTGAGCATCGGAAAAGCATCCACAAGGTTCTGAGTAGGATTGACACGTCCATTTCCATAAAGCGAAGGGGGAAAATTGTTTGCCTCACGTGAGCTGTTGGTTTCAGCATTACCACGCCATATTACTTCATCATGGTTCTCAGCTTTGGTGACATTATCACCAATTTCCTTGGCAGTGTACCAGAGATGACCAGTACGTGACATTCCTGCTACTCCACCAATACGCTTGAGAAGCGCTGCTGAACGATTGGCTGCATCTGCCCAAGTTACACCTGACTGGTCAGAGAAAGCAGGGCTTGCAGCAAGAAGAGTTGCTTGAGCCACAATCGCCTCTACCATTCTTCCTGACAAGCGAAGAGCCGTATTACTACCGTTCACGCGATTGTAAGTAGCTGCAGCTATTCCCATATTTTTGTACTTGGCAGGCAACTGCGAATCTGTGAGATCCACGTAATCTGTAGGAAGAAGTTCAATAGCTGCATCTGCGTCAGCCATAAGCTGAGCCATACAAGCCTGGAACGAATCTCTATTTACATTCAGATCTGAAGTAGCGCTGAAAGAACTTGTCCTGATGGGCACACCGAGAAGCTCCCCGGCACTGTTCTGTCCTGCATAGTTCTGTAGTAGGTAATACATGTTAAGCGCACGGAGGCCATAAGCCTCACCTTTCAAACGTTC
>WFLX010377547.1_pt1 | contig 14579 bp, 11 predicted proteins | sample 4967041 | NCBI WGS metagenome assembly WFLX01 (sample SAMN12857096, study PRJNA449069) | gut metagenome | isolation source: stool from male and female vole | host: Microtus ochrogaster | place: USA:Florida | collected 2017
AATAATTTCACATATACCCAGTTCTGAATTCATGTCGTGGCTATAAATTATCGTTGTTATATTGTATTCATGTGTGATATCAATCAGCAGTTCATCACTCAAAATTGATGTCTGAGGATCAAGTCCGGAATTGGGCTCGTCACAAAAAAGATATTTAGGATTAAGAGCTATGGCTCGGGCTATTGCGACACGTTTTTGCATACCGCCGGATATTTCTGAAGGGAACTTGTTTTCCGCACCTTTAAGATTAACGCGTTCAAGACAGAAAAAAGCTCTATCGCGTATCTCTTCAGGTGTCATATCTGAAAACATTACCAGCGGAAACATGATATTTCCCAGCACAGTTTCTGAATCAAAAAGAGCAGAGCCCTGAAATAACATGCCAATTTCACGACGCAAAAGTTTAATCTGCTTTTGATTCATGGCAAGTAAATTACGGCCATCGTAGAGAATTTCACCTTCCTCAGGTGTGACAAGTCCGACTATAGATTTCATCAACACGGTTTTACCCGAGCCACTTTGTCCAATAATAAGATTTGTTTTACCGGTATAAAATGTGGCGCTGACATTGTCGAGCACCGTCTTGTCATCAAACGATTTGGTTATATTTTTTACCTCAATCATTGCAGTAATAGTTTTGTGAGGATTACGTCAAGAAGTAATATCATAATGCTGCTGGTTACTACGGCATTTGTACTTGCTTTACCTACTTCGAGTGCACCGCCACGTACATAGTAACCGAAATATGATGACACTGAGCTTATGACAAATGCAAAGAAAAGAGATTTGATAAATCCATACCAAATATACCATTCGTTGAACAAGGCTTGCAGGCCATATACATATCGAGAAACCGATATGATGTCGGTAAACACTGCTACCAGGAAACCTCCAAGAAATGATGTGGCGATACAAAAGGCAACCAAAACAGGCATGAAGAGAATGAATCCGACTATTTTGGGCAGTACCAGAAAGTTAGCGGAATTTACGCCCATTATGTCAAGTGCGTCAATCTGCTCGGTCACACGCATAGTCCCTATTTCCGATGCAATACTTGACCCGACTTTACCTGCTAATATCAGGCACAGTATCGAATTGGAAAATTCGAGTAAAACGATGTCGCGTGTGGCAAGACCAACCGTATAGGCCGGAATTAGTGGTGAAGCAATATTTAACTGCATCTGGATAGCTATTACCGAGCCTATGAAAAGAGATATAATTATGACAAGCTGAATGGAATCTACACCTAATTTAGTTATTTCAAATATGGTACGGTTATAAAATACCTTCCAGCGGTTTGGCGTTGAAAAGACTCGGCTAAGAAACAGACAATACTTACCGAAACTTGATATAGAATGTGAAAGTAGCATGCAATTGTCATTGGTTTTTATGCTACAAAAGTAACAAAAATATCTTATGAGTAGAATGCTACTTATCTTTTATACCATATTTTTAGTATTATTGTCGTATTATAAACACTTTTATTTATTAAGTTGTTAATCTGTATATATTAACTTTCAATAAATTTTTTATATGAAATTTTCTGTTGTTTCTGCTATTTTAGCCGTGTTGTCAATATTTTCTCCATCGGCAAGCCAGGCTTGTTCAAGAGTGCTTTACGTCGGTCAGGATGATTTGCGCATAGTGGGCAGATCTCTTGATTGGAAAACGCCCATTCCTACTAATCTTTATGTTTACCCTAAAGGAATGTTTAAGATGGGTAATGATATACCGGGTGCCGTGACATGGGTATCGAAATATGGCGCAGTGTATGCTGTGGGATATGATGGTGGAGTTACTGAAGGTATGAATGAAAAAGGATTGGTAATAAACGGTTTGTTCTGTAAAGGTACAGTCTACGTCAATCCTGAGACAGCTAATCGCGCTCCTATGTCGCTTGCAATGTTTGTGGCATGGCTTCTGGATACAAATGCTACGACTGATGAGGTTGTAGATGTGCTGTCCAAACAGGATTTTACAATCTCGGGAGATACATTTGATGGAGGTACTGTGTCGGCTCTACATTGGGGAGTGACAGATGCCACTGGCAAAAGCGCAATAATAGAATTTAGTGATGGAAATATCAAGATATATACCGGACAGGATATGCCGGTTTTGACTAATGATCCTCAATATCCCCAGATGGAGGCAATTAATAATTATTGGTTGGGTGTTGGCGGTCGGAATATGCTTCCCGGAACGGTAAAAAGTCCCGATAGATTTGTGAGAGCATATTATTTTGATGAAAATGTGGAGAAAACGGCTGATGCTGATTTGGGCTTTTCTATTGTAAGGTCGATATTATACAATGTATCTGTGCCATATCATTATACCGTTGATGGAGAACCGAATGTGTCATCTACGCAATGGCGTTCATTTGCCAACTTACGTGATTTGCGTTATTATTTCGATATTGTGACAAACTATGGTGCGTTTTACATCAATCTAAACAAGTGTAATTTCAGTAAAGGAGCACCTGTTATGAAACTCGATACGTCGAAATCGACTGATTATGTAGGNGAAATAAACGATAAGCTNGTGCCTTCTGCTCCATTTACTCCCATGTATTGATATTTTTTATTAGCTTTGTCCTCACAAATTAATGTATGAAGGATAAGGTTTGTAAAAATNATTTTTTGATTCTGCTCATTATGGTGATGAGTTGTTGGTCGATGCCGGAAATTATTGCGGCATCGACTGATTCTATTGCTCGGGATACNGTAAACCATAGTTCTACATTATGGATTAAACAATTGATTGACAATGGTGGTAAAATAAATGACCCTAATGTTGAATATCCGAGGTTTCCGCGATTTGTTGTAAAAGTCTATAATTGGTGTAACCGAACATTTAATTCCTATGATTCTGCTTATGTGGTCGGTACAGGGAAGAATTGGAAAGCTATTTATCGCAATAAGGGGTGGTTGGAATCATATATTCTGCTTTTTTCGCCACATAGCAGTGATATGCTTAATATTCGCTCGAGTCTTTATGCCGATATGGGTATATCGCTAAGTTTTATGGCTGTGAGCTTGAGTTATAATACCTCCTATAAGACATTATTTGGCAGGACTGCCACACCTCGCAATCACTTTAATTTTAATTTCACTTGTTCGCGACTTTATGGTAATCTTGATGTAATGTCAACACATGGTGATGCCCATATCATTCATTTTGGCAATTATAATGGAGGTGGATTAATATCTTATCCATTTGATGCTATCAAGCATAAATTCATTAATGCTCAGATTTACTATTTTTTTAACCATCTGAAGTACTCACAGGCTGCCGCCTATTGTTTCTCCAAATATCAGCTCAAGAGCGCTGGAAGTCCAATACTGGGTGTTTCGCTCAGTCATCAATCCATTAATATGGATTTTTCATCATTGCCAGCCGATATGAAGGCTTATCTTCCGGCTTTGGTCAATGAGTATACTTTTCGGTATACCGACTATTGTGTTGCCGGAGGTTATGGATATAATTATGCTATCCGTCCGAAAAAATGGTTACTTAATGGTACTATTCTTCAATCATTGGGTTATCGCCATGATTATGAAAATAATTATTCAAGGGGTTTTGATGCAGTCGCAGCTAATCTGATGGTGCGGTTTGCTCTGGTTTATAATCATCGGGCATTGTTTGCTTCGCTTTCGGGAGAAGTCAATGCTAATTTTTATTTCAATTCTAAGTATATGTTTACGAATGCTGCCGGTGACTTATCGTTAGTGGTCGGAGCTCGTTTCTGAATTGAAAGATTCAAGTTCTATTGTAGCTAATTCCCATTCGCTCATTGCATTGTCAAGACTTTTTTTTACGTTTTCATGTGATGCGTAAAGTTCGGCATTATATTCTCCGTCGGCCATGCGTGTTTCTATTGCGGCCAGTTCTTCCTCAATTGCGTTAATGGTTGTTTCTGCGTCGGATATTTTGCGTTGCAGACGTTTTACTATTTTGTCATGTTCTTTTTGAGCAGCGTACGTAAGTTTGGCACCTTGAGTTTTAATCGGTTCATCATTATTATGTGATTCCACTTGATGGGTGGTTTTCTGCTGAACTACCGGTTTGGTAATTTCAAGTTGCGACAGAGAATCTAATTTCTTTTTCTCAAGAAATTCATATATACCGCCAAGACATTCGCGAACTTTTCCGCCGCCAAATTCATATACTTTGTCAACAAGTCCGTCGAGGAAGTCGCGGTCGTGAGAGACTATTATTACGGTGCCGTTGAAATCTTTTATAGCCTGTTTGAGTATCTCTTTGGTGGGAATATCGAGATGATTGGTTGGCTCGTCGAGAATGAGGAGATTTATCGGCTCGAGAAGTAGTTTTATCATGGCGAGGCGCGTCTTTTCTCCTCCTGACAGGACTTTCACTTTTTTATCAGATTCTTCTCCTCCAAACTTAAAGGCACCGAGTATATCCCGTATTTTTGTGCGTATATCCCCCACGGCAACGCGGTCAATAGTATCAAAAACAGTTATTTCACCATCAAGCATACTCGCTTGGTTTTGTGCGAAATAACCTATTTTGACATTATGTCCTATTTTAAGCGATCCTGTATGTTCTATTTCGCCCATAATACATTTTACTAATGTGGATTTGCCTTCACCGTTTTTACCTACGAAAGCTACTTTTTCTCCACGCTTGATTGTGAATGTGGCATGGTCAAATACTTGATGGTCGCCATAGCGTTTACCCACATTATCCAGTATCAGTGGATAATCGCCCGAGCGTGGTGCCGGAGGAAATTTCAGATTGATATGAGATGTGTCGATTTCGTCAACTTCAATTAATTCTATCTTGGAGAGTTGCTTGATGCGGCTTTGTACTTGCACGCTTTTTGTGGCCTTGTAGCGAAAGCGTTCTATGAAGTTTTCGGTGTCTTGTATTTGTTTTTGTTGATTTTGATATGCTCGCATCTGCTGTTCCATTCTTTCAGCTCTCAAAACGAGATATTTGGAGTAATTCACCGAATATGCATAAATTTTGCCTAAAGAAATTTCTATCGTTCGGTTTGTGACATTGTCTATAAATGCTTTATCGTGGCTTACCAATACCACGGCCGCAGCTTTTGTGGTTAGAAATTGTTCAAGCCATTGGATAGATTCAATATCGAGATGATTAGTCGGTTCATCAAGCAAGAGTAAGTCCGGTTTTTGCAATAGAATTTTGGCTAATTCGATGCGCATGCGCCAGCCGCCACTGAATTCTGATGTGGGACGGTTGAAATCATCTCTTAAAAAGCCAAGTCCAAGAAGCGTTTTCTCCATTTCGGCATCTGAGTTTTCACTTTCTTCTATAGCAATTCGTTCATTAAGAAATGTTATGCGATCAATGAGCTTATGATAACTTTCTGATTCGTAATCAGTACGTTCGGCCAATTCAGTGTTAAGTTGATTAAGCGTAGCTTTCATTTCTGCAATATGAGAAAATGCTTTGCGCACTTCTTCCAATACAGTCAATGTATCACTTGTTTCCATCTGTTGGGGCAGGTAACCGATTGTGGTTTCTTCCGGCATATTCACCGACCCGGTTGTGGGTTGCTGAAGCCCGGCTATAATTTTAAGCATTGTTGATTTTCCTGCACCATTTTTCCCCACGAGGGCTATTTTGTCCTTGCGGTTAATTACGTAATTTATATTGTCAAACAGTGATTTAGCGCTAAATTCTACGCTTAGATTCTGAATGGATACCATATCAAGCTGTGATTTACACAGCAAATTTACTATTTTCTATAGTTTTACCCAAATTGGCTTCTTGATATGTTTAGCGTCCGTGGCGCAGAACTATGGTACTTGTCTCAGTAATTACAATATCTACCGGTATATCGTGAGCTTCAGCATCGATTTCTTCTACAAGTTGAAAATCATAGCCGACACCTATTTTTACGGCTTTACTTTCCGCCAATAGACGGTCGTAATATCCTTTGCCTCGCCCCACACGGTTACCTTTGCGGTCATAAGCTATCGCGGGTACTACTATAAGGTCTATTTCTGATACGTGGCTTATATCATTGCCAGAAGGCTCTTCGATGTGAAAAGCGCCAATTTTTAAGCTGGTGCGTTCGTAGGGGAGTATTTCGAGGTTTATACCATTTACACGTGGTAAGAAAAACTGTTTGCTATCATGCCATTTATTAAGGAATGCATGGGTTGACAGTTCATCAGGAAGAGAATGGTACATCAGAATCTTTTCGCTTACGTGAAAAGCGGCTAACTGCTCCAGGCGTCGAAATACATTTTCTGCGGCATGACTGCGTTCAGTTTCAATAAGCAGTTGTTTGCGTGCTTTTACTCTACGGCGAATTGATTCTTTGTCCATCATTGAGGTGTATCGTTAATCTCTTTGTTTTTAATAGGGTATTCTGCATTACCCGAATTAAGCTCTTTTATGGCACGCGCCACAGTCGAGTCACTTTGGTTGATGATTTGATAATAACCTGTCATACCCAAAGCATCACGAGCGATGAGTGCTTTCAGTTGATTAACGATTAAGTCGCCCGAAATGTTTATATAATACCATCGGGGTGAAATTCCGCCTTCTGTTTTTGCATAGAGTACAAAGTCCTGGAGCAATTGGTCGTTGCTTGGAAGCATATCCATTATTTCCTCTACACTTTTTGCTTTGTGCAAATTAGAGCGATTCATATCTGAATATGCGAAAGCGTATTTCTGAATCAATCCGGCATTGAATACATTTATATAATAACTCGTTATACCCGAAGTGTCATTAGGAACATAGACGTCAGGCATAATACCTCCGCCACCATATACTTCTCTTCCGCCGGCTGTATAGAAAGTATGTGATTTATCAAGGTGTACGCTGTCGGCGTTATATACTTCACCGGTTGTGAACCGGTCTATAATCTCGTTTCCGTAGGCTTTCTTGTCACCGGGGGTAAATGTCTTTTGTATGCATCTGCCTGAAGGTGTATAATATCTCGCAATGGTCAGTCTCATTGCGCTACTGTCGGGAAGGGTATACTGGTTCTGTACTAATCCTTTGCCGAAAGAGCGGCGACCTATGATTAAACCGCGGTCATTGTCCTGAATTGCACCGGTAAAAATTTCACTTGAACTGGCTGAAAATTCATCAAGCAATATAGCTATTTCCATGTCTGTAAAAGCCCCTGTACCATCTGCTACAATCATTGGTTCATCGAAATATCGACCACGGGTCGATACTATCGGGCTGCCGGCTTTCAAAAACTCATTGGCCATTAATATTGCCGGTTCCATAAAACCTCCGCCATTGCCTCGAAGGTCAAGGACTAATCGGGTCGCTCCTTGGTTTTTTAAGGTTAATAGTCCGTTAAGAAATTCGGAATATGTGGTGCGACCGAATTTATTGACTTTCATATAGCCTATCTTGTCGGCAAGCATATAGCTTGCATCAACGGAATTCATAGGCACATTGTCGCGTACTACTGTGAATTTAAGCGGAGTCTTAGATGTGTTGCGAATGATTTCGAGACTTACTTCGGTGCCTTTGGGCCCTTTCAGATTTTTTATCACCCGGTCAGTATTCCAAGCCGGAGCATGAACGGCCGAATCGTTGATGGTAATAATACGGTCACCGGCAAGAATACCTACTTTTTCAGAAGGGCCACCGGGAATAACTTCTACTACGGTAATGGTATCGTTTAGCATATTAAATGAAACTCCGATACCAGAAAATGAGCCTTCAAGTTCATCATTGACTGACTGCAGGCTGCTTGCAGGAATATATTCTGAATGTGGGTCGAGTTTAGCGAGAAGATCGGGAATAGATATTTCGAGCAGGCTATCTACATTTATATCATCTACGTAGTTATTATCGATTATTCTGACTATATTGTTCAGTTTGTCTAATCGATTGTCGCGACTGTCGCCTAAAAATTTTGCACCGATAAACAGACCTAAAGCCAATGAAAGTACTACAACTATGATAGTCACTAAAGCGGCTTTTCGACTAAATATTGATTTCATTAATTAATAAGTAATAAAATAGATATGTGTGTCAGAGATTTTCAATTTGATGACATTCTATACCAGCTCTTTTAAGTAGGTCTATGCCATCTGTTATTCTGTATAATTCATTGAATACTACTCGCTTGATGCCGGCTTGGATAATGAGTTTTGCGCATTCCAGACATGGCGATGCCGTGACATAGAGAGTGGAACCCTGTGAAGAATTGTTACTGCACGCCACTTTGGTGATTGCGTTTGCTTCAGCATGAAGGACGTATGGTTTGGTGAACCCTTCGGAATCTTCGCATATATTCTCAAATCCGGCCGGTGTGCCGTTAAAACCATCGGAAATTATCATTTGTCCCTTGACTAATATAGCACCTACTTTTCTACGTTGACAATATGAATTTTCGGCCCATATAGTTGCCATACGCAGATATCTTCGGTCTAATAACTCCTGTTTTAAGGCAGTGTCCATTGATGCGCATTCTGATATTTGGAGTGCAAATGTAGTAACTTTTTCTAAATTATTCTCCAATAGGATACTTTAATTTATTTAACATTTAGAATTATAGATATTGTCTAATCTAAATCATCAGTTAATAAATTGCTCGATAGATTCTTACTATTGCTGATGCCGAGCTGTCGTAATTTTTCCGCTCTGCCTATCAGACTGCCTTTGCCGTCGCGCAATTTATTCATTGCATCTTTATAGGAACTATGTGCATTTGTAAGAGCACGTTCGATTTTTTCCATATCGGCGATAAAGCCTACAAATTTATCGTACATAGCTCCTGATTTTTTAGCAATTTCAAATGCGTTTTGGGCTTGACGGTCTTGTGTCCAGAGTTGTTTGATTAACCGGAGAGAACCTACTAATTGTGTTGGCGAAACTAAAAGTACCTGTTTATCGTAAGCTTTTTGCCATAAGGTTGGCTCAATGCTAAGAGCAGCAGCGTATGCCGCTTCATTGGGGATAAACATCATCACGAAGTCCAGGCGCGATTTACCTATATATTCTTGATATTTTTTGCCGGCAAGTTCGTTGATATGTTTTGTCACCGACGTTATATGTTGTCGCGCATATTGTTCTCGTTTTTCATCAGTTTCAGCGTTAACATATTCGACAAATGCGTTTAGCGACACTTTTGAGTCAATTACAATCACTCCTCCGTCGGCTCCGGGATATTTGATTATTACATCAGGCCTTAAGCCATAACCTTGTTCATCGCGCAGCGTTTTTCCGTTATCATCTGTTGTGACTTGGATAAAAAACTCTTCACCCTTTTGTAATCCGGAATTTTCGAGTATGGTTTCAAGTACGAGTTCTCCCCAGTCGCCTTGTACTTTGCTGTTGCCTTTGAGTGCTGTGGTAAGTTCACGTGCTTCCTTGCCAATGGCTGCGTTAGCCTCGATCAACTCTTTGATATGTTGTTGAAGTGAAAATCGTTCGCGAGCTTCTGAGGAATAGCATTCAGTGACATCTTTACGAAACCGGTCTATATTTTCTTTGAGCGGGTTTAATATATTATCAAGTTGGTGTTGGTTTTGCTCACGGATTACCGCAGTCTGTGTTGTCATAATCTCGTGGGCAAGTATCTTGAAATGCGTTTCAGCCAATTCACGCATTTCGTTTTTGTTTTTTCGTTCTTCTTCGCTGGAATGTTTTATGATATCAATCTCTCGGGTTGTGTTGTCAAGACGTTCCTGTAGTCGTGCCGTTTCTGTTCTTAGCAATAGGTTTTCTTCTCGATATTTTTCTGCTAATGAGGTGATAGATTTTATATCGGTTTCGCATTTATTTATGTATAGAGCCGTGGCGTGTAGCTGAGTTTCCACTTTACGTTTGTCCGACAGTAATTTGATCAGATATAGAGTTGCAGCGATAAAAAGCAGTAAAAAAATGATTGCAAAAATTGTGATCATGGAAATGTAAATTTTGTAGTGTAAAGGTATATTTTTTTCAGTGAATTTTCAAGAATTATATGTAATTTTGTGTCGCTGTAAAGCTATAATTATCTTATGCCTGAATATATGGAGGTTATTACAATAGATGATATGCCGTTGCACTATACGGTGCAGGGTAGCGGAGCCCCTATGATAGTGATGCATGGTTGGGGCTGCAATCATTCTACAGTTGCTTCCATTTCGGAGGTGGGTGCTCATACACATACAGTATACACCATTGATTTCCCCGGATTCGGACTGACTCCTGAACCGTCAGAAGTATGGGGCGTAGAGAGATATACTTCTTTAATTGAGAAGTTTGCTCAACGTCTCGGATTGGAAAATCCGGTATTGTTGGGACATTCTTTTGGTGGTAGAGTAGGTATTTTGTACGCTTCGCGCAATAAGGTTGCCAAGTTGATTCTCGTTGATGCCGCAGGTATAAAACCTCGCCGTAAATTATCGTATTATTATAAGGTATACTCTTTTAAGCTGTTGAAGCATTTGGCTCGTGTGTTTTTGCCGGCAGAAAAAGCCAATGCGTTTATTGAGCGCCGACGTTCAGGCAAGGGATCCGCTGATTATAACAATGCGTCTCCGCGTATGCGAGCTATTCTTTCGAAGGTTGTTAACGAAGATTTGCGACATCTTCTTCCGGTTGTCACAGTACCGACGTTGCTTATATGGGGAGAAAATGATACTGCAACTCCGTTAAGTGATGCCCGCCTGATGGATAAATTATTGCCGGACTCGGGCCTTGTGTCATTTGCCGGGTGCGGACATTATAGTTTTCTTGACAATCCCCGTCAGTTTGCTGCAGTTCTTGATAGTTTTTTGAAATCATAAATAACTTAAATCGTTCGATATGTCTTATTGCTTGTTGATTATCTTCGTTGTTGTCGTTTCATTGACAGCATTGGTCAATTTTCTGTTGGAATTGAAACGGGATTTGATGATGATGCAGCAGAATTCTTATCGGATCAATCGATATATGCGATGGCTGCATACGTCAGGAGATACAACGTCTATGTCGCGGTGTATCTCTTATCTTGTATTGATGTTTGCTGCCACACAATTTGCCCCTATAGAACTGATACTTGGCGCTATTTTTATTTATTCTTTATGGTCGGCAAGATATCTATTTCATCAAAAATATAAGAAACCGTTGGTGTGGACGCCGCGAGTTTGTCGTATTTTCAGTGTCGCCGTATTGATTGTAGCATTGTTTGAAGGAAGCATATTCTTTATTCCGGACATTGTCCGTGCAGATATGATTGCTTATTTTGTGGCGACTCTGATGGTGCCCTTCTGTGCATCACATATTATATGTATTATTTCTGTCTGGCTTTTGATTCCGGTGGAGAAGGCCGTTAATGCCCGATACTATCATGATGCACGTCGTATTCTCTCATCTATGCCTGACCTTAAAGTTATAGGCATTACGGGTAGTTATGGTAAAACGAGTACCAAGCATTATCTGTATCGGATATTATCGGAGAGTTATTCCGTGGTAATGACTCCGGGCAGTTTTAATACAACTCTCGGGGTCGTACGCACTGTGCGGGAGCATTTGAAACCCTACAATGAGATTTTTATCTGCGAGATGGGAGCGAAACAAGTAGGTGATATACGTGAAATATGCAACTTGGTTAGACCTCAGATCGGTATTGTCACAGCTGTAGGTCCGCAGCATCTCGAATCGTTCAAAACTATAGAAAATGTGCAGCGTACTAAGTTTGAACTGATTGATGCGCTGCCTATAGGTGGGTTGGCAATTATAAATAATGATTTTGATATGATTGCCCAGCGAGTAGTTTCCAATGTGGATTGTCGTCGTTATTCGGTGCGCTTTGATGAAAAAGCGGCTTATTATGCTCGCAATATACAATATAGTTCTACTGGTACTACATTTACTATAGTCGGATTTGGAATTATCGAACCGCTTACACTTCACACCAGGTTGGTTGGCGAATGTAATGTGTCAAATCTTATAGCTGCTGTCATTGTGGCAATATATCTAAAAGTGCCTCTTGATAAGATTCGATATGCGGTAGAGAAAATCGAGCCGGTAGAACATCGCTTGAGTATGAGGCGAACCCCCGGTGGCATAGTGATTATAGATGACGCGTTTAATTCCAATCCTGTAGGTTCGGCAATGGCTCTTGATGTGCTTACTTCGATGACTGATGGGAAACGGATAGTAGTTACTCCGGGAATGATAGAATTGGGAGCAAGTCAGATTGAACTTAATAAAGAATTTGGAGTAAAAATTGCCTCTTCGGCCGATATTGCTATTATTGTAGGACGATATAACCGCGATGCCATTTGTGAAGGTATAGCGTTGGCTGANNCTTCTTTGGTGGNAGTGCATCAGGTTGATTCGTTTGCAGAANCGNANGCATTATTGCAAACTATTTTGCAGTCGGGCGATACAGTACTCTATGAAAATGATTTACCTGATACATTCAAATAATTTTTTGACTTTTTATATTTCTCACTGATATGAAAACTAATATAGGAGTATTTTTCGGAGGTTGTTCGACCGAGCATGAGATTTCGGTGATTTCGGCATCGCAGGCAATGAATGCAATAGACCGTTCGGATTATGATGTGACTCCGGTATATATCACCAAGCATGGTAAATGGTATACAGGCGATGCACTGCTTGATGTGGCAAATTACCGTGACATTCCTGCTCTTTTGAAGAAGTGCAAGGAGGTGTATTTACGACCTACACGTGGTGACTTTAATCTTTATTATGCTAAAAAATCTTTTTTTGGTAAGTTTGTAGCAGCTAAACTTGATGTTGTAATTCCCGTATTGCATGGTTCATATGGTGAGGATGGCACATTTGAAGGTATTCTTGATGCTATTGATATTCCGTATGCCGGTTGCAATGTGCTTGCTTCGGCCAACGGTATGGATAAAATCACTATGAAGATGATTCTTCAGGCGTGTGATATTCCGGTAGTGGATTATGTGTGGTTTACTGACAAACAGTGGTTTGCCGCGCGTGATTTACTGATTGATAAGATTGAGTCTGTGTTGGGTTATCCGGTCATTATCAAGCCGGCTAATCTTGGATCAAGTGTAGGTATTGGTCGTGCTGCTGACAGACAGGCTCTTATTGACCGTGTGACGGAGGCCGAAAAATATTCATCTCGCATCATTGTAGAGCATATGGTGGACAATCTTCACGAAGTCAACTGTTCGGTGCTTGGTGATTGTGATGATTTTCAGACTTCAGTGTGTGAAGAACCAATAAAATCCGGGGAAATACTGTCATACGAAGATAAATATCTTGGTGGTTCAAAAGGTGCTAAAGGTATGGCAGCGTCGTCCAAACGTATTCCGGCGGATTTGCCTGCGGAGGTAAGCCATCGCATACGTTTTTTGGCTGGTGAGACATTTCGTGTACTTTCCTGTCATGGGGTAAGTCGAGTGGATGTCATCATTGATGCGGATAATGATAATATTTATGTCAATGAGATTAATACTATTCCCGGTTCGTTGTCATTTTATCTTTGGGAAGCGTCGGGGATACCATTTGATAAATTGATGGATATGCTTGTGCGACTGGCTCTAAAACGAAAGCGTGAGCAGCAACTTAAGACGATTTCCTATGATCAAAATATCTTTGCTATGAGCGGAGGGGCAAAAGGGTTAAAATGCGGTGTAAAAGGTGTTAAAAAATGATAAATATATTGCGGGTTATTATTGCCCGCATTATTTTTGTAGTGTCTTATACACTAATACTATATTTATTGTAACTAATACTATACGGTTTAATACCTTTTAACCCTTTTATACCATATAATTGCTAATACTTAAACAACCTAATTATATTTTTAATTCCAAAATTATGCGTAAATTTTTACTTCTATTCTCAGTGATGCTTTTGGGAATTATTTCTGCAAAGGCAGACGTTGTCGCATTTATTGCTGAAGGTGCAACAAATTATGATGGCACCGGCGATAAGGTTACAATAGCTAATTCCGGTACTGACGGAGTTATTGGTAGTGTTTATTCTAAAGATGGTGTTTGTAATTTGTCCTGGACGAAATACAATAATAGCACTTCTCAAGTGAATGGTGCTCTGGTTCGCTGGTATGCAAGTGATGTTTTGAATATTGAGTGTTTAGCTGGCACTGTAATAAATAAAATTGTGATTAAAGCGAGCACTTCAGCATACGGTAAGGTTGAACTTACTACTGTTGTTGATGGTGCCGAAAGTGATGCATTTGCTTTCCCTACCGGAGAATCAGCTCCTTATACTCGTACTTGGGAAGGTAATGCTACTCAAAAAATACAAATTAAGGCCGGAACTCAAATTCGTATTTCTTATATAGAAATCACTTATACTGCCGGTCAAGGAGTTGCAGTGGCAGCTCCCGTCATTGAGTATGGCACAGAGGCAAACACCGTTGCTATCACTACCGAGACTGAAGGCGCTTCTATTTATTATACTCTCGACGGTACTACTCCTTCGGCTGCGTCTGCTCTCTATACAACTCCTTTTGCAATCACTACCGTTAGTGAAGTTAAGGCTGTGGCTGTGAAAGATGGTAATTCAAGTGCGGTAACTTCTGCTACAGTGGCTCTTAACAAAGTAAATGACCTGGCTACCTTTGTAACTCACGCTAATGTGAAAGAGACTCTTGTCACTACTCCTGATACTGCAAT
>WFLX010274362.1_pt1 | contig 14578 bp, 12 predicted proteins | sample 4967041 | NCBI WGS metagenome assembly WFLX01 (sample SAMN12857096, study PRJNA449069) | gut metagenome | isolation source: stool from male and female vole | host: Microtus ochrogaster | place: USA:Florida | collected 2017
GGACGGAACATCATCCATGTAGATATCTCCGCTTCCAAAAGCATGTGGTATGGCGAAAGCGAAAAGATCATCAAGGAAATTTTCGCCCGCTACAAGCGTGAATGCAAACGCAGTGTTCTTAAGCCCATCCTTCTTTTCAATGAGGCGGATGCAATATTCTCTTCGCGTAAGACAGGCAACAACAGCAGCATTGACCAGACTGAGAATGCTATCCAGAATATTATTTTGGAGGAGATGGAAAAGCTTGAAGGTATCCTAATTGCCACAACCAACCTCGTAGACAATCTCGACAAAGCTTTCGAGCGCCGCTTCCTCTTCAAGATCCGTTTCGACAAGCCTTCAATTGAAGCTAAGAAGAAGATTTGGCTCAGCAAATTGCCTGAACTCAAAGAAGAGGATGCCATGGCGTTATCGACTCACTATGAGTTCAGTGGAGGGGAGATCGACAATATCGTCAGGAAAGCACTCATGTCGGAGGTTCTTAACGGCACTCAACCATCATTCATCGAACTTGAAAAGCTCTGCTCCGAAGAGAAACTCAAAGGTAGTAATTCTCGCGTCAGAATCGGATTCTGACGTGGGAATTACCCAAGCACTACATCAAGGACCATCATCAGCATAAATCCCAAGGCGAACCCTATAGTGCCGAGGTTGGAATGGACTCCCTCCTGGGTTTCTGGAATCAGTTCCTCAACCACTACATACATCATGGCTCCTGCTGCAAATGCCAAAAGGTATGGCAGCAGGGGCATCACTACAGAAGCAAGCAATATTGTCAAGACAGCCCCAATTGGTTCTACCACACCACTCAATGTGCCCATTAAGAAGGACTTGCGGCGCGAATTTCCTACACTCCTAAGGGGCATTGAGACGATTGCGCCTTCCGGGAAATTCTGGATGGCGATACCGATTGAAAGGGCCACGGCACCTGCCATCGACATGTATGAATTGTTTTCCATCACTCCGGCAAGGGCCACACCTACCGCCATACCTTCCGGCAAGTTGTGCAATGTGATGGCAAATACCAGTTTGGCAGTCTTTGAAATTCTGGATTTCGGTCCTTCACTCTGATTGCTGTCGATATGTTGGTGCGGTATGATATTGTCAAGGAGCAATAAAAATAATATTCCGACTGAGAATCCTACCATAGCCGGAACTATGCTTGCAAACCCTTCCTTACCGGTCATTTCAATGGAAGGAATGAGCAGCGACCATACAGAGGCAGCCACCATTACCCCGGCTGCAAAACCAGTCAGTGTCTTTTGTAATCGTGGGGCAATGCCATCCTTCATCAGGAAGACGCAAGCCGCTCCCAACGTAGTACCAAGAAAGGGAAGTATCAACCCTAAAATTATTCCATTCATATTATTTCAACAACCCAAATGCCTTTAGGTTCTTATTAGGAAAATCCCTTTCTTACTAAAGGATACGTTTTAGCTGCTTATGTATCAGAATAAAGATTGGCGGCCTTCCGGTAAATGTCGGCTAATTGATCAGCCAATGAGGTGGGAGCTAAGATTTTTATGCCATCCGCATAACCGAGTAGTTGAGTTATCAGTTCGCGATTGACTATCACTTCCAGCTCGAATGTCATTGAACCGTCAGTTTTATCTTTATCTATCACTCTCTGGGAGGAGTGGAAGGGCTTGGTCAGTATGTAGCTTGCCTGGGAATTAGATGCCCATACTACAATCTTTTCCTTCTTCAGTTGCGAGTGTTTTGTCACCCCGATTACATCATCGAAAAAGTCTTCTCCGAAGCCAGGATTCTCTTTATATGGAATTTCCGGGCATGGATGGAAATCAACAATGCGGTCCAATGCAAGGTTGAAGAGTTTCATGTCATCGACTCGGGATCCGAACAGAAACCATCTATTGCGATATTCTTTCAAAAGATATGGAAATAGTATGAAAGGGGCAGGTTTACGTGCATTGAATGATCGATAGTTGATGCAAATAGTCTGACGCTTGGAAATGATATCGTAAAGCGGATTGAGATGCTCAAGCCCCTTCAAATTGGGATTGCGTTCAAAATCTACTATCGGCCGACGCCTATTAGCGGATGCCACCTTGTCCTGTAGACGGCTCACTACATCCGCCATATCATGAAAACGGTCGAATTCGTCATATTGGCGCAGCAAATCTATGGTACGATTGAGCACATCGATGTCGTGCTGGGAAAGAGGACGGCTGCTGATGGAATAGTCCGGGTCGGCATAGCGGTAATATTTCTTATCATAGACCTCTATCGGGGCTTCATATCCTAAGCGATCGGAGCGCATCATTTGGATATCGAGCTGGACAGTGCGGGTACTTACTAAGTCTTGCTTCCCCTCATATTCATAAAGTGCATCACTACAAGCATCTACAAGATCTTGCAGTGTCCATCGGCGTGCGGAATTTCGAAGGCAACGGTCGATAGTCCGGTAACGAAGAAGTGCGTTTTTATTCTGTGCCATTATAGAATGGAGGTTAGGTCTGTTCCCTCAATTGCCTTTTCAATCTTACCGTTTTTCGATATGATGAATGTCCTGGGGACAACTCCCATTTTGGGATCATCATCTTTATGAATAATATCCCACACTCCAAAATTCTCAGACAGACGATGGTCGCCATCTGAAATGAGGATTAGTGGAAGATTGTTTTCTTCCGATACCCTCTTTAGGGTCGCTTTGCTGCTTGGGCTAACACCTATTACAGAATATCCGGCTTTTTTCAGTTTCTCCCAATTATCCCTTATGACGCACATCTCGTCAGCATCTTTATAGGATTTCATGTGAGGATAGAAAATTAGAGCCACTTTCTTCCCTTTCAGATCTTTCAGTCTTATCTCTTTGCCATTGATATCTTTGCCAAGCGGTTCTGTCACTTTGACTCCGACACTATATATCGGAGTGCTTGGCCGTCCGTCGGCCATAGTGTCAAGTTTATCAAGATAATATTGGCGGAGTTTAGCCCAACTGTAGTAGGGAGCATTATCAGTTGCTATAGGAAGTCGACATTCCTTCTCATTGAGTAGCACCTTAACAAGCACATTGTCGGCAGAAGCTTTCTCATTTTCCGGACGATAAAATATCATCTGGATATTGCATCCCATAGGGAATACATCATGGTTTCTCCATTGTGAGGCGACATCTTCAAGGTCGTTGATCTCTTTGCCGAAATCGTCAAGTTCGAGAAGGACAGTAAATGGAAGAACTATAACCTCGTGTCCGAAACGCATGTTTGCACCATTGCCTCCATTGTTGATAGCGGTATCGGCACTCTCTATGATATTTCGAAGAAGATTCTGCTGAGTATAAGGTTGAAGATTGCCATTGTAACGCGTGTTGCCATCGGATAGATACCATTTGGCATTATTATAAAGCCAGCGGTTGGCTATCTCTTCTTCGGTAAAAATATCGAATGGAGCTGTCATATCATAATGGCTCTGCGCATTAGCGGCGATATTGAATAAATAATGTAGGAGACTTGAAGTATTTAAGGANTCTTGTGCAAACTGTTCATCNTTNACTATCACCTTCAAGAAATCGTAGGAATCTGNATGATTTCTATGAANGTCTTTNAGCACATCCTTGGTATAAGCATTGTAGGCTTTAAAATATGTAGTGTCCATCCCTTGCAAAGCTTCTTCTGCAATGTATACCATATCTTTGGCAGAAGCATCGGAAGTGATTCTTAAGTTTGGATTAGCAGCATAAAGTTCCTGAAGCTCATTATCCATTGAAAGAATACAACGTATGACGACGCTTGAGCGAGCATCTATACGGGCAGAATCTGCAAAGATTTCCGGGAAATTTTTATACATTCGGCGTGCTATTCCACGATGCTGATCCGCTCCCACTTGTGTAAGTTCTCCATCACGCCCTTGTGCATCTTTTTGAATTTTTCTTAATTGAGCAAGGAGTTCCTTCCCTCTTGGTGTCAGTTTGCTATTCCGCTCTGCAGGAAGCAGCAGCTCTACAGGCTTGTTGTAGGCATTCTTCCCGATATGCCATCTTGAGCCGTGACGTCCGTAGTGCTCCATGTGAAAAGGAATATACCCTTCGGGAGCGGCAGTAAGCTCAGGAAGCNGCTTGGCTGGATAANGGTAAGCATAATAATTGCTNGCCTTTGCCCTGATTTCATCAGTCNGCACTACTGCAAGAGCCTGCATAAAGGCGAATAATAATAGTGCCCCAAATAATAAACTCTTTAATTTCATGGTTTTAATTTTGTAGATTAATCTCAAAGGTCAAAAGTATATTTACGTTTCGCAGCCTCAACATAACACCAACCTTTTCAAATGCAAATTTAATGCATAAAAATGAATTTTACCAAAAAAATATCGAAAAAACTAAAGAACCCATGATTATTTTACACAGGCACTTCAAACTTGCCCCCAATTAATGAAAATATTTAAGTTTCGCAAGCTCAACTTAAGGGTTATAGGTTAAGAGGTTAAGGGGTTAAACCTACCAATTGTAAAGGCTTAAAAATATCATAATTTATCAGTCAAATCATAACCTTTTAACCCAATGACCTAATAACCTTCAACTTGAGCTTGCGAAAGTTGAGTAAAAATATTTGTAAATCTTGCTGAAAATATGTAAATTTGCAACAAAATAAATTATTATGAGGAGAATAGTATTACTGACATACATTTTAGTGGCTGCCACTTACAGCGGGATAGCTTCAAACTCTCGTGACCTTACATTGAAAATAACCAATTCCACTCCTGCCGACAGAAGAGGTGAAGTAGTAGAAATTGCAAGTCCTAAACTTAATGTCTTAAAAGACAAATTAGTAGTTATAAAAGACCCGGATGGAAAAATCTTACCGTCACAAATCACTTATGATGGCAAATTGCTTGTCTATGGAGACTTCCCGGCCTTGTCTACTACAGATTTTCAAGTAAATGTGCTTTCTCAAGGGGATAACATTGATAATGATACCATCTGTGTCGGACAAATACGTCATGATATGCAAGACGATTACACTTGGGAGAACGACAGGGGTGGATATCGACTTTATGGTCCGTCATATAGAGCCGGAGGTGGCAAAGTGAGCGGATACGACATTTGGACAAAATCTGTCGATTATCCTGTGCTGAAACAGCGCTATGATGGACACATGAAATATGGAATGTCATATCATAAAGATTTTGGGTCAGGCATGGATGTATACACCGTAGGGCCAACATTGGGTGCCGGAATGAATGCTCTCATGATAGGAGATAGTATTTGTTATCCAGTGGCATACGATAAATGTGAGATCCTTGAAAACGGTCCGCTTCGTGTCACTGCTAAAATCACTTGCTACCCTGAGAATATTGGCAAAGATAACGGTGTAGTTGAGACTCGTATCATTAGTCTTGACAGAGGGAGCTGGCTAAACAAGACTGTCGTAAGTTATGAAAATCTTACCCAAAATTATCCTATTACCACCGGAATAGTAGTTCACAAGCAGAATAAAAGAGGGTATGCCATTGACAAAGATAAACGCTATCTTGCTTATGTCGATCTCACAGATAATCCTGACAAGGACAATGGAGCCATTTTCATTGGAATTGTGAATCCGCATCTTCCAGACAGCATAGCATACGTTCCGCTTGAAAAAGAAACAGCTGATGGTGTCGGTCAAGTGCAAACATTTGCCACGTTGTCCCCTAATACTGAATACACGTATTATTGGGGTGCCGGATGGAGTAAAGGGGGAGTAAAAGGCATGGAATCATGGCTCGAATATCTCTCAGATTTTTACAATAAGCTTGGGTCTCCTCTTGAGGTCACCATTGAATGATCCACAGTTCTTTCTTATCTGCTGAAGGGTTATGGATAAAGATAATTGTGGTTTTTTTTATTGAAATTTTTGTAGATTCAAAAATATTATGTAATTTTGCAATGTAAATGGAAAATATATGTGTAGAATGATTTCAAATATTGCCCAGCAACAAAATCAGCAGCAGAGCTTGAACGATGTTCAGGTTCGCTTGCTTGTGTCGTCATGCCGCACCAGTCCGGCTATGATAATTTGATGCTTGGCAAGCTAAAGATACTGAGAGGCTGGTTTCCCGATAGGGAAATTAGCCTCTTTATCATTCTTGCGTAAAATTAAAAAAACAGGTAAAAACAACTATAATTCTTAAGTTATGAGTAAACTTAGATTTGATGTAGTTCAGGATGCTTTTAAGAAGAAAGCTCTTGACGTAGAGGCCCCTGAGAGACGCCCATCTGAATATTTCGGTGAACTCGTGTTCAACCGCGACAAGATGCGCAAGTATCTTAAGCCATCCACCTACGATGCTCTTGTAGCTTGCATTGAAGGTGATAAAGCCCTCGACCGTGAGGTGGCAGACCTTGTGGCAGAAGGCATGAAGGTTTGGGCTATGGAGCATGGTGTGACTCACGTCACTCACTGGTTTCAGCCACTGACAGAAGGAACTGCCGAAAAACATGACTCCTTCATGGAATATGATGGCAAAGGAGGAATGATCGAGGAATTCAACGGAAAGTCTCTCTTCCAACAAGAACCTGATGCTTCATCTTTCCCCAACGGTGGTATCCGTGCCACTTTCGAAGCACGTGGCTATACAGCTTGGGATCCTACTTCTCCAGTATTCATTCAGGGAGATACCCTTTGTATTCCTACCGTCTTCATATCTTATACCGGTGAGGCTCTTGACTATAAGACTCCTCTCAAGCGTGCTCTCAAGGCTGTCAGCGATGCAGCTACTCCTATCTGCCAGATGTTTGACCCCAACGTTAAGAAGGTTTACTCATATCTTGGATGGGAACAGGAATATTTCCTCGTTGATGAAGATTTCTATGCAGCACGTCCCGACCTTATGCTCACCGGCAGAACTCTTATGGGGCATGAGTCTTCAAAAAATCAGCAGCTCGACGACCATTACTTTGGTGCAATCCCCTCTCGCGTGGCCGCATTCATGCGCGACATAGAGATTGCCGGTTATCGCCTTGGAATTCCTTTGAAGACCCGTCATAATGAGGTGGCTCCAAATCAGTTTGAGCTTGCGCCTATCTATGGCGAGACCAACCTATCCAACGACCAGAATCAGATGATCATGAATCTGATGAACGATATCGCCCGCAAGCATAAGTTTGTGCTCCTTCTCCATGAGAAGCCATTCGCTGGAATCAATGGCAGCGGAAAGCACAATAACTGGTCGCTTGGTACGGATACCGGAACTCTGCTGATGGCTCCGGGCAAGGATCCAATGGGCAATCTGCAGTTTGTCACATTCTTTGTGAATGTGCTTATGGCCGTGCAGAAACACAATGCACTGCTCAAAGCATCAATCGCCACTGCTACAAATGCACATCGTCTTGGCGCAAATGAGGCTCCTCCGGCAATCATTTCTTCTTTCCTTGGCAAGGCTATGACCGATGTACTTCATAAACTTCTTGAAATGCCTTCCGACACACCAATCGAAATAGCCGGGAAGAAGGGCGCATCTGTGGGTCTTATTGAAATCCCGGAGATTTTCGTTGATAACACTGACCGTAACCGTACATCTCCGTTCGCTTTCACTGGTAATCGCTTTGAGTTCCGTGCCGTAGGTTCGAGCGCAAACTGTGCCGGAGCCATGACAACACTTAATGCAGCCGTTGCCGATCAACTCTTGACTTTCAAGGCAGACGTGGATAAAGAAATCGCTACCGGCAAACCTATGACTGTCGCTGTCATGGATGTGCTGAAGCCAATGATCGCAGAGATAATCGATACAGTATGTTTCGACGGCAATGGATATACTGATGAATGGAAAGAGGAGGCAAAACGTCGTGGTCTTGACACTGAGGTAAGCGTTCCCGAAATGATTAAGGAATTCACTAAGCCTGAGGCAGTAGAGATGTTTACCCGCACAGGAGTCTACACCAAGGCTGAACTTGAGGCCCGCAACGAAGTGAAGTGGGAGACTTACACCAAGAAAGTGCAGATCGAGGCCCGTGTGCTTGGAAGAATGGCTATCAATCATATCATCCCTGCAGCTCTCGACTACAAGGCTAAACTCCTTGGCATCATCACCCAGATCAAAGATATATATCCAGACAGCTACAGGCAGATGGCAAAGACTGAGATCAATCTTCTGGAAAAAGTCACAAGACTCGTGGAGGAAATCCAGGAACGTGTGTCTGCAATGGTGACTGCACGCAAGGCTGCCAATAAGATTGAGAATGAATATGAGAAGGCAAAGGCATATTATGACATCGCTGAGTCTCTCTTCGCAATCCGCCGTCCGATCGACAAGCTTGAGGAAGTAGTCGACAACGATATGTGGCCTCTGCCTAAGTATCGCGAACTTCTCTTTATCAGCTAATTCGGATTAATGCATAATTTATAATGCATAATTCATAATCAATGACGCTCGAGCTTAATTGGAGTTATTTATTCAATCTTATTAAGCATGAGTAGGAGGCAGTTATGAGTTAAAAATAAAAGGGTACACTGAAGGGTGTATCCTTTTTTGTTTTATGCAAACCCATGATCCGTGGATCCTTACATATCAGGTTTTATTATTCAATGTAATCGATTTTGACAACTATCACTCGAATGTTTTGGTCGTCAGTGTCGTTGGCAATTTTGGCTATGTGNCAGTCTTCGGGGAAGAAGAGGAAGAATNTGTCGGGAGTGGAGTCGTAGAAGCGAGCTTTTGAGGCATCATAGTCGTAGTGAATCACGTCAGGTCGGTATTCACAGTTAGGAGTGGATGTCTCATGATCGATAATTCCAAATCTTTCGATACCTTTCACTGCATATTGGAAGTCGATTTTCTGACGGTGGCTTTCTGTGCCGCTCTTTTCAAGAGGACGATTCTGGCTGTCTTCGACACTTACGACAAGAGTCGTGCCTTCGATAGGATGTTTCCCGGCAGGTATTGCGAGCAAGTCGGTCTCTTCAAGCCATTTGAACATGGCGTTCCACTGCTCTTTATTTTTTGAGTACTGCTCATAGAAATCGACAGAATTAACGGATTCGTGGGGATCAGCTTTCTCAAAACCGTTTCTCCAAGCCCCGGATTCTACCCAGGCGCTGCATTGCTCTACTTTTGCCGCATCGTCGCATTGACGAGTGTAGATACCGTCTGCCATAGCTATGGAAGGAGATGATAAGAGAAGGAGAGATAGAAATAATGTCTTTAGTCTCATGATAAAATTTTTATCAAGTTGTTAGCCCGGTCGTGGAGGCCGGGCTGGTATTTTTGTGGAATAAGTTAGTTATTTTAGGGAGAGGCCGTCACGAAAAGCGTTGCCAACGCGTGAGCCGAGGCGGATGTAGCCGTAGTGGATTGGATCGAAGGTTATGAGATCCATTTTCTCTACGTCTGGACGACCGTCTTCGGCAAGGTATTTCTCATCGCAATTGATGTTGAGAATTTCGGCAATCATATAGAATCCTGTCTCTGATTCAAAGAGTTTTTCTTTAATGCGACATTCCATCGTCATCGGGAAGCAGTCAAAAACTGGAGCGTCGACTGTCTGAGCCTTTGAAGAATTCCAACCGGTCTTTGCCATTTTCTCCGGATCTTTGCGTCCGCTTACGACACCCACAAAGTCTGATGCAACAAGGGTATCAACTGTGGCGAATGCAACCGTCAACTCTCCATTTCGGTTAAGATTGTCGGTAGTAGCGTGTGAACCGAGTGAGATGAATATTTCGTGGGCATCCCATTGTCCGCCCCATGCGGCGTTCATTGCATTAGGAGTGCCATCGGCATTGTATGTCCCGATGATGAGTACTGGTTGTGGAAGCAGCCATGCTGCAGGTTTGAATGTTTTCATATAAGTTTATGTTATTCAAGTTTCGCAAGTAAAGTAATCGTAAAAAAATAAATTGGTTAAGAATGTACAGGGCTTTTCATAACCTTCTTAACCCCATTAACCCTATTAACCTTCAACTTGAGCCTGCGAAAGTTGAGTTATGTTATCCTTCGGTGTGGAAGCTGGTAAATTTGCCGATTTCTTGTGAGGGAATTTCGGATTGGGCAGCGTTGATTGCTTTGATCAGGAATGCCATGTTTCTGCCGAGGTTGCGCATGGTCTGAAGTCCTTCAAGATCTGCTTCTACATCTTCAGCTTTGAAACCGTGGACTTCGTTCCAATAAGTGCTGGAGACAACTGGCATGGAGCATATTGTGAAATACTTGTTGATTTCGTCAAAGGCTGAGGTGGATCCGGCACGCCGTGAGGATACTACTGCTGCTCCAACTTTCATTGTCTTGCTGAATACTCCTGAAGTGCTGTAGAAAAGTCGATCCATGAAGGCAAGAAGTTGACCGTTGGCGCCTGCATAATAGACAGGGCTTCCTACGAGAAGACCATCGGCTTCAGCAAATTTCGGAGCCGTCTCATTCACCATATCGTTGAAGACACATCGGCCGTGTTCACGACAGAAACTGCATCCTATGCATCCACGTATGTCTTTTGTTCCGATGTTGACGCGTTCTGTTTCTATGCCACAATTGTTAAGTGTCTCTTCTACTTCGCGGAGTGCGCGGTCAGTGCAGCCTTTCGGATGGGGACTGCCGTTGATGACAAGTACTTTCATATAGTTGTTTCTATAAATATTAGATTCTTTACTATATTAACATTCTGCAGAAACTTATTGTTTATTCAACTTTCGCAGGCGAAAGTTGAGTAACAAAATTATAACCTCATTAACCCTAATAACCCCTTTAACCTTCAACTTTTGCTTGCAAAAGTTGAGTTATTTTGCTTTCAGGTAGAGTGAGCGTAGGAAAGGTGTGAGTTCTTCGGCCATCCGTTCGGCTTGGGCTGCCGATGGATGGTAGTCGGCTCCATATCCGAGTTCTCCGGTCTGAGGCGACATGTCGAAGCGGTAAGTTTTGGGATCTTCTGAAGCAAGTTTGTCAAGGACTTCCTTTACGTCTGTGAGGGCTTTGCCGTTGAGCATAGCACCAGTAAGAAGGACTATCTTTGCATTTGGATGAAGCTCTCGGAGATAGTTTAGAAAGTCGCGGTAACGCTGCTCGTAAAGGGAGATATCGTATCTGTTTTCCGAAGTGTCATTTGTGCCGAGGTTGATGCAGATTATGTCCGGATGGAATTGAGAGTGATCCCATTTATGGTCGTAGTTGTAGAGCATCGTGTAGTCGTATTCGAGAGGCAATGTCTTGGTGTCTCCTCCTTTTCGTCCTCCATAATTTCGGTAGATACCAATGCCGGAACGTGCCACTACATTGACGTCAGCATTTAGAGCCTTTGCGGTCTGATAGGCGTATGATTTTGTGTGATTCTCTGTGTCGTAAGAGAAACCTATTTTGGGATCGTCCACTTCAATTCCGTATCCGCAAGTGATTGAATTTCCGATAAACTCTATTTTCAGTTCAGGCTTTGGATCGGGAGTCAAAAGTTTGCCATTGATGGTAAAGGAACGGAAACTTGGGTTAAATTCAAAACCTTCAATAGCATACGTAACCCTTACGTTGTGGATAGAATCCTTGAGGTTTTCAGCAAGCGTAAGGATAGAGTCCGTTGGTGAATACATTACCATTTTCGGTTCTTGATTGTCTATTTCCACAACAAATTTGCCGCTACCAGGAGAAGTTTCCATGCTTATGCCTGTTCCTTTGAATTTCAGTAAAGCGGACGTACCGGGATAGTTGAAATTGCCATGTCCGTTTTCGTCCCAGTATATGCGCCCCATATAATTTATATGGGGGTCGTTTGCAGGGATTATCTTTTCAGAATCCTTTTGGGAGCAAGAGAAAAAGGTAGATGAGAAGATAAAGGAAAGAAATAACGTAGATATAGTTTTTAGACTTTTCATGATTTATAAAAAATTCTGAATATTTTTAGAAGGATTGTCGTTTCGTCGCGAAGCCTAACCTTTTAACCAGCGAAGCGTTAACCTTTTAACCTTCAACTTGAGCTTGCGAAAGTTGAGTTAAAATAGTACTGCCCCATATTTTTGGTGATGTTGCCGTATTGGGCGCTGTGGGTGGGGCATACATGATAGCAGGCGCAGCAACTTGTGCAGTCGTTTCCCCACTTTGGATGGCCATCCGCCATTGCGATATTCCCGACCGGACATGCTTTGGCACATTTGCCACAACCAATGCANGCATCAGTCCAATGCCATTTTTTCGTATTTACTCCCCATTTCTTGAAAAGAGGATATACGATGGATGTTTTCAGTCTGGGAAGAGGACCGAGGTGAACATCGTTTTCTTCTTCCTTCGAATTGACTTTCTCAGCTATATATTTGATTCTTCCGACAGCATCTTTCAATTTTTTCTCTTCAACATCTTTGGGGTCTGTGCCGAATCCGGGCAAGAGGACATANACNTTAGGCATAATCAGACTCCAAGAGGCAGAAAGCCGTATCCCTTTTCTTGATAACGTCTTNCTGAGCATTTCGACTGCCATTCCGGTTTCATCGCCACAGGTTGCCAAGCACCAAATATATGTGGAATAAGAATTGACATCAGCAACCAATTCTTCCGGAAGACGTTCAATGAAGTCAATCACTATGGGAGGTACACCCCATGCATAAACCGGGAAGACGAAACCAATAGATTTATACTTTTTAGGCTCAAATGCTTGGGTATAAGGATCAATATCAGGAATAAACCTGACCTCCTCTTCCGTCAACGAGCCAAGCCGCATGGCAGCATATCGGGAATTATGTGTCCCTGAAAAATAATATATCATATCTGCATTATGGGTTTCAGACTACAAAAGTACAAAAATATTCTTACATAACTCTTCCAAATTGAGGTTTTTTAAGTTTTGGAAATGCAATATAGGAAATATTGGAACTTTACATGTGAAGTTCGGATTTGTGGCCGAGGGTGCGTGTGTAGCTGAAGATGCCGGCGATTAGGGCGAAGGCTACTGAGATATAGAGGCAGATGGATATAGCAGTCGTTTCCTTTGCGAGCAGAGCGAAGACAGAGCTGACGATAGTTGCTCCGAGTGTCTGACCAACGAGTCGGGCAGTGCTTTGCATACCTCCGGCTCCTCCTGACCTATTTACAGGGGTTGCCATTACCATCACAATATTATTAGGAGTCTGGAACATTCCGAACCCGACACCACATATAGCCATTCGCCATGCTATGTTCCATTCAGAAGGAGCAGTGCCAGTGAAAATAAGGAGAAGCACACCTATTATGAATACTCCCATACCTAAAGCTGCGGTTGCTCCCGGATTATGCTTTTCTACGTATCTTGCCGCAATCGGAGATACAATCATTGTGGCAAGGGGCCACGGAGTCATCAGCAAACCTGTGGATATTTCAGAGAAATGATAGCCGTTGAGGTAAAGGAACGGCAATGCAATCATCGCAATATTTTGTGCGATGAACGAACATACGGATGTGGCGATGCTCATTGAGTACATCGAGTTCTTGAAAAGGTCTACAGGGAGGAGTGGTTGTTCATGTCCGAATTGCCGTTTCAGATAGAATATTCCGATTATGATTCCTATGGCGAGAAGGATACCACTCAAAGAAAGGTCTCCTTTTCTGGAAAAATTACCTAAGGCGAAGAATATCAGTCCGAAGACCACCATATTCTCCACTGCGCTCAGCCAGTCGAAACGTGGTTTATGGTCGACGGGTGGATTCTGAGGCAGAAGTTTCCATCCTATGAAGAAAGCAATAATTCCAAGTGGTACATTTATGAGAAATAGCCAGTGCCAAGATGCTACAGAGAGGATTGCTCCTGCGATAGTAGGACCTGCTGCTGTGGCAATTGCGATACACATAGCATTCAGTGCCATACCCCTTCCAAGTATTTCCCTTGGATAAATAAGTCTGACAAGGGCAATGTTGACCCCCATCACGCATGCGGCTCCAATACCCTGGATAGCACGAGCAATAACCAACATAGTGAAATTCTGTGCGGCGGCGCACATTGCTGAAGAAAGAGTGAAGACAACAACACCTATCAGAAATGTACGCTTATAGCTATGCAGGTCTCCAATGGAACTGACAGGAAGAAGCAACATGGTTATAACCAGCTGATAGATAGTGACAATCCATACTGCCAATGAGTTGCTGATACTGAATTTTTCAGCGAGAATAGGAAGAGCAACATTGACCACAGTCACATCAAGGACTGTCATCACGAGCACTATCTGCAGGGCGATGACGGCGATGTATTTGCGNTATGAGAATCCTATTCCGGTCATTTTGGGTTTAAAGGTTTAGAGGTNTAAGGGTTTAGTTTATCGATTGGATATGACAAACTTCAAATTATTAACATTGACCATGATGAGAGAGTTCAGCTTTGGCTCTATAATCATAACCTTCTTAACCTCATTAACCCTATTAACCTTCAACTTGAGCCTNCGAAAGTTGAGTTAATNATTTAANTTTCGCAAGCTCTTTCTCATNGATGTGTAAATTCTTAGCGCAGACGTAACACTTATTGTATAATGTTCATTGTTTAAAACTTAACCCCCTCTGCGCCCTCTGCNCCTCTGCCCCTCTGCGCCCTCTGCGCCCTCTGCGTGCGATTATAGAGCCTGCGAAAGTTGAGTTAATCATNTAAGTNTCNCNAGCTNAANNTNCTTATGTTNGANTTCTTTAGTGCAGGAATTGCGCTTATTCTCTG
>WFLX010083191.1_pt1 | contig 14563 bp, 10 predicted proteins | sample 4967041 | NCBI WGS metagenome assembly WFLX01 (sample SAMN12857096, study PRJNA449069) | gut metagenome | isolation source: stool from male and female vole | host: Microtus ochrogaster | place: USA:Florida | collected 2017
TATTCCCGGCGAGAATTTTATAATTTCTGAATGCGACTCCGAAATGACCCGTAACCCGACGGGATTTCGGCAAAGATTCTTTAAAGGCGAATGTGAATAATAGAAGCAATGCGCTGAATCCGAAAAGTATCCAGAAGATACCTTGCCAACCGATTGAACGGGCCACCAATCCTCCGATTACCGGGGCGCTGGCAGGCGCGAAACCGTTGATGGCACCGACAAGTGCCATGACTTTTGCCAAAGCCCTACCCTTATATAAGTCCGCAGGAATTGTTCGCGCAAGGAAATATCCGCCCGAGGCTCCAAGTCCCTGAATGAGACGCCAAAAAAGGAATATATAAATGGTTGTTGACCAAACGCTGCACGCTGCGCCTATGGCAAATACAATCAGGGTGACAAATAGTATTGGCTTTCTTCCGAAGCGGTCACTTAACGGACCCAAAATCAATTGACCGAGTCCAAGACCAATCATTCCGAATGTCAATCCGAGTTGCACTATGGAGCGTGAGGTGTGAAAAGATCGCACCATTTCCGGTAATGTCGGCAAATAAATATCGTTAAAAAACGAACCGAATGCGCTCAACAAAGCCAAATATATAACCAAAAAAACAAAATATCCTCCCGTATTGCCGATAGTGGATGATTCAGTGAAATTATTTGAAGAAGCATTTGCCATAATTGAAGTAAAAAACGGTTACTCGGCGTAGAGATTTTCTTCCTGTTGAGGAATGTATTGCTCGACTAATTTTTCAATTTTTTTCATATCAGGCTTATTGTTGGCATAATCTATATATAATCCCACAGGATACAAATCCGAGTCTGAGGCAGATTGGAAATCAGCTGCATCCTCCGAATAATCTCCATCTTCCACAGCATCCTCTTCAATGGCATAATCGCTGAAAGCAATTGCACGGTCGGCATCCCCTCTGCGTTCAATGCTGACCAATAAGGTTGTGGGAATAATGCTTAACTGCGGATCCGGTCCGAAATAATCCGGATTCTTTATGACTTCTTCAATATTTGATGCAATGACATCTCTAAGTTCTTTTCTATCCATATTCCAAATTTTTTAATTCTTTATTTCTTATACTACTTCTAAAACGCTTCTCTAAATTAATAGGTTTATATTCATCAAAATTATCTTTTTAGGGAAAGTGTTAAAGATGAGAGGAGCATCAACTTATTTATTTCGGAATTGTTATCAATGTATCAACGTTTCACTTTGTATGTCTTTTAAACTTATGATTGAAAATTGCTGTGAAAAACAGATTCCGATAAATCTGGGAAATTCTGATACTCTATCATTAAGATTTCTATATATCACCCTCTTGGGCATATTTATATGCTTTAGTGCGGTGAGCATCTGTGCTCAGAGCGTAGTTGTCGACTCTACGGAAGTTAAGTTCCGGCAGTCAAAAAGCATTCTTAACCCCGACCTTGATGATAATGAATCAAACTTGGACAGGATGATTCAGACAATCAAGGAACGTGAAGATAGCACTGACTTCTATAATCTGAAAAAAATTAAGGTTATGGGCTCTGCTTCTCCGGAGGGAAGCGTGGAAATCAACCGCACCCTTTCTCAAAAACGCGCTCGCAATATATTTAATTATATCGGCACTAAAGTTCCTTTGGAGGATTCAAAGACTCAATTCATTTTCCTCGGGAGAGACTGGAACGGACTCTATCAACTTGTTTCGGCTGATTCAAAAGTGCCTTACCGCGAGGATGTATTGAATCTATTATTTCCAGCCACTCAAACCAATGATATGACCCCCGCAGAGTCAAACAGACTCCTGAATCACCTCAAAATATTGCATAAGGGAATCCCATACCGATATCTTTATACTCATCAATTCCCAAAATTGAGATACTCGAAATTATTTGTTGAATATAATTACCTTAATCCTCCGTCGGTTGCTGTCGATACTTTACCCCCCGTAGCGGATTTTGAAATTCCGGAGCCGGTGGTGATAACTGAAACGGAGATTATTGAAATCCCGGAAGTCCCGGAGAAAACATGCCGCCCATTTTATATGGGCTTGAAAACCAATCTTCTTTCGGACGCTCTTCTGCTTCCGAACATTGGAGCTGAATTCTATTTAGGTAAAAATTGGTCGGTCGTCGCCAATTGGACCTACGGATGGTGGGATAAAAACAAGACACACTGGTATTGGAGAGCCTACGGCGGTGATTTAGCCGTCAGAAAATGGTTTGGCAAGGCAGCGAACGCCAAACCCCTCACAGGTCATCACCTGGGAATCTATGCCGGGGTTTCAACATTCGATTTTGAGGTCGGCGGTGTAGGTTATATGGGAGGCAAACCCGGTCATAACCTTTGGGACAGATGTATGTTCACAGCCGGAGTTGAATATGGCTATTCACTCCCCATCGCCCACCGGTTGAATCTTGATTTCACTTTGGGAGTCGGATATTATGGAGGAAAAATAGTGAAGTATCAACCAAAAGGTGATAAATATGTATGGGAGTCCACAAAGAAATTCAATAGTGTTCTTCCCACAAAACTAGAGGTCTCCTTAGTATGGCTGATAGGATGTTGCAATCATAATTAATAAGCAAGATTATGAAGACAAATTATTTATTGATAATTACAATGTTTTGCGGAGGCTTGGCTTCCTGTAACCATAAAGACCTCATATATGATGAAACCGGAACGCCCGAAGTCCGTATAGTTTTCGATTGGTCCAAGTCTCCGGAAGCCGCTCCGGAATCTGTCGTGGCATATTTATATAACCCGGAAGAAACAATTGAACCTCTCAGGTATAGTTTCAGTGATATGAAAGGAGGACTCGCAAATGTGCCCGGAGGAAATTATGTCGGATTAGGCTTCAACAACGATAATTCAGATTGGGCACGATTCCGCAACGTCAACGACCATGAATTGATTGAAGTTCTTACAGATGATTTAGCTGCCTTGAGAACGTTCGGACTTGAAACGCGAACTTTGCCGCGCAGCAATGAATCCGCTTCCGAAAGGATGGCTCAGCCGGCAGGCGCTCTGATATGGAGCGACAGGGAAGATAATTTATTGATTGACCCTTACAAGGAAAATCAGACCATAACTTTTTATCCCGAAGAAGTTACCTGCCATTACACTGTCACCATCAAAGATATAGAAAATATTGATTACTTGAAAGGCGCCAATCTTGATGCCACACTCTCTGGATTATCAGAAAGTTACATGATTGGAAAGCGGCGACCTTCACATAATCCTGCAACAATGCCGGTAGTCCTGCATCAGATTGCAGCAAAAAATTCAGTATCTGGCTCTTTTCTTAACTTTGGGAATGCTTCCAACAATTCAAGAAAAAATATCCTTACAGTCTATCTGGTTTTTGAAGACCACACCGGCAGTTACGCTACATTTGATGTAACCGACCAGGTGCGCAACGCCGAAGATCCTCATCACGTCAATATCATTGTAGACGGGCTCAAACTGCCACGCCCAATTGCTTCAGGAAGTGGATTTGTGCCGAACGTAAATGAATGGAAATCGGTAGATTACACACTAAAGATGTAACTACACCTGATTTTTAACACTTCAAAACTGAACACTTTTGAAGTTATATTTGTAATTATAATATACTAATTAAAAGATAAAATCTGATGCTACAAAATAAATTAAAATTGAAGGCATAAGGATTCTGCATAAATTATAAAAAACTAAAAAAATAAGATAATTATGAAAAACACATTATTTTTCGCGGCTGCAGCCGGACTCTTAGCATTGACTGCTTGTACAAACGAAGATGAAGTAGAACTCAATCAAGGTCGTCAGATTAATTTCCGACCGGCAATGTCAACTCGTGCCGTCGAAACCACAAATGCGAACCTGGTTGATTTCAAGGCATCAGCTTTCTTGGGTTCAACCCCTTATTTCCTGAATCAGACATTCTCCAAGACTTCCGGCACAAGTTTCTATAATTCCGCTTCCGNTTATTATTGGCCGGGTGATGACAGNNAACNTTCATTCTTGGCATACGCTCCCGTTGACCNTGCCGGCGTAAGTATTAANGAAACAGAAAAGACCCTAAAGGACTTCAGCCCTGCCTCAGATATAAGTAATCAGATTGACTTCATCTCTGCAAAGGCAACCGGCAAAAAATCTCTTAATGAAGGTCCGGGCGTACCACTCGATTTCAACCACAATCTCGTGCAGATTGAAGTCAGGGGTTTGACCACCAACCAAAATTACACATTTAAGGTAACCGGTGTCCGCATAGGTCAGCCCGTTGCAACAGGTTCTTTCAATTTCGACACATACGCATGGACTCTTGCTTCAAACAAGGCTGATTATGAATCCACATATACCGAACCTATTCTCCTCGGAGCTACAGCCCAAAGTTTGATGGGCACCAACGGCAACGCAATGATTCTTCCGCAGCAACTTGTGGCATGGGACCCGACAGGAGATGCCGCCAACTCTAAATCAGGAGCATATCTGTCTGTCAAATTGCAAATCAACATTCTTGATGCAGATGGAAATGAAGGCTTGCAAATCTATCCTTTCCCCTCTGACGGCAACTGCGTCTGGGCTGCAATCCCAATCGACACAAATTGGGAAGCTGGCAAGAAATACATCTACACTCTTGACTTCAGTCATGGCGCAGGCTATGTTGACCCCAAAGACCCGCAACCGGGCACACCGGTTCTCGGAGGTCCAATCAAATTCACAGTCAATGTCGTAGACTGGGTGGATTCAGCATCCGATTTGGATATGACAACATATACACCTGCTGAAAATAACTGAAAAAATAAATATTAAAAACACACATGGGCTTTGACCACAAGCAGAGGAGGCTCTTCTTGTGGTCAAAATTTTTTAAAGACATTTTTATAATTGGAGGATTCCATTCCGATGAAAAGTTCATATATTCCACATCATTTCTTAATTCGCTCGGTTTCTTTAGGATGCATCTTGCTGGCTTTGGCGGGATGCAAAGATGAAGACCTTATTGACCGGAATACGTCAAGTGAGAAAAACATAAGATTTGAGTTGACGACCGTTTCATTTAATACTCGTTCCGGCTCGGCGACCCGCAGAGGAGGGGCTGTAAGACTTGACAATGGAGAATCCACACTCTATCTTAACCCCACTGTCACTCCGGGCATAGGAATATCCGATGGCAGGGATGGAGCGACCCGCTCCACAACCGTCAACAATTCGACAATAAATGATTTTGGAGTTTTCGCCAACACTGCCGACGGCGGATTATATATGGATAACGTTGAGGTCACCCGTGCCAATGGCTGGGCTCCCGAAAGAGAGTATCTATGGCCGGGCAAGGAGGTCTTGACTTTCACGGCATATTCACCTTACGGAATCGTATCCAACGACGGAGATGGGAATCGGGTTATCGATTACACCACTCCGGCGGATGTGAAAGATCAGGAAGATATTCTGTGGGCTTCCGCAGATGCTTCTGAATCCCCTTGCAATCTTTCGTTTAACCATGCTCTGAGTGCAATCCGATTTGTTACAGGCTCTGAAATGGCTCCTTGCAAAGTATTAAGTATCGAAATTTCAGGAATACCCTCAAAAGGGATTCTGAATATCAAGGACGGCAGATGGAGTGAGGTTTCGACTCCAGCTTCATTTTCGGTCGTGCCCGCCAATTCTTTGCTCATAGCTGCTGAAGGAGGTAAATATGTCGCTCCGGAAACTCCCATTACGGCTGATAATGAAATGTTCCTTTTGATTCCGGGGACAATGCCCGAAGATGCTATGGTGAAGCTCACCATTGATATTGACGGAAAAGAATCGACTTTCTCTGCCTCCATTGCCGCTCAGGAATGGCCTCAGGGAAGCACCGTCACCTATCATCTGTCGGCTAAACCGGAAACAAACAAACTGGTATTGGACGTATTAGGCACATTTGAAACGCCATATCCCGGACAGACCGTGCCTTTCCGCGTCAACAGCTGCTATATCAACGATGCAGGTGACTCCATTCCGGTAAAATGGAAAGCTGAATTTGTAGACGATAACGGACAAGTAATCAGCACTCCCGACTGGATTAAGCAATTTCCATCATCCGGCGACGGTATCGATTATCTGAAAGCAGTCACGAAGATGCAGAAACTGACTTTCGCCAAATTAAGTCCCGAGTCTCAAAAATTGCAAGATACTCCCGATATCAACGCTTCATCGGGACATACCCCCTTCAATCTTTCCAACTCTTCAGGTGCACCTGAAATTCAAAACACAGCGAACTGCTATGTCGTGAATGCTCCCGGCATATACTCTTTCCCGCTGGTTTATGGCAACGGCATAAAAAATGGTGCGGACAATAAAACATCTTATACTTCCTCTTCTCATAATAAATATGCGCTGAAAACCTTTGTCAATCATTTGAATAATCCAATCACTTCCCCTTATATTTATGAAAATCAGGGTTGCTCAAATCCCGCCGATGCAGTTCTCGTATGGGAAGGTCGTCTGGACCTCATCCGAAATGTGACCCTGAATCACGACAATACAATTTCATTTGAAGTCCCCGCGGAATCGATTCGCCAGGGAAATGCCATAATCGCTCTCCGCGATAAAAACGGAACAGTTATGTGGAGTTGGCATATTTGGGTAACTGATTATGTTGCCGGCAGCAACACTTATTCCGTCACGGCATCGGGGCAAACATATAAATATTATCCTCGGAATGTGGGCTTGATTATCGGTGGCGACGTGACGGTATTCCCTCATTGCAAAGCCAATGTGAAATTCACTCAGACAGGCGATATACCCGCGGGAATGGAGCCGCTGACAAGTATTATCACACTTAATCAGACAGGCATTACGACTGAGACCGTAGACTGCTACAATTTCTATCAATGGGGTAGAAAAGACCCGATGAAGTCAAGTTTGAACGAATGGTTTGATTCTGACCATTACGAAATCAAAGAATTCAGAACGGTAGATTTGAGCACTTACAGTCCCCCCGCGGAAGAAGACATCTCGGTATTCATCAAAAATCCCGATATATTCTTCAGAGGCTCTCATGATTATGTTTTTCCCTATAACAATCTTTGGGACTCATCATTATCAGCCAAGAATGAAAAGACTATCTATGATCCCTGCCCTCCGGGAGCACAAGTTCCATACGGCACCGGCTTATTCGAGCTTTTAACTTATCCTTTCGAGTATGGCGCAGCCGAAACAGGAACTCACGTAATGGGACTATACTTCACTCTTAGCGATGGCTCACGCATATTCTTCTCCGAACTCGGCTATCGCTCCGGCCAGTTAGGCTCTGAGGTCGGGGGTTATGGACAAAACGGCACCATCTGGCTATCTCAGACCGGCACCAATGCCACAGGACAGAAAGAAGCCGGAAGCATAATTATGGACGAGAGCCGGGCTCAAAGACAACTCAACCCCCGACTTCACGGATTCGGAATACGCCCCGTGTTGGAATAATTGAACTTCTCGACAACAGGCAAATCCTTAAATCATTAAAATGATAAATGGCATGTCGTATTTGCATTACACGACATGCCATCATTTTTTATTAACTTCCCTCCGATTGCCATGCGGTAGGACAGACTATAAAACCATAATCCCGAAGTTTACAAAGTCTTCTGTCATATAATTTAAAAATTGACATTAATTCATTGAGCCGCCCATCGGGGTCATGTGATAACCGAGCATATTCAGCTCGTAAGCCGCTCCCATGAGGTAAAGTGCCTTCAAAGCCCCCAGATATGCATTGGCAGCTGCTGCCGTGCCCGGTTCAAAATTGCCGTGCTGAAGTGCCGACAGCGTACGCGCAGCGCATTCTCCTACAATTTTGCTGACTTCCTCAGCCTCTTTATCATCATAGCCCAACTGTTCTTTCAATATATTGTCGTCAAGGTTGTCGTAGCCCTTTTCATCACGCAGACCTTCATAAATCTTTCCGCCTCCCATGGCAGAAAATTTCTCCCAATCGACATCCCAAAATTTTGCAATCGCCATCCCGATGAACATCATCCATCCGAGTGACACAACCGGATAGTCTTGAAATTCCCGAACCCCATCGGGGATATATGCATCAAGCACAGCGGGAAACATCTCTTCAATGTCGGGGGTTTCAGGCAAAATCCTGTCGACCTTCCCCACACTTACTAAATATTTATGAAGGTCCTCTTTAACTTGTTTTTCAAATCTTTCGTCCATAATCTTTTAATTTATAATATTTTATTTTATTATATTAACAATATAATAGTTCAAAGGTTTGGCAAGACATTATATTAAAACCGGAGTTTTCCATGTCTTATCAAATGTATTATCTAAATGATGCACAGGAATTAATCCATTTTCAAATCCCTTGATTTCAAAGCACATCAATCAGGTTTGAATTATGCGATTTGAGGGTGCATGCATGATTCTTAAGCCGGGACATTACATGTAAAAACTATGTAAAAACTGTTAAAAATAATTTAAGTTCTATTGCAAAGTTTGCTCCATTAGGGAAAAAAATATTATATTTGCGTTCAAAATTGAAAATTTAATTAAGAATTGATATTCGGACATTAGAACTTAGGAGTCCTGGAGACTTTATGAAGAATATTCTTGTCTGTGCACTTGCCGTATTCTCTTTCTTTCTTGCTAACGGACAATCTTCCGGGAATACAGTCAAGGTGTATTTTCACATAGGTCAATGGCAGTTTGACCCTGCATTTGAAGACAATGCGGTTTCGATGAATCATTTCATCGAAGCTATCAATATTGCTTCTGAAGCACACAGACTCGACAGCATCGTTGTCCGCTCTTATGCATCGCCTGAAGGAACGGCTGGTCTTAATCAACGACTTTCAGAGAAACGCTGTCAGACCATAGCCTCAATATTGGAGAAAAATGCGGGCATTTCCCCCGATTTAATCCGGCTGCATCCTGAAGGAGTGGCATGGAAAGAACTGCGCGACATCGTGGCTGATAATCCCGATGTGCCTTCGCGTGAGAAGATTCTCGACATAATCGACCATACACCTCTCTCGGTTTTCGATAGCAAGGGTCGTCTGGTGAGCGGACGAAAGAAGCAACTGATGGATATTCATGGCGGACGCCCCTGGCGGTGGATGTTTGATAATATCTTTCCTATGCTGCGCAATTCCATCGCTGTTTCATTCTATGTCTCCGCCGACAATTCCAACACCGCTGCGGAGGAGACTAATGATATTGCCGGTATGACCGACGCCGTAGATTCGACAGAGAATACTTATATAACTGAAGTTAGTGATTTAACAGAAGTTGCTGACATAAATGAAGTTGTTGACGCTGAGCAGGCAGAATCCGAAGTAAAGCCGGCTTCTGCATTTTATGAGCCCGGATACATCCTGGCACTCAAAACAAATTTATTATATTACGGCATACTTATGCCCAACCTTGAGCTGGAGTGGCTTATTAAAGACAAATGGTCAGTGGCGATTGAGGGCAATATGGCATGGTGGGGACATTATCGCAACAACAAAAGTTACCGTATGGTGATTATTGACGCTGAAGCCCGCCGATGGATAAAACCCCGCTCGCCATGGCACGGAATGTATGTCGGAGTCGTTGCCGGCGGCGGATGGTATGACTTGCTCCGCGACTCCCGCGGATATTATGGCGAAGGTCTGTTGGCAGGTCTGACATTCGGCTATATGTGGCCAATCACCCGTCACCTCTCTCTGGAAGCGGAGGCAGGCGTCGGATACGTTTATACCCGTTATAAGCGCTACAAGCCGATAGATGACCATCATATATATATGCGTACAAAAAACCTCAACTATGTAGGTCCTATAAAGCTGAAATTCTCCCTCGTCTGGCGATTCTTCGATATCAACAGAAACAAACGGAAGGGGACAACACTATGAAAAGGATAGGTAATTACAACATATTGATTGTCATGCTGTCCATGATATCCTTACTGATGACATCCTGTCGTCAGGAGTTGTGTTATGACCACTATCCAGCTTTAAACATCAACTNCANTTGGGAACAGGAANGGGAACGNGACTATGGCCATCATCATCTNCAGGTCTGGGATAAGGAACATTACGGTTATGAATATGACGAGGTGCGCCCGGGCATTCCGGAGTGGATTAACATGGTGAGCTATTATGCCGACGGCAGACGTTCCGACAGTTTTGTCTCTCCTGATGGCAAACAGTTTATAGTCGATCCGGATGAGAGCCGTTCGGTGTTGCTGTATAACGGAGACACCGAGTATATCATTCTGTCTGACATTGCATCGCTCGATGATGCNCGTGNCACCGCCACGNCACGTNCACGAGGAAANTCATCTCTCNCAGCCCTCTACGAAAGATANAGCGATGTGCGCACCACCAATTCCCCCGATATTCTATATTCGGCATATATAGAGAATGTGCCGGGGGTGAAAAACCACGAAGTCAGAGCTCTTACTCCTAAAATGCAGCCGTTGGTATATACATACTTTGTAGACTTTCAATTTGATGAAGGAATCGAGCAAGTTGCACTTGCCAGGGGAGCCATCGGCGGCATGGCGGAATCTGTGTATCTCCGCACCGGAGTGACATCCGAAAAAACTTCGATAGTGCTTTTTGACTGCTCCGTCAAACAAAACAGCTGCATGGCACGCTTGCAATCATTCGGCGCTCCTGCATTCCCCGATAAATATTACGGGCGCGCAGACAATGAAACGGAGCGGGATTATACACTCAATCTCGAAGTGATGCTTAAAAACGGAAAAGTGCTTGAATTTAATTTCGACGTTACCGACCAGCTGAAGAATCAGCCCAGGGGAGGAGTAATCAAGGTAGAAGGTATAAAAATTGAATCTCAGCCCTCCGTTGGCGGAAACGCCGGCTTTATAGTCAACGTCTCCGATTGGGATGAATATGATGAAATCATTGACCTTCCGATAGGTAATCAAAAATAAAACAATTGAATACGGACATAATATTTAATAAAACATAATTAATATTAACAAAATAAATTATTAACTTAAATCATTTAATCACATGAACAAGAATCTTTTCTTTTTTGTAGCAGGAGTACTCGCGCTGACGGCCTGTACATCTGAAGATGTTGTGAATGATGTAACACGTTCAAGCAACGTGATTGGTTTTGACAACGTTGTCAGCAAATTATCACGTGCCGATGACATCACCAACTCTCAGTTCAACCAGTTCCATGTCTATGGTTACTACAACAAGGAGGGTGTAAGTTTCTCCCCGGTTTTTGAGAATGTTCTCGTATCCCGTAAGGCAACTAACGATGGTTGGAATTACAAAGATGATGCCACCAAGGAAGATTACCGCTATTGGATTCCCGGTGCTAAATATCACTTCTTCGCTTACAGTTGTGGTGACGGTGCTAAACTCACGAATATCAGTTGTGCTCCTTATGTTAAGGATAATAGCAAAAGCACTTTTGCTATAGGAAATTATGTGTCCAATGCCACCCATCAGGCAGACCTGATTTTTGCTTTCAACTCCGGTTCCGATAACACAGGTATAGTAGGTCAGGAATCCGCCAACCAGGATGTAGCGCTGAACTTCGTGCACCTTCTTTCAAAGGTCAACGCTACTTTCTCCAGCGGCTTCCCCAAAGATTATGAGGTAAAAATCAGTAACGTGACAATCCGCAACATTGCAGATGAAGGCTCTTTCCTATATCAGCCCGATGAAACTCAGAAGTATGTATGGGATGCAACACGCGTGGCAGATGATGCCAATGTTGTCCTTTGGGATGGTGCTTCAGAACCCATTTCAGTGAAGTTTACAGATGATGCTGCTACGAACAGCAAGGACACCAACTCCGCTTACGTCATTCCTTACAAGTATAATGACCCCAACGTCACAATCAACTTCTCCATTGAGGTCTATGACCAAGGCACGCTTATTATGCAAAAGGATTTGATTGGCAAATTCCAACCTAACTGGCAACCCGGCTACACATATACCTACAACATCAAAGTTGACGGTAACGCAGCCAAGCTCGACATCATCACCTTCACTACGACTGTTGACGATATGGGTAATATCAAACCTGCCGGCTGGGGCACTGATGATAGTGAAGAGGCTCAAGAAGCTTCCAAAATTACTTTCAACTAATCTCCTGACAATTAGTTTACAGAACCGATATTGATTGTGCCGCCTGCAGGGCGGGCGGCACTCTTTAATTTAATCTCCTCAAAACCAAAACATTGAAAGATGATTTTACACAGACTGAAATATACTGTGCAGATGACGGCGGCATTATTGTTGCTGTCAGCCTGTCAGTCGGGCGCAGACGAGCCTGAAGTAACCTATAACGAGATGGTATTCGCCACCGAGGTTTCTTCACGCGCTTATCCCGTCTCCAACAGTAACATCACCTCCCTCCCATTTGCTGTCTTCGGTGACATGACAGGCACAGATGACAGCGCAGACAATAATCCTGTCAAAATATATGATGACACCGAGGTCAAATATGATGCCTCGGTTAAGCAATGGCTCTGTGAGGACACCAGATATTGGTTCCCGCACTTTCAATATTCTTTCGTAGCCCTGCATCCTGCCAAGGCAGCATGCCTTTCGGATTACGATTACTCGGTCTCTGACAATCAGTTGAGCTTCACATATAAGCAGCCCGATGACTACAAGACCACAAGTGATTTACTCATCGCAACTCATCGACGCAACTATAACGAAGGCGTTACATTTCCCGTATCCTTCACGTTCAAACATATTCTCTCCAATATCAACATCGCAGTGACTTATATAAATCCTGCTCCGGGAACGCTCCCGCTCAAAATTACGGGTATCACTTTTAAAAACATACCGACCGGCGCCAGGTATGCCGTCTCACCTGCATCCCTTTCCCCGGATGGAATCATGACATACAACTTTGCTTACGAACCCGGCACACTTGATGGATGGACAATCCACGACNCCGGNGATGTGGAAATTAATTCGTCTGAAGAATATATAGCATCAATCCCTAACGACGATAAAAGACATGAGGTCTTTACGGAAAATAATCCGCTTTTTCTGCTTCCCAACCCGAAGGATGACACCGTAATGGAAGTTAAATATACGGTTCTTGACGACAACGGAGGAAGCAAGGAATATACCGACACTACCGTTATCCCGAAAGGATGGATGCCCGGACGGAAATACCTGCTTTCGCTTCAAATCAAAAACGAAAGGACCCAATTCAGCATCGATGTGATTGATTGGATTGAAACCAAACCTATTACAACCACAGTACCGAGAAAATAAAACAAACCGGATATGAAATTCACTCTGAACCCCACATACCTGTTTATCAGCCTGACCCTCGCTCTGACAGCGTGTTCGCAGGATGATATACTCCCCGAAAATTCNACCNCGCCTCTGGGTNACANGATAGCTTTCCGCACATCATTCGGGGAGCCCACAAGTCGTGCGGATATTACAACGAAGGATAATCTGAAACATTTTTATGTTACTGCTTTTGATTTTGACGACCCGACGGCAATGAATGGCAGTGTGAAGGATACACTTTTTTCCAATCAAAGAATTGATATCATCGAGAATAAGGATGTGTTCTCCTCTCCATTCTGCTGCTGGCCCAATGAGACAAAGGAGAGTGATGAAGTCTCTTTTTTCGGCTTCCATCCGGGTCTGGAAGATATCCCCGGAGCAAATTTGGTCAACGAATCCACAGCCACCACTCTCAACTACAAACTTACCGGGTTCAAGGTGGAAGAAGATATCGCTGTGCAGAAGGATTTCATCACAGCCTATACCTCGGGCTCCATGGCGCACAATTACTTCACCGGCATTATGCTTAACTTCAATCATCAGCTAAGCCGCATAGAAATTAAAGCCCACGGCCGCCACAAGAGTTGCGACATTGAAATCGCAGGAGTACGAATAGGGGGTGTAGGTGTGGAAGACATCTTTGATTTCAAACAAATCAACAGTGGCGGCGTGTGGTCAGGGAATCCTCAACGCGGCATTGTCGAGTATATCTACGGAAATGGTGATAAGATTGTGACCAATGGTGTGAATCACCCTGTGATAAAAGAAAATGCCGTCTCAATAATGGGAAAAGTTCGAAAAGATGGCAAAGATAACTGCGCGATGCTCATACCGGCAGCATACGACGGATGGGAATATACTCAAGACCCTCGCAACGCAAAGAATCAACTGTATATCAGCGTGTTGCTGAGAGTGACGGACGCTACGCCGTCAGCCGGAAAAAAACCCGTTGATAAACAGCGTTTCCCCTATAGGGACCTGTCGCAGGGTGCCAATGCGCTCGATGTGCCGAGAGTATATCTTGCAGTCAATAAAACTTCAGGCGAAGTCTCGTGCCGCCTTTACAAAAAAGACAACCGCTTTTATGAGGATATGGACTCTCCAATCTCCTATGACCTTAAGGCTGAAGAAGAAATAAAAGAGTTCGGTTGGGCAGCTCTTCCAATCAGCTGTGAGTGGGAACCGGGTAAAATCCAGATGAAAAAAATCTTGATAATAGCGCTGTCGTCAGTAGCCATGCTCACCTCATGCAAGGGCGACGGCTGGCGTGTCGACGGACATATTGACAACGCACCCGACAGCACCAAGGTGGCTA
>WFLX010023333.1_pt1 | contig 14558 bp, 11 predicted proteins | sample 4967041 | NCBI WGS metagenome assembly WFLX01 (sample SAMN12857096, study PRJNA449069) | gut metagenome | isolation source: stool from male and female vole | host: Microtus ochrogaster | place: USA:Florida | collected 2017
AAAACTACATCCGCCTCGCATCTCTCGGATNCTTTTGAAGNTGTCGNTCNGTCNCAATGCCACAGCATTGCTCCCTCACGCCAACTCCAAAATCCCTCCGAGATATGCGACCTCAGCGTTAACATATATTATGGGACAGGCTCTAAAGGATTGGCAGCAGTTTTTTATATGGGCTGCGGCTTGACTATTCGAAAGATATTTAGTACCTTTGTAGTGCCGTAGATTAACCTCTATTACCATTAAGATACAAGAAAAACAACATCATTTATAAACCATAATCATGGCAGAAAATAAAGAAAAACTGTTTGATCAGTTTCCTGAGATTTCCACCGCCGAGTGGAAAGCTAAAGTGGAAGCTGATCTTAAAGGCGCTCCTTTCGACAAGAAATTAGTATGGCGCACCAACGAGGGTTTCAACCTCCAGCCGATGTATAGGCTTGAGGATATTGAAGATCTCAAGACCACCAACTCACTTCCCGGAGAGTATCCCTACGTGCGTGGCACCCGCACCGACAACGACTGGCTCACCCGTCAGGAGATTCTTGCTGAGGATCCCGCAGAAGCCAATGCCAAGGCTCTCNTTGTGCTGACAAAGGGTGTTACATCACTCGGTTTCCATATCAGCGACCCTTCAGTAGAAACGCTTGAAAAGCTTCTGAAGGATATCGACCTCGCGAAGGTTGAGATCAACTTCAGCTGCTGCATCAAGAAAGCTGCTCCGCTTGCCAAAGCTCTCGCTGCCTATCTCGCAGCCAAAGGCGCATGCGAAAATTTCCGCGGCTCCATTGACTTCAATCCATTCCGCAAACCGCTCCGCAAGGGTGTGGCCTTCGATCCCGACACCCTCACCGCCATGGCATGCGAAATCCTTGATGCCGTCAAAGAGGTGCCCGGAGTGAAAGTGCTTGCCGTAGACAGCGACATGCTCTCCAATGCCGGAGCTTATATATTTCAGGAGTTAGGCTATGCCCTTGCCTGGGGAGCCCAGTGGCTCACACTCCTCACCGATGCCGGTCGCACCCCCGATGAGGTTGCCGCACGCATCAAGTTCAACATGGGAGNTTCATCAAACTTCTTCATGGAACTTGCAAAATTTCNCGCAGCCCGCATGCNCTGGNCTCAGATCNCCACNCAGTATGGCGTAAGCGAAGCCGCAGCTAAAATGGTGGCCCATGCCGTCACATCGCGCTTCAACCAGACACTCTACGATGCGCATGTCAATCTCCTCCGCAGCCAGACAGAAGCCATGTCGGCCGCTCTTGCCGGAGTAGACTCCATCACCGTGACACCCTTCGATGTCCCCTATCAGACACCCGACGAATTCTCTGAAAGAATAGCCCGCAACCAGCAGTTCCTCCTCAAAGAGGAGAGCCATCTCGACAAGGTGATAGACCCTGCCGNTGGCAGCTACNATNTNGNGACNCTCACTGTNNCNATANCTAAAGAGGCCTGGAAACTCTTCCNCGAAGTGGATGAGAAGGGTGGATTCCTCGCTTGCTGCAACGATGACGAAGTGCAGAAAGCTATCCGCGAAAGTTCTGAAAAACGCCACACCGATGTGGCTCGCCGCAAAGAGATCCTCCTCGGCACCAACCAGTATCCTAACATCAACGAGATGGCAGCCGACAAGATCGAGAGCCTCAACGGAGTGTTCAGCTGCAGCTGCGGCCACGATGCCAACAACTGCGAGTCGCCTGCAGGTCTGCCCACCAAGCGAGCTGCCAGCGACTTCGAGCAGCTTCGTCTCGCAACTGAGGCAGCCTCCAACCGTCCCAAGGTATTCATGCTCACCATCGGTAATCTCGCCATGCGTCTTGCCCGTGCACAGTTCTCTTCCAACTTCTTTGGATGTGCCGGCTATGAGATCATCGACAATCTCGGCTTTGAGACAGTTGAGCAGGGTGTAGATGCCGCTCTCGAGAAAGGAGCCGATGTAGTGGTGCTTTGTTCAAGCGACGATGAGTATGCCGAGCTCGCGCCTAAAGCGTTCAAGTATCTTGACGGTCGCGCAGAGTTTGTGGTAGCCGGCGCTCCCGCCTGCATGGAAGAGCTCAAGGCTGAAGGTATCAACGACTTCGTCCATGTTCGCTGCAATGTGCTCGATGTGCTCCGCGACTTCAACTCACGCCTTCTCAAGAAGTAAATTTCAACCCCCTCACTTACAATAGAAAATGAAACCGAATTTCAAAGAAATTGACATCATAAACGATGCTTTCGGCGACGTCAAAGTCCCCGAAACCAAGGGGGAAGAATGGCTCACCCCTGAGCTTATCCCCGTAAAACCTATCTATACCAAGAAGGATCTCGAAGGGCTCGAACACCTCAACTATGTGTCAGGTATTCCCCCGTTCCTTCGTGGCCCGTATAGCGCCATGTATCCTCTGCGCCCCTGGACCATCCGNCAGTATGCCGGCTTCTCCACAGCAGCNGANTCCAACGCCTTCTANCGCCGCAACCTTGCANCAGGTCAGANAGGCCTCTCGGTGGCTTTCNACCTCGCCACACNCCGCGGCTACGATGCCGACCATGAACGTGTGGTAGGTGACGTAGGTAAGGCCGGTGTGTCAATATGCTCTCTCGAGGATATGAAAGNGCTNTTCGAGGGTATACCCCTCAACAAGATGTCTGTGTCGATGACCATGAACGGCGCTGTGCTTCCTGNGCTCGCCTTCTACATCAACNCCGGACTTGAGCAGGGTGCCAAACTCGAAGAGATGGCCGGTACAATCCAAAACGATATCCTCAAGGAGTTCATGGTGCGCAATACCTATATCTATCCCCCGGAATTCTCAATGCGCATCATCGCCGACATTTTTGAGTACACTTCTCAAAATATGCCGAAATTCAACTCCATCTCCATCTCCGGCTACCACATGCAGGAGGCAGGTGCCACCTGTGATATCGAGTTGGCCTACACACTTGCTGATGGTCTTGAATATCTCCGCGCAGGTATCAATGCCGGCATCGATATCGATGCATTTGCTCCCCGCCTCTCATTCTTCTGGGCTATCGGCATGAACTATTTCATGGAGGTGGCTAAGATGCGTGCCGCACGTCTGCTTTGGGCTAAGATCGTGAAGCAGTTCAATCCCAAAAACCCAAAATCGCTTGCACTGCGCACCCACTCCCAGACCTCCGGTTGGTCACTTACCGAGCAGGATCCTTTCAACAACGTAGGGCGTACATGTATCGAGGCTATGGGTGCAGCTCTCGGCCACACTCAGTCGCTCCACACCAACGCTCTCGACGAGGCCATCGCCCTCCCCACCGACTTCTCGGCCCGTATTGCCCGCAACACTCAGATTTATATCCAGGAGGAAACCATGGTCACCAAGCAGGTTGACCCATGGGGCGGTTCATACTATGTAGAGGCTCTCACCAATGAGATAGCCCACCGTGCATGGGAGCACATCCAGGAAATCGAGAAACTCGGCGGTATGGCNAANGCTATCGANNCNGGTCTNCCNAANNTNCGTATNGANGANGCTNCAGCNCGNACNCAGGCNCGCATCGACTCCGGNCGNCAGACCATCGTTGGTATCAACAAATACCGTCTTGACCACGAAGATCCTATCGACATCCTCGAGATCGACAACACTGAGGTGCGCAAGGATCAGGTTGCCCGTCTGCAGGATCTCAAGAGCCATCGCAATGAGGAAGAGGTGAAGAAGGCACTCGCTGCCATCACCGAATGTGCCCGCACAGGCGAAGGCAACCTCCTCGACCTCGCTGTCAAAGCTGCAGGTGTGCGCGCAACTCTCGGCGAAATCTCCGATGCTTGTGAAGAGGTGGCCGGACGTTATAAGGCAGTAATCAGAACTATTTCAGGCGTGTACTCATCAGAAACTAAAAAAGATCCCGACTTCCTCAAAGCGCAGCAGATGTGTGAGGAATTCGCAAAACGCGAAGGCCGCCAGCCTCGCATCATGATTGCAAAAATGGGTCAGGACGGCCACGACCGCGGTGCTAAGGTGGTGGCTACGGGCTATGCCGACTGCGGTTTTGACGTGGATATGGGACCCTTGTTCCAGACCCCTGCAGAGGCTGCTCGTCAGGCTGTGGAAAATGATGTCCATATTCTGGGGGTCTCCTCGCTCGCTGCAGGCCACAAGACCCTCATCCCCCAGGTGATCGAGGAACTCAAGAAGCTTGGCCGCGAGGATATCCTCGTGACCGCCGGCGGTGTAATCCCCGCTCAGGACTACGACTTCCTCTATAAAGCCGGTGTTGCGGCTATCTTCGGCCCCGGCACCAGAATCCCTGTGTCAGCCATCAAGATGCTTGAGATTCTCTCCGGCGAAGAATAATCCCTAACTACTGACGGACACCTGTCAGCCCCCGACCCTTTCAGAGGTCGCCGAGGCCTGAGGGTGTCCGTCACTCTTTTCCACCTTTTTTACCACAATGGACAACTTCACCTACTATACCCCTACGCGCTACATCTTCGGGCGTGGGGCTGAGGAGCAGGCCGGAAAACTCGCGGCTTCGCTCGGATGGAAGAAAACCTTAATCCTCTATGGGGGCGGCTCGGCTGTGCGCAGCGGTCTGCTCGAAAAAGTGAAAAAAGCGCTCGCTGCCGAGGGAGTCGAAACTATAGAGTTCGGTGGTATCAAACCCAATCCTACCGACGATCGTGTCTATGAAGGCATCAACCTCGTGCGTCAATCGGGCATTGACTCGCTGCTCGCCGTTGGAGGTGGCTCAGTCATCGATACAGCTAAAGCTATAGCCTGCGGTGTGCCCTACGAGGGTGACTTCTGGGATTTCTACTGCGGCAAGAAGATCGTGGAGAAGGCGCTCCCCGTAGGTGTGGTGCTGACAATTCCCGCCGCCGGAAGTGAAGGGAGCGGCAATTCAGTCATCACCCGTCTTGACGGTCACATAAAACTCTCGCTTCGCACCGNCNCGGCTCTTCGCCCTCTCTTTTCGTGTATGAATCCCGNGTTGANTTTCACCCNCCCGCCTTATCAGACTGCATGCGGCATCTGCGATATGATGATCCACATCATGGAGCGGTATTTTTCACCCACAAAGGATGTCGAGGTCACTGACCGTCTCGCCGAGGGGCTGTTNAAAGCCATTATCGATCAGGCTCATCTTNNGATGGAAAATNCTGAAGNCTACGNAGNCCGCNCCAACATAATGTGGANCGGAACGCTCGCCCACAACGGTCTCTGCGGCTGCGGCCGCCGTGAGGACTGGGCTTCGCACTTCATTGAGCATGAGATAAGCGCGGCCTATCNNNATNGNGGCTCACGGTGCCGGATTGGCCGTGGTGGTGCCTGCATGGATGGACTATGTGGCAGGGAAAAAACCTGCCAAAGTTGCGCAGTTTGGTCGCCGGGTTTTCGGCATTGATATCGAGGATGAACACCGGGCTGCTTCAAAGGCTGTTGAGATGTTACAACAATTTTTCAAGAGCATAGGTCTTCCCACAAAGATGGATGAACTCCCTATCGATGAAAAGATCGACATCGAGCAGCTTGTGGCCCACCTCCATGCCAACAAAGGCGCTGTGATTGGTGGCTACATTGGTCTGTCGGCTGACGATACCAGAGCCATCTACCGAAAAATGTTTTGAGAATAGACATAACTGATTCCCCCCTCCCTTGATTCTCGCATGAAGCGACATGAAGAGAATAAGATCGAGGGGGGAATTTTTTTGTCATGCTGTCAGCAGCACAAGTATAATTCCGAATATTATAAGGAGTGTATTGGAGACTGCATAGGTGATCGTATATCCAAGAGCCGGGACGGAACTTCCGAGCCGCTCCTGCACGGCGCCAAGGCCTGCAGTGGTCTTCCTTGCACCGGCGCAGCAACCCAAAGTCACTGCCGGATGAAATTTAAAAAGCTTGTGGCCAATGAGGATTGCAAGGAATAGTGGAACGAGCGTCACTATTATGCCGGCAATAAAGATCTTCGGCCCCACCTCGGTGAAGGAACTTACAAACGAAGGNCNTGAGGCAATTCCTATCACCGNGATATACATGTTGAGACCCAGNTTGTTGAACACCCAAAGCGATGCCTTGGGGATAGCACCGTAGANAGGACGTNTGTTTCNGAGCCATCCCATGNCAAGACCTGCGATAAGCGCACCTCCGCTCGCTCCGAGGCTCACTGTGACACCTCCGATTTTGATGGCTAATGCTCCAAGCAAACCACCGAGGAGTATCCCGAGTCCTATGAATACAAAGTCTGTGGCTACGGCTGTGGTGTCGGCGAAGCCTATTTGTTGGGCAGCTCGCTTTAGATGAGAGGCCGACCCTACAAGTTCCACCACATCCCCGGCTTGCAACGACGTGGAGTGCATAGGGTCAATCGCTCTGCCGTCGCGTATCAAGCGCTTCACATCCACGCCATCCATCCAGTCGTAGTCAAAGAGAGCTCTGACTGTTGCTGCCGGGCAGTGGCGACTCACAGTTACATTGACATCACGCACCGGGAAATTCAGAATCCCCACACCCGGCACCTCACTGCCAAACCATGAGAGATCGGTGACGATCATCTCTCTGCGTGCTGCTATCGCTACAATATCGTTTGGTTCAATGATTGTGTCGGGAGTCAATTTATCAAGCAGCTGCCCGTCGCCGGCTCTCTTTATCCGCTCAATGGTGACACGTTTGCCCTGCGAGGCACATTCCGCTTCCAATTCTCCGATGCTTCTGCCCTCTCCTACCCATGGTCCATCAGCCCTGTATGCCCTGAACGCCACGAGGCGAACAGCGTTGAAACTTTGAGGATCATCAGCAGAGTCGGAGGGCGAAAGGGTCTTCTCGAGTTCGCGGGTCATGGCTCTCACCTTGTCAATGCCACCCATCATAGCGGGTCCCACATAACCGAGCAGCCATACGGCTCCAAGAGTGCCAAACACGTAGGTCATTGCATAACATACCGGTATCGCGGCCACCATCGAGGCGATAGCGTCATTGCTCCCCGGCAGAGTATTGATTGTATCCTCAGCAGCTCCTACCACCGGCGAGGCCGTTGAGGCACCTGCCATCATACCGGCGGCTTGGCCCGGATTCAAACCAAACAGCAACGCCACTATCCACGACACCCCGAGTATCAACCCGCAGACCACTACCGCAAAGAGCACTTCACGAAGCCCCTCACCCTTCAAAGAGCGAAAGAACTGAGGCCCCACACTATAGCCGATGCAGAAGAGAAATAGCAGGAAGGAGACGCTCTTCAGCGGACCTCCAACCTCGATGTCAAGCTGTCCCACGAGCACACCCACGATAAGCACCGAGGTGACTGTGCCCAGTGCCATCCCTTTAAACTTTAATTTCCCCAGCCAAAAACCTATTCCTATAGTGAGGAAAACTGCCAGAGCTGGTGTGTGCCGCAATACTTCTACAAACCACATAATATGACGGATAAAATGGATGAAACGTAAGTCAGAGAGTCATGACCCTCTCATTATAATTAACAATTTTCACATTCATTAAGTTGCATCGTTAACCATCCGAAAAATCATTTTTAGGTGAATTTTTTTGATCAAAAGCGGCTTATGAGACGCTCCGGCATCATAAAGCGATCTCTGCATTTTTGGAAACAGCAGTTTATTCGTAAGCACAAATCCTACATTCTCCATCAAAACCTCGCATCCCGCATCTACCTGTCTTTCCCTGAATACATTCCCAAAATGGTAAACTTTTCATGGAGGAATTTCGGCTTGGTTTTGGTAGAATTGGGGAGAATTTTGACGTGATTTACGACTTTATTGTTAAATTTGCATCTATGAATTTTTTGCATTTAGGTTTGACTATGAGTCATTTCCTAAAAAATTCCAAATAAGGATATAAAATGTGACGCCAAAATGAGAATTTCACTCTTTTCAATATTATTTTTAGTGATTGGCTTCCTCTCTTCCCATGCTCAGACGGGGGTGTGGAACGGAGAGCTTGACATCCAAGGGATGAAGCTACCCCTTGTGTTTCATTTAGAGGACTCAGCTCCCAAACTCGACTCTCCGGCTCAAGGTGTGAAGGGGATCCCGGTAGAGCTGTCGAGATTCCCTGGAGATTCTATCGTGGTAAGAATCCCGGCTCTCGGAGTAAATTTTTCAGGTAGATACACTGATGGGGTGATTGTCGGAGTGTTCTCTCAAAGAGGCTATGATTTTCCACTGTACNCTCACTCCGGGTGAGAGGATAGTGAGNCNCCCTCAGACACCTCATCCCCCATTCCCCTACTCGCAGGAAGAGGTCACTTTCGCGAATGGTGAGGCTCTATTGAAGGGTACACTGACTCTCCCTGAGGGATACAATCGTGAAACGCCGGTCGTGATCATGGTGACCGGTAGCGGTCTGCAAAATCGTGATGAAGAGTTGTTTGAGCACAAACCCTTTGCAGTGATCGCCGACGCTCTGGCTCGAAACGGTATCGCATCGCTCCGCTACGACGACCGCGGGTTTGGAGAGTCGACAGGAGATGTTGTAAACGTCACCACGACCGACCTCATGAACGACGCTCTGGCCGGCATCGAGCTGCTGCGGGAAAGATTCAGCCACGTAGGGATTATTGGCCATAGCGAAGGGGGGACTATAGCCCTCATGATTGGTGCCGATAAAAAGGCCGACTTCATCGTCAGCCTGGCAGGAATGGTAGTGTCCGGCAGGGAGCTCCTTCTTTTGCAGAACCGCTATCTGCTCGCACAGGCAGGCTATTCTCAAGAAGTAAGCGACGAGTACTGCGCCCTGCTCTCCCTGGCTTTTGATATGGACGATTCGCTGAATCAAAAACTTGACACCTCAAATCTTCCCAAAGAATTAGCCGACAATCTCCGGACGAGCACCATGCAGGTAAAATCGCCCTACTTCCAACATTTTCTCGCTTTAGATCCCGGGAAGATCTTAGGCGGCATCACCTGTCCGGTTCTCGCCTTGAACGGAATGAAAGACACTCAAGTTTTCTTCGAAGGAAATATTGGTGCATTAAAAGAGGGTCTCCCTTCAAATCCTCTCAACAGAATCATCGCGTTAGAGGGTCTCAACCACATGTTTCAACATTGCACTACGGGCAATCTCTCTGAATATGCCCAAATCGAAGAAACCTTCTCGCCGGATGTTCTCGATGAAATCATCAAATGGATCCATGAGGTTTACCCCACAGGAAATTGAGACTACCTTATTACAATAAACTTTCATATCACTGCGTCGACACACCTCAAAAAACACTCTCCATGAATAAGACCCTCTTAGCCCTGACACTTTCAGCCACAATAGCCTTGAGTGGCGCATCGCAAAGCCGAGAAGTGGCGCTGAAAAGCGAAGTGACTGCTCCCCAGCCAATGACGGGACTCGTACTTTGGCCCGATCAGGCTGCCAGTCTCCATAAGAGCTACGGCCGCAGCATTCAACTTGAGTTTTCATATTGTCTGCCCTGCAAAGTTGTGAAAGGGTGCAAGGATGATGGTGAGATTATCTACGACTGGAAATGGTTTGACGATATCCTGGAAGATGTGGCCTCGAGAGGTCATCAACTAATAGCCCGCTTCCGCTACGAATATCCTGACTCAAAGGATGTGGATGGGAAAACCGCGGGGATGACTGCCGTCCCTCAATACATCAAGGATCGCAGCGACTACTCCGAAACCTACAACAAGGTGAAAGGGGATGGCGCTACATACTATGCCGACTGGAGCAACGCAGAGCTTCAAAGATTCACGAAGCAATTCTACACTGATTTTGCAGCGCGCTATGCCGCCGACCCGCGCCTGGCTTTCGTGGAGGTGGGGTTCGGTCATTGGAGCGAATATCATATCTATGGCACGAAGTTGCAACTCGGCAAGAACTTCCCCTCAAAGGCTTATCAGAAAGAATTCTTTCTGCACATGGCCGATGTGATGGGCGAAATACCCTGGGGTGTGTCGATCGACGCCTCAGACGACGAATACTCTCCTGTGACTGACGAACCCACCATCCTGAGTCTCCCCTTCGGCTGCTTCGATGACTCTTTCATGCATAAGGATCATGAGATCGGCAGCAGCGATGGCTACAACGAGGAGTGCTGGAATGCTATCGGCTGCGACACCCGCTGGCATAAAGGGTTTGCCGGAGGCGAAGTGAGCTACTATACTGACAACGACCAGAAAAACTTCCTCAACCCGACCGGGATGTATGGCCACACGTGGGAGGAGCAGGTGGCTAAATACCATATCACATTCATGATATCCAACGACGCACCCGAGGGGAAGTATGGCACGGCTGCAAGGTTTGCAGAAGCTTCGCTCGCTACCGGCTATCACTTTAAGGTGACACAATGCACCACCGACGGGTCGACCACAGAGCTGAAGGTGGTCAACACCGGTATCGCCCCTCTCTATCGCGATGCCTACTTTGCCATCGGTGAGATCAGAAGCGATAAGTCGCTGCGCGGTCTGCTTCCGGGCGAAGAGCAGACTCTCACCATCCCCTCCCCTCTCGGCGTGAAAGCCGACGGTAGCGCCGAGACTCTTCCCCGAATAGTCTCCGACTATATCCTCCCCACCCAGTCGATAGAATATGATGCCGATACGAAAGCCGGTGACCCCAACTCGGCAATCGAGCCAATCATAGTTTCCGCCGGCGCCAACGCTACTGCTGTCTTCGACATTAGCGGCCGTGTGGTGAGAAATCCCTCAGAGGGACAGATTTTGATCCGCTCAGGAGAAAAGTTTATCTATAAGAGTGCTGAATAACTAATCCCAAATAACTCTGTATAACAATGAGAAAAACAACTTTAGCGGCTCTCTCGCTCATGATTATCTCGGGCGTGGCAAAGGCCGATGTCACAGTGAATTTCAAAGTCCTTCCCGAGGATAGCAAAGTGGTAGCAGTCTCCCTCCCTATCGCCGACATGAATAAATCGCGCGCAGAACGACGGGCAGCCACCACCTTCGATACCCTTACCGTGGTCAACAACCGTGTCACCATGCCTCTGGACAAAGGCCCTGCTCAATACAGCATTGGCCAAGGGGATAATCTTCTTGTAAGATTCTTCGCTGCTCCCGGCGAGAATATTGTGATAGATATAAATTCGATTGATCCCATGGAATACACAATGACCGGGACAGAACTCGTGGATGGTATTCAGGCCATCAACAACGCATCTGCTCCGATCGTGAAACAGATAACTGATCTGCGCAAGCAGGAGACGTCAGACAATGCAGCCCTCGAAGCGCTCTTCGCTGACTACCAGAAGGTTTTCACCGATTTTATTGCCGCTAATCCTCAGAGTCCTGCTGTGCCCTACGCCCTTATCACCGTGGGAGGAGAGGAACTCGTCAATGGATTCGATGCCATGACCCCTGAGGCCAAGAAGTCGATCGTAATGCCGATAGCTCAAAGTGAATATGAGAGAACTCTCTCCCGCCTCGAGCAGGAAAAGAAACAGCAGGCTCTCCAGAGCGGCGACATCGAGGCTCCGGCATTTACCCTCAAAAACCCCGAAGGTAAGGATGTGAGCCTCTCTGACTTCCGCGGGAAATGGGTGATTATTGATTTCTGGGGCACCTGGTGTCCGTGGTGCATCAAGGGTTTCCCGGCTCTCAAAGAAGCCTACAAGAAATATNCCGGANAACTTGANGTGANCGGTNTCGACTGCNACGACNGCGNAGAGCAGTGNCNCNATGGCATTGTGAAATATGAGCTCCCCTGGGTGCAGGTCTACAAACCTGAGTCTGACCGCAAGATTCTTGAAGACTACTATGTGCAGGGCTTCCCAACTAAAGTTGTGGTCAATCCTGAGGGTAAGATTGCCAACATCACTGTAGGTGAGGATCCCGACTTCTTCAACATTCTCGCCTCCCTTATCGGCGAGTGACCCGCTCGCTCCGCTACTGTCTAAACACTGACAGCCACACATATCAAAGCCACGATTTGCTTCAAGTCGTGGCTTTGATATCTACAAGAGTTTGTGATGACCAACGTTAATAAGGCTGCCGGGAAGAGTCATGGACAATGATGAGTCGTGGTCCGGAGACTATCCATAAGAATAGTTGACAACTTACGCGCACCATAGTCCGACAAGTGGTCAGGATCGTGGAAATCCTCATCCACAAATTGTTCCGAAGAGTAAAAATCGAAGTATCTCACACCTTTCTTTCCACGGAGTTTGGAGATCTCCTGACGCATCTCAGCATATTGCTCCGGGTCAACGTTCTCTCTGAAACTCTTCCACATAGGCGTGGTGACGAACACCACCTCTATACCATGATTCTGACAATAAGCTATCATATCATTGATCACCTCTTCTACCCGACGGCAGCGCCCCGGAGAAGTTTGGGTTAGATCGCGGGCTCGCCGGCTCCCCGTGCTTTCCCAGTTTTTCGCCCGGTGAGAGAGATCAAATCCAAGTCCGAATCCGAGCGAATCGCACCTATTAAGCTCCTGTGGAGCAATGAGATTTCGCAATCGTCCGGCATAGGACTTAAAATCAGTAAGACTCAGATTGTAGATCGAAAGGTCGCTATGAAGCGGGAGCTTCNTCCCTACCTTGTACTGCACACAAAGTCCCGGCGATATCTCCTCTAAGACAGGATCCCGGTAAGTGCAATAAGAGATCGGGACTATCACCCTCTTGAGATTTGGGACTGAGGGGTGAAACTCCTTCAAGAGCGCAAAATCATATTCGGGAGTCTGAGAGATATTTGCAAGATTGAAAACACTATCGCCCATGAAGGTAGGATTCAAACCATAATATAATAGAGAGGAGCCCAAAATCAGAGTATTATACTTTTTTCCATCTGCTCTGAGGGTCTCGGCTTTATATCTGTAGGGCGTATCCAATCCGCGCACCACCATCTCCCCTATCGCGAAGAGGCAAACCACTAAGAGTGTGAAGATCAATATTTTTTTTAAAAACAACTTCATCAGAACTGGAAATAGATAAACTGTTCGGTGTCACCCGAAAATATCAATATCGTAAAGAAAAGTATCAGATACAATCCCCACCGCACCGGTGCATACCGCCCGAGGCCCTTTGAAAATAGGTCGACCGGCGATTCATACCTCCGGCCAAACCACTCGGAGATCAGGAGCAGCATACTCCACGCCACAGCCCTTTTACCTATTATCTCAGGCTCGATCGGAGCCGTAAACATCAGTTTGAAATATTCAAAAGCCTCGCTTAAATGGTTTGCGCGATAAAGGATTCTCCCTATCATTATCAATATGAAAGTGGAGCCCATTGCCAAAACAGGAGTTGCAAAGCCCCAGGCGCGTTTTTGTGCCTCTGAGGAGTCGCGTTTTTTACTCTTTCCCCTGAGCATTACAGGCAGATAGAGCAGAGCATGATAGGCTCCCCAGGCGACATAAGTGAAATCAGCACCATGCCAGAGACCGCTGGTGAGGAATACAATCACCGTGTTCCTCACCCTTTTCCATTTCCCTTTCCGACTTCCTCCCAACGGTATATAGAGGTAATCCCTAAACCAGGAAGAGAGGGAAATGTGCCATCGTCCCCAGAACTCCTTGACACTTTTTGAAAAATATGGGAGTTGGAAATTCTTCATCAACTCTATGCCAAACAGTCGCGCCACACCACGTGCTATGTCGGAATAGCCCGCGAAATCACAATATATCTGAATCGTGAAAAGAAACGCTCCTATCCAAAGATTCAAACTCCCCACGCCCTGAAAATCGCCAAAAATCTTATCGACCATGGGGCCACAATTATCAGCAATCACCATCTTTCTGAAAAATCCCCATAGCATCAGGCGCATACCCTCTACAGCTCTTGCATAGTCAAATCTCCGGTTGCGAAGAAATTGCGGCAACAGGTTCGTGGCTCTCTCTATAGGCCCGGCAACCAACTGCGGGAAGAAACTTATAAACGCCATGAAGGCAAAGAAATCGCAGGTTCCCTTGATCAGGCCCCGCTTCACATCAATGACATAACTTAAAGCCTGAAAAGTATAAAATGAGATTCCCACAGGCAGAATGAGATTAAGCGTCACAGCATCTACCTCCCATCCTACACTCCTCATCATAGTGGCAAAACCGGTAGTGAAGAAGTTGAAATACTTATAAGTAAAGAGAATTNCNAGATTCAGGNCCACATTTGNCNACAGGATCACCCTCNNCCTCGATTCCTTNTCGGAGCGCTCGATCATCACTCCGCTGAAATAGCTTGAGATAGAGGTGATGAAAATCAGAAGCAGAAATATCGGATTCCACCAGCCGTAGAACACATAGCTGGCAATTATCAGAAAGATATTCCTACCTTCCCGGCTCTTGAAAAGCAACCAATAAAGCAGGAATACCGCAGGAAGAAATAATAGAAACTCTATTGAATTAAAGAGCATTTTTTCAGGGAGAAAAAAGGGTTTTCAATCGCTGTCTACTATTCATGAGACACGTGATCACCGTGCAGATGGCAACGTTAGTTGCGGGTGCATTGTCAATTACAGCTGACGATTTTTCAAACGATTTTTCAAAGCGCAAATTTACGAAAATTCCCTTCATTACTAAGAGCCTGTCCCATAATATATGTTAACGCTGAGGTCGCATATCTCGGAGGGATTTTGGAGTTGGCGTGAGGGAGCAATGCTGTGGCATTGTGACCGAGCGACA
>WFLX010012104.1_pt1 | contig 14557 bp, 11 predicted proteins | sample 4967041 | NCBI WGS metagenome assembly WFLX01 (sample SAMN12857096, study PRJNA449069) | gut metagenome | isolation source: stool from male and female vole | host: Microtus ochrogaster | place: USA:Florida | collected 2017
TAAAGCTCCTGAGGAGATGACGGAACAACCATCATTATTCGACTTTGGCATTTGACATTCTGCTACATTTCAGCAGCAATGTTTCATTATCTTCGTATGTTAAATTTTTCTTGGGACAGTAATGAACCGGGGTGCATCCCTACAGGCTGCATTCATGCCAACGCAAGTCTCAATTCTCACGTTTGGCGAGCGCTCGGAGATCGCTCGCAGACTTATCCCGCGTCTTGAAATTCTCAATGCGGTAAATGTCCGCTCCGCAACCCTATGGCTCATCAAAAAAATCCGACCCTCGGGTGAGGATCGGATTGAGGTATGTTCTCATGTTTATGATCAATACATCGGTTTGAAGCCTGCTGACTTCACGAATTTCTTTGTCACGTCGCCTACAAGATCGGTGGTTTTTGAAGTGTCGAGTTTCAGGATCTTGCCTTTCTTGGTGAGGTCGCACTGCTTGAGGTCTACGTAAAAATATCCGGGATTGGTGACGATGTCGAAATAATAGAGTTTATCGCGGAGATTGGAGTAGCTGCGCCATTGCGTTGAGCTCACGTTGGGCTCGCCCTCGATATTATAGGTGTAGGGCACGCATGAATTGACGATCACCGATCGGGTGATGGCAGCCGCGAGCTGAGCGTCGGAAGTCTTTTCCACGTGGTGTGCGAAATAGTTTGCGCGCACGCAACGGTCAGGGCTCGATACAGTGCCGGGAAGCATGTTTCTGCCACCAATCTTCTCCCAGTAGTTGATGATCGCGGTCATGGCGGGCCACTGCGGGTCGTTGGTCATGGCGCGGATATCGCCGGGATCATATATATTGAGGTTGCCGTGGTCAAACTCGAAGATGATGGTGCTTCCGGTGGCGTCGGTCACTCCCCAGTGGAGAGTTGAGACGGTGCCTCCGTCGAATGTGGCTCCCTCAATGCTGAAAGGAGTGGATGTGAGCAGTTGCTTCACTTCGCCTGTGGTGGCGCAATTATCGAGAATCCAACCAACCAACATTGCAAGCGAAATTGGGGGATTTTTCTCGCGCGCGGCGTTGTCGTAGACAGTGCCCTTGCAGAAGAGGCCATTGACTGAGAGTCCCATCTCGTTCATGCCTTCGGTGATGCCTCCGTCGTAGCCTACGGCATAGACGGCGCCATATTTTGAAGTCCAGTTTATGCCGGCCGGGGTAGAGGCTCCCTGCTTATACAATCCGGCGGGGTAGACGTATAGATTTGTTGGGATGGGAGTCTTCCAGTCGAGCNAACGCCCGNTCACATAGANGCTATNAGANNNTTCATAAATCACTCGNGTGCANGCATCGCTCGTGNAGNGAGCGGCGGCGGCCGAAATTACTATGGCNCCCAGTGNCATCGCNTTGCAGATACTTTTCATAGCGGNATNTANATTAGATGGTTTATATCTCCNATAACGCTTATATGGGGGCGAAGGTTGAGTCACGACCGTTTTGAAGTTAACTATTTTGCGAAAAATTTCGTAATACGATTTTTTTTTATTAATTTTGTGGAACTAAACATAAAGATATGGAAATATACAAGATACTTGTTGTCGATGACGAACCCGACCTGTGTGAAGGACTGAAGCTGAACCTTGAGATCGAGGGCTACGAGGCTGACACGGCATATTCGGCTGAGGAGGCACTCGAGATGGATCTTTCGGTCTATGACCTTATCCTTCTTGATGTCATGATGGGAAAGANGTCGGGGTTCGAGATGGNGCGCNTGCTCAAACGNAACCCCAAGACATCGTCTATNCCCATTATCTTCTGCACGGCCAAGAATTCTGACGATGACATGATCGCCGGCCTGAATCTCGGCGCTGACGACTATGTGACAAAACCCTACAATATCCGCAACATACTTGCCCGCATCAAATCGGTGCTTCGCCGCGCGGAGCGGGTAAGCGGCCCTCAGGGCTCTGCCGAGGCTGCACCCGCACAGGAGGCCGCCAAGCCCCAGCGACGCATCATCAGGGAGGAAGGGCTCGTGATCGACCTCGACCAGATCGTGTGCACTATCGACGAAGTGCCAGTGCGCATGCCGCGCAAGGAGTTTGAGCTTCTCTCTCTCTTCATGAGCAATCCGGGAAAGATCTTCTCGCGCGAGGATATCCTGCAGAAGGTGTGGAGCGACGAAGTGGTGGTGGTCAATCGCGTGGTTGATGTGAATGTGACCCGCCTCCGCTCCAAGATCGGAAAATACGGTAAACTGATCGTGACCCGTTCCGGCTACGGATATGGCTTCAAGGTCTGAATTCTGACTTCTACGTTTTATGCGTCGATTCCTGAAGATTAGCTACAGCACCAAGATTTTTATCCTGATAGTGGCGATACTCACGCTTTGCGAAGGAGCGTTTGTAGCGTTCCAGTATCACCGCGAACAGCGCTACAGGGAAGAACTGCTCAATGCACAGCTTACTGTGCTCAATTATCAGCTGCTCGATCACTATGAGGGCGGAGTGCTTGATGTGGAACTATGGGAACGCACCATCGACCTACCTATCCGTATGCTCCAGTTCGCCATCTTCGACATGGAGGGCAATATGCTCTACGACAACACCGGAATAGGCAAGATCGACGATATTTTCTCACTCACTGAGATAAAACAGGCTGCTGAGTCGGAAGACCATAAGGGATACTCAGTGCATAACAACGATGAGGTGGACGATGACTCGTTCTACTACTATTCGGCGTTGCGCGAGGGCGACCTTATAGCGCGCACCGGCGCGATGGGGCACGAGGTGGCCCTCTCGGAGTTCATGCAGATCGACCGCACTTTCATGTGGTATGCCATCATCATCTATCTGCTCATCGCCGGCCTGTCTTACATCATCACCTCGCAGAGCGGGCGTACGATCACGCGCCTCTCTAATTTTGCGCAGAAGGCGGAGAACGGCGAGGAGATCTACGACACCGAGGCCTTCCCCCGCAACGAACTGGGCAATATCGCGCACAATATCATCCTGCTCTACATGAAATTGCAGCGCACTATGGCCGACAGAGACCGCCAGGCTGCGATAGCCAAGCGCGAGGAGGAAGAAAAGGCGCAGATGAGAAAGGAACTCACCAACAACATCAATCATGAGCTGAAGACCCCGATCACGGCTATCTCGCTCGAGATCGAGACTTATCTCATGCATAAAGACCGCCTCTCAGAAGCCCAGAAGGAGATGCTTCTCACACGATGCAAGGCTAATTCTGACAGGCTGCTGCAGATGGTGAAGGATATTCTGACGCTCAACCGTCTTGACGACGGGGCCTCGGCCATTCAGAAAGAGCATCTGTCGCTGCGCGATGTGGTAGACGATGTGGTGTCTGCCATAGAGCCGAAGGCTTTCGACGCCGGATTCGAGATACATGTGGATTTGCCGGAGACGATGATGATGCTGGGCAACGCGCCGCTGCTTGAGTCGATCTTCAACAATCTGATCAACAATGCCATTAATTATTCGGGCGGCTGCGACATCAACATATTCCTTCAGTATGAGGATGAGAATAGCTACCGCGTGATAGTGAGCGATAACGGCGTGGGCATTGGTGAGGAGCATTTCGAGCATCTGTTCGACCGGTTCTATCGCCTCGAGAGCGGCCGCATGCGCAAGCATGGAGGCACCGGCATAGGCCTTGCCATCGTGAAGAGTGCCGCCATTTTCCATGGTGGAAGCGTGACGGTGCGCAATGTGCCCTCGGGAGGTCTGGAATTCACGATCGTGCTTGCGAAAGGTGCCAAATATGAACCGAGCGAGGAGGAAGACACTCATGAAGAATGAAGCTCTCTGCTGAAAATGGAAAAGACTTTTATCGACGAAATAGCTGACCGGATCATTGAATCGGGCGAAGGGGCTTCCGGAGAGGAGGCCCTGCGGCTTATAGCGGCCGAAGACCTCGACGCGCTCTGCGACGCGGCCGACCGTATATGCGGCGCGTTCCACCCGAGGAAGATTGACTCCTGCTCAATAGTGAACGCGCGCAGCGGCATGTGTGGCGAAGATTGCAAGTGGTGTGCGCAGACAAGGCGCCACGACTCGCATTGTGTCACCTACAATTTTCTTGACGAGGACAAGACCCTCGAAGCGGCTGCCGCCAATGAGCGTCACGGAATCAGGCGATTCTCGCTCGTCACGAGCGGACGCACCGTGGCCGACAGGGATCTCGACCGCTTCTGCAGTCTATACCGTCGCCTCACAGACGAGCCCGGCCTTTATCTATGCCCCTCGATGGGCCTTCTTTCTGAAGAACAGCTGCAGCGCCTGAAAGATGCCGGAGTGAAGCGATATCACTGCAACATGGAGACGAGCCGGAGAATGTGGCCTACGCTATGCACCACCCACTCGCAGGAAGACAAACTGCAGACGATAGAGGCCGCGCGCAGGGTTGGCATGGAAATATGCTCAGGTGGAATAATCGGGATGGGGGAGACAGCTGAAGATCGTGTGGATTTCGCATTGATGCTCAGGGAAATGGACGTGGATTCCGTGCCGATGAATATTCTCAACCCCATTAAAGGCACGCCTCTTGAAAACACTCCGCTTCTTCCGGAGGAGGATATTGTGAGGTGCGCGGCGGTGTNGAGGTTTATCCTTCCGAAGCAGACCATCNGCTTTGCCGGAGGACGCAACCGCCTNTCGGAGAAGAACATGCGGCGGATATTGNGAGGNNGCGTNNATGGCGCGCTTATGGGNGATATGCTCACCACGATAGGANACAACGTGGATGAAGACAAGGAAATGTATCGCTCACTCGGCCTCGATTGCTGAAATATCAAGTCTTGAACACTCAACATACAGAAGACTCAATTCATGAATCAGAAGATAGACATATCGGTAGTAGTTCCCCTCTATAATGAAGCCGAATCCCTTCCGGAACTCGCTGAATGGATAGAGCGGGTAATGGCTCAGAACGGGTTTTCCTACGAAATAATCTTTGTCAATGACGGTTCGACCGACAATTCGCTCGAGNTGATCAAAAGCCTGAGTGAAGGCAAAGNAAACANTCACTGCGTGAGCTTCTCGCGCAACTACGGCAAATCTCCCGCGCTCAACGAAGGGTTCTTGCGTGCCAGGGGCGAAGTGGTGATCACGATGGATGCCGACCTGCAAGACAGTCCGGATGAGATACCGGAACTCTACCGCATGATCACCGAGGATGGCTTCGACCTCGTGTCGGGCTGGAAAAAGAAACGCTACGACCCGCTGAGCAAGACCATTCCCACCAAACTTTTCAACGCCACGGCCCGGAAAGTGAGCGGAATAAAGAATCTGCACGACTTCAATTGCGGCCTGAAGGCTTATCGCAAAGATGTGGTGAAGCACATCGAGGTCTATGGCGACATGCACCGCTATATACCTTATCTGGCTAAAAATGCAGGATATAAGAAGATAGGAGAGAAGGTGGTGCATCATCAGGCGCGGAAATACGGAACTACGAAATTCGGCCTTGACCGCTTCGTTAACGGTTATCTCGACCTTGCCACTCTCTGGTTCCAGTCGAAATTCGGCATCAAGCCGATGCATCTTTTCGGTCTTCTCGGGAGCCTGATGTTCATGATAGGTTTTATAGCCGTGGTGGTGGTGCTTGTGCTGAAGATAGTGAGCCTCTGCAGCGAGGGGTATTATTTCTACGTGACCAACTCGGTGTATTTCTATCTCGCCCTTGCCGCCATGGTGATGGGACTGCAGTTCTTCCTCACGGGCTTTGTGGGCGAACTGATAACCCGGAACTCGCCCGAGCGCAACAATTATCTGATAGGCGAGGAATGGTAAGACCACGCTTTCATATATGGAAGATTACTGCCGCGGTGCTCCTCTGCATCGTGGCTTCTGCCGCATCGGCCCAGACCAACAAGGGCACTATCTCGCCTGTGGACAGCGATGACGATGCCCCGCCAAAGCCGGTGCTTCATTACTACGACAAGCATGGCGAGCGGCTGGAGCAGCCGGTGCTGTATCTTGCTGAACTCGATACCGTGAAATCGGTGCGTCCGTCGTCGCCCTATCCACTCTTCAACGGTGTGACGGTTGGTGTAAATTTCATTGATGCCATCATGAAAATCGGCGGTCAGAAGCACCAGAGCTACGACATAAGCGCCTCTGTCTCGCTCCACAACTGGTTTTTCCCAATAGTTGAAGCCGGAATAGGCTGGGGCGACCATGCTGACAACAATGACCTTTATAAGTATAAGGCCAACCCATCATTCTACGCAAAGGCGGGCATAAACTATAATTTCCTTTACAAGTCGAATCCTGACTATATGGCTTACATAGGATTGCGCTGCGGAATATCGCACCATTCCTGGGACATCACCGACATCAAGGAGGGAAGCGACATGGCTCAGGAGACAGGTGCCCTCGAATTGCGCGGCCAAAGTAGCCTCTCGGTCTATGGCGAGGCTGTGGCGGGGCTGAAGGTGAAGATAGCCGGGCCGTTCTCGCTCGGCTGGAGCGTGCGTTATCGCGCGGGGCAGCACAATAGCCACGGAAAAAGTCCATGGTTCATACCCGGGGCCGGCACAGGGCCACTCAATTTCAGTTTCTCGGCCTATCTAACGTTCGGCACCAAGAAGCCGCGCACGTTGGCGGGCGATGCCGTGGAAGCGGTGGAAGATGCTCTCGACGCTCAGAAGCAAGATGCTGAAACACAGCAGGCGCAATAAATATGCTTCAAAATTGAATTTTCCTGCGACATATTCTTATGTTTGTGCTACAGTCTCATAAGTTTCCGCTACACTATTTTGGAAAAGTTTGTGACATTCTGACTAACTTTGCATTCTAACCGAACTAATCATTCTGATGATGTATTCATCAAGAGCGTAAGAAGTCATGAATATCAAACAAACACTTATCAAGAACTTTTTCAGGTGTGGTTTGCCTCTGCTTGCGGCAGTGTGCTCTCAGATGCCGGCTGTAGCCGCAGAACCCGCCTCAGGGCCTGCCACCAACCCCGTGATATGGGCCGATGTTCCGGATCCGGACGTGATTCGCGTCGGCGACGATTTCTACATGGTCTCAACCACGATGCATCTGATGCCGGGCTGCCCGGTGATGCACTCCCGCAATCTCGTGGACTGGACCACGATAGGATATGTATTCGACCGCCTCGAGGATCATCCTCGCTACGACCTGCAGGATGGCACGGTCTATGGCAAAGGGCAGTGGGCCACCTCCATCCGCTACCGCGACGGGCGCTTCTATGTGCTCTTCTCACCCAACGACAATCCGTATAAATCTTATATTTACACTGCCACAGACCCTGCCGGGCCGTGGGAACTTGTGACGCGTACCGATCATTTCCACGATGCCTCGCTCCTGCTTGATGATGACGGGCGTGTCTACGTCTTCTACAACGGCGGACAGATACGTTGCCGCGAACTTCTTCCCGATCTCTCGGGAGTGAAGGAAGGCGGTGTGGATCAGGTGGTGATCTTCCCGGATTCGGAAGAGACAGGACTTCATGAGGGCAGCCGTGTGATAAAGCACAATGGCAAGTATTACGCTTTCGTGATTTCATGGCCTCACGGCAAGCCGCGCCGCCAGCTCTGCTATGTGGCCGACAATGTGACCGGCCCCTACGAGAAGCACGTGGTGCTCGAGTCAAAATTCGCCGGATTCCCCTACGTGGGGCAGGGCTGCCTCGTTGATGACGCCGATGGCAACTGGTGGGGTATGATTTTTCAGGATCGCGGAGGTGTGGGCCGTGTGCTCACTCTTAACCCCTGCACTTGGACCGACGGAGTGCCTATGCTCGGAGATGCCGAGGGACATGTGCCACTCAACATAGGCATAGATCATGTTCCCACACCGGGTGCGGGCGTGAATGCGGCCGATGAATTCTCCGACGGCCGGAAATCAATACTCTGGCAGTGGAATCATAATCCGGTGGACTCCTGCTGGTCGCTTACGGAGCGCCCGGGATTTCTGAGGCTCCGTACTCCTGAGGTGGTGCAGAATCTTTTCGAGGCCCGTAACACTATCTCGCAGCGTATGGTCGGCCCGGGAGAGACTGCCGAGATTTGTATCGACACCAAGGGCATGATTGCCGGCGACCGTGCCGGCTTCGCCGCTTTCAACGGTGATACCGGGTTCATAGGTGTGGAAGCTGATTCCAAAGGAAAATATCTTGTGTGCGGATCTACGTCGATGGTTATGGGCGAGGGCCACAAGGTTGCATCCACAGTCGACACCGAATGGGAGAGAATACCTCTTAAAGGCAAGAAGGTTTGGCTTCGCATATCAACAGATTTCAATCCCGGCCGGGACATAGCGACTTTCGCTTATAGCCTCGACGGGAAGAAATGGATTCAGGCCGGTGAGCCGTTCAAGATGATTTTTGACTATCGTCGCTTCTTCATGGGCACTCGCTTCGCCATCTATAATTATGCCACGTCGAAGGCCGGTGGCTACGTAGATATCGACTATTTCCGGCTCTCGGCTCCCGAAACTGCGGCTAAGTGACAATCACTTCAGCCAAACCACATTAAAATAATATAATCTTCTATAGAATGAAAAAATTACTGACCTTGATGGTGATGGCATGCGCTGCCCCTTGTGTGATGCAGGGGCAGAGCGTTCTCTATCCAAATGAGTTCCCGCTTGCTGACGTGGAACTTCTCGAGAGCCCGTTTCGCCACGCGATGGATCTAAACGTGGACGTACTGCTTCAATATGATGCCGATCGCCTGCTTGCACCCTACATGAAGGCTGCGGGCCTTCCGGCTAAGGCCGAAAGTTTCTCAAACTGGGACGGACTTGACGGGCATGTGGGTGGCCACTATGTGTCGGCGCTCGCCATTCATTATGCCGCAACAGGCGATGAAAGACTCAAGGAGCGTCTCGACTATGTGCTCTCGCAGCTCGCCCTCTGCGCGGCCGCGCGCAATGACGGCTATCTGGGCGGAGTGCCCGGAGGAGAAGTGCTCTGGGAAGAAATCCGCAATGGAAATGTAGGCAAGATATGGGAATGGTGGGTGCCCTGGTATAATGTCCACAAGATGTATGCGGGCCTTCGTGACGCTTATGTCTACTGTGGCTCGGTGCCGGCCCTCAATCTCTTCCTCAATTTCTGCGACTGGGGTGCAGACGTGGTGTCGGGCCTCTCTGACGAGAAAATGGAGCAGATGCTCGGCAACGAGTTCGGAGGAATCAACGAGGTTTATGCCGATGCCTACGCCCTGACAGGCGATAAGAAATATCTTGATGTGGCAAAAAAATTCACACATCATCAGCTTTACGACGATCTCCTCGTGGGTAAGGACAATCTCGACAACCGCCATGCCAACACTCAGGTGCCGAAAGTGGTAGGCTTCCAGAGGGTAGGCGAGGTAGGCGCTGATGATGACTACACTAAGGCGGCTGATTTCTTCTGGCACACCGTAACCGGCAACCGCTCTCTCTCTTTCGGCGGCAACAGCAGGCGTGAGCATTTCGCTTCGGCTGCCGATGCGAAGAGCTATGTCGACGACCGCGAAGGCCCGGAATCGTGCAACACCAACAATATGCTCAAACTCACCGAGGGCCTTTTCCGTCAGAATCCCGACAGCCGCTATGCCGACTTCTACGAGCGCGCTCTCTTCAATCATATCCTTTCTACACAGCATCCCGAGCATGGTGGCTACGTGTATTTCACTTCGGCGCGCCCGGGCCACTACAGGGTCTACTCCAAGCCCAACAGCGCGATGTGGTGCTGCGTGGGAACCGGTATGGAGAACCACGGCAAGTACGGTCAGTTTATTTACACTCATTCAGCCGACACGCTTCGCGTGAATCTCTTCATTCCTTCACGTCTGAACTGGAAGGAGAAAGGTGTGATGCTCAGCCAGAACAACAACTTCCCGCAGCAGGAGGCCACTTCGCTTACCGTGTCTGCTCCCGAGCCTTCTGAATTCACACTCGCGCTTCGCAAACCGGCATGGTGCGACAAGGTTGGCGTGATGGTGAATGGCAAGCCTGTGAAGGCCATCGCCGGAAAGGATGGCTATATCGCCCTCACACGCGAATGGAAAGATGGCGATAAGGTGGAGATGTCGCTGCCCATGCACGTGGAACTTGAAGAATTGAATTACCTGCCTCAATACGTCAGCATAGTTCGCGGCCCGATAGTGCTTGCTGCAAAATACAGCAACGATGCCGGTTTGCCCGGGCTGGTGGCCGACGATCACCGCTGGGGACATATTGCCCACGGAAAACTTGTGTCGGTGTTTGACACTCCTCTCATGATAGGCGACCGCAAGACACTGCTGAAGCGTCTCAACGCTATGACGCCTGTAGAGGGAAAACCGATGGCTTTCAAGACGAAAGGTGTGTTTGACGGCAGAGACGACGAGGTGCTTCTCGAGCCATTCTCAGGAATCCACGACTCACGCTATATTGTCTACTGGCTTTCAATGACTCCTAAGGAATGGACGGCTTGGCAGACAACTGCCCGCCTCGACGAGGAGCGCCGCCTTGCGCTTGACGCGCGCACAGTCGATGCTGTAAACACCGGAGAGCAACAGCCCGAAGTGGATCATGCCATGAGCAATAAGAATTCTGCAAGTGGAAATTTCAATGGCGAACCCTGGCGCGACGCCTCTTCGGGCGGTCACCTCGCTTACAATCTTGCCACCGGCGGAAAGGAATCTCTCCTGCTCAATGTAAGGTATTGGGGTAATGAGACCGGTGCCCGCAAATTCAACATCCTGATAGATGATAATGTGCTGGCTTCAGTCGACAACGCCGGGCGCTGGAACAGAAATGAATTTGTGGAAGAGGAATATGAGATTCCTGCCGAGATGCTTAAAGGCAAAGAAGCCGTATCGGTGAAATTCGTACCCGAAACCTCAAATTCCACCGGAGGAATCTATCATCTGCGTCTCCTCACTCCGGAGAAATAAGGTGATGTCGCAAATTCCGTTTTTTTACGTTAAAACCATTTTCAGTATATCATGAAAAATAACTTTATAGTAGCTTTCGCAGCAGCCGTCTGCGTTTCGCTTCCCGCAATGGCACAGACCGAGGAGATAATCGAAGACTTCGTGCCATCTGAAATGAATCAGCACGGGCAGCAGTATCCTATGGTGAACTCGCAGGGATATGCCCGCTTTAAGGTGAACGCTCCCGAGGCTCAATCGGTAGTGGTCACACTCGGTCTTGGAGGACAGGGAGGCACAAAACTTGAGAAACAGGAAGACGGCACCTGGATCGGCACCACAGCCGGACCGATGGATGAAGGTTTCCACTACTATCATCTCATAATAGACGGCGCTGCCGTGAATGATCCCGGCACCAATAATTATTTCGGTTCCTGCCGATGGGAGAGCGGAATTGAGATTCCTGCGGCCGACCGCGACTTCTACGCGCTGAAGAATGTGCCTCACGGCAATGTGCAGCAGGTGCTCTTCCACTCACCGAGCACCGACAGCGAGCTTCGTGCTTTTGTCTACACTCCCCCTCAGTATGGAAAAACAGATAAGAAATATCCGGTGCTATATCTTCAGCACGGTTGGGGTGAGGATGAGACGGCATGGTCGTCGCAGGGACATGCCAACCTCATCATGGACAACATGATTGCGGCAGGCGAGATCGAGCCCTTCATAATAGTGATGACCTACGGCTTGACAAATGACGTGAAATTCGGAACTATCGGGCAGTTTGACGCAAAGGAGTTTGAAAAGGTTCTCGTTGATGAACTTGTGCCCTATATCGACGCTAACTTCAACACTATTGCCGATCGTGACCATCGCGCCATGGCAGGCCTCTCTATGGGTGGCATCGAGACAAAACTCATCACACTGCGTCGCCCCGAGGTGTTCGGCTACTACGGGCTCCTGAGCGGCGGCACATTCAGTCCTGAAGAACTTGACGGCAACGGTGTGCATAAGGTATTCGTAAGCTGCGGCAGCAAGGAGAATCCCGATAGGGTAGTGGAGTCGGTGAATGCGCTCAAGGCTGCCGGCTATGACGCAACCTCATACGTATCGCCCGGAACCGCCCATGAATTTCTTACATGGCGCCGGAGCCTCAAGGAGATGGCCCCCCTCCTCTTCAAATAATCCCCCTATACCCCTATAAATAAGAAAGCGACCCTCGCCGGGCCGCTTTCATTACTTTAATAAATGTAACCGCCTCATCAATAAAAGCCGACCTAAAATCAAAATCAAGTGGCTTTTTTCGGACGGTTACTAATGTTGTCCTTCTGTAAAGATAAAGTAATAATCCGAGATCTGAAAATCAGTGTTTTTTACTTCGCCAAACTGAAACAGCAATCGCTGTCAGTCCGATGGCGATAAATGCAAAAATAATGTATTCTCCGATATGAACGTTTTCCGTTGTCCATGTTCCGATAAGACCGTAATGACTTTAGAGGCCTTAACGACCTTATCTGCCTGACAACTGACAACTCATAAGCCGTAATAATCCTTGAACCATTCCACCGTCCTGTCGATGCCGTTCTGCAGCGGGGTGTCAGGCGTGAATCCGGTGGCCTCGCCGAGTGCGGATGAGTCGGCATAAGTCTGGTATACGTCGCCCGGCTGCATCGGCAGGAACTCCTTACGCGCCTCGCGCCCGATGGCGTTCTCTATACATTCGATATAGTCCATCAGGCGTGTAGGGCGCTGGTTCCCGATGTTGTATACCCTGTATGGAGCCGCTGACGTGGCGGGGTCCGGATCGGTCTCGTCCCATTCGGGGTTCCCCTCTGGTATCACGTCGCATATCCTGACTATACCCTCCACTATGTCGTCAATGTATGTGAAGTCACGCAGCATGTCGCCGTTGTTGAATACCTTTATGGGCCGGTCGTGGAGGATGGCGTCGATGAATAGGAACGGCGACATGTCCGGTCTTCCCCAAGGCCCGTAGACCGTGAAGAAGCGCAGGCCCGTGGTTGGGATTCCATACAGTTTTGAATATGCGTGCGCCATTAGCTCATTGCTCTTCTTTGTAGCGGCATAGAGGCTCACGGGGTGCGCGATGCCGTCATGCTCCGAGAATGGCACCTTGCCGTTCATGCCGTACACGCTCGACGAGGAGGCGTAAACCAGATGCTTCACGCCATTGTGGCGGCAACCCTCCAGGACGTTAATGAACCCGTCTATGTTGCTCTCGATATACGCCCGCGGGTTTGTGATCGAGTATCTCACTCCCGCTTGCGCTCCGAGATTGACCACAAGATCGAAACCGCTGTTGGCAAAGAGCATCCGCATGGCCCGGGTGTCCTCGAGGTTCATGCGTATGAAGGAGAAATTGGGGTATATGGTGCTCGTCGTGAATCTGTACCAGTCCACATCCTCCTTCGCAATTCCGAGTTCGCGGAGCCTGCCATATTTCAAGTCAGGGTCGTAGTAGTCGTTTATGTTGTCGAGGCCAATCACTTCGTGACCTTTCTCCAGCAGCCTGCGGCATACTGCGCTGCCGATGAATCCTGCGGCCCCGGTTATAAGGGTATTCATAGTTGTGGGTTTTATGTTAAGTTTTTACTTGAATTTGGACTGCGCCTCATTGTAAGAGTCCATCGAGCCTATGTCAAAGCGCAATCCGGGCATAGGCCACGCATGGAGAGTAGTGGCCTCTATCAGATAATGGGCGAGATTTCCGGGAGCATCGAAGCCGCAGCCGTGAGCCATGCAGTCGCGTATCAGCGGGAGATCTTTCCTCGAGTAAATATAGAAAGGAGGCACAGCCCAGTTCGAGACAGGCTTCTCAGGCTTTTCCTGCATCTCCAGCACCCTCATGTCTTTGTCTACGGCAATCACTCCCGTACGTTGCAGACGCTTCAGTTCCGGCTCGTGATGGCACATGATCACGGACGTTCCCTTCTCTTTAAAGAAATCCACAAATCCGCTGAGCGAGAAGTCGAGTATGTTGTCGGCGGCGAGCACCATGATGTCATCGTCAATCTGCTTGCTTTCCAATGCAAGCAATATGTCGCGCACCGCTCCGAGGCGTGTCTCATTAGTGGAAGTGCCGTCGTCGATAATCGTCACCGGTTTTGAATAGTCGGTCTCTTCGAGCCACTGCCCGAAGATGGGCGCGAAGCGGTGATTTGTCACTATCACGTGCTCGTCAATCTCGCTTATCCGGTCTATGTCGTCGAGCAGACGGCCGAGTATGCTGCGCGAGCCTACTTTTAGCAAAGGCTTCGGGAAATTCTCAGTCAGCGGATAGAGCCTTGTGGCATATCCGGCGGCGATAATGATAGACTTCATAAGAAATCAACTCCGTTGGTGGGATTACAGAAATAAATACTGAACGAATCGGCATACTGCGGGTATTTGGCAAGATATCCGGCGGTAACTTTCCGGCGAATCTCCTCTTCCCTTGNCGGATCAACAAGGGCTATGCATGCACCCTTGAAGCCNGCNCCTGAGAAGCGGCCACCATAGATGCCCTCTGTCTCGCGCATTATCCGGTAGATCTCGATAAGCTCCGGCGATCCGCACTCATAGTTGTTCATCGAGCTCTCGCACGATTCAAACACGAGTCGGCCAAACGCCTCGATGTCACCCTCTTCCCAAGCCTTTACACCGGCCTTCACGCGGTCGCATTCAGAATAGAAATGGCGCGCCCGCCGGGCAAAGCG
>WFLX010026894.1_pt1 | contig 14549 bp, 14 predicted proteins | sample 4967041 | NCBI WGS metagenome assembly WFLX01 (sample SAMN12857096, study PRJNA449069) | gut metagenome | isolation source: stool from male and female vole | host: Microtus ochrogaster | place: USA:Florida | collected 2017
ATTGCCAGCACCCCCTCATGATATTTGGAGGCCATACCCACGATGGCGCTCACCCACATCCAGAAAATAGCACCAGGACCTCCCATAACAAGCGCGATGGCCACACCGGCAATATTTCCCATGCCAACAGTGGCAGCCACCACTGAAGCCAGNGCCTTGACCGAAGAGATCTGTCCCGACCCACCGTCGCCATCCTTATGCGGACGTTCGCGCAANAGACGGAAAGCATCAGGCAACCGGCGCAGGGGAANCGCCCCCGAACATATAAACAGCACAAGNCCNCCCCCGANCAGGAGAAAGAAAAGAGGATAGCCACACAGTAGATCGGCTACCGAAGTAAGCAATTCTGTCATATCGCGATATTGTTGCAACCTGCAAAGATAGGCTTTTTCGGCTTTAGCTTATTCGTATAAAACCGGAATTATGCTTATCTTTGTTGAAGTTTTGCCGGTCGTGGGCCGGCTTCATAATCTTTTTATGCGACATATTTTATTCATTATAGGAGCGATAGCTGCCTGGATATTCGGGGCAGTACCGGTTCTCGCGGCAGAGGCGGGACGCACAGATCCCGGCCCTGCCATGTCAGACTCAGTTGCTCCACTCTCCTTTCCCGGAGCCGGGAAGTCGGTGATCGGCCTGTATATCGAGGAGATCGCCACGGGCAATGTTGTGGCCGAATACGGGGCCGACCGCCCTATGTGTCCGGCAAGCATCATGAAGGCCGTAACATCGGCTTCAGTCATGAGCCTCTATGCTCCCGACCGATGTTTCGTGACCGGAGTAAGGATCTCAGGCAACGTATCCGACGGAATACTTCACGGCAACCTTATCATAGATGCNTCGGGCGATCCTACACTCGGCTCATCTTTTTTCGATGCTCCCGACGCGCTGCGCGACAGCATAGCCATCGCACTTCATGCAACAGGCATCGACAGCATTGCCGGCACAGTCCGTATCAACAGTTCCGTTGTGCCCGATCCNTATTATCCCCCAGGCTGGGCCAATGACGACTTCATGTGGCCNTACGGAGCTATGTTCCGTGGCTTCAACTGGCGCGACAACCGATACACCCTCTCNCTCCCGTCCCGCATTACCACGCCCCACATCCCCGGNCTCAAGATAGACTTCCGACGCACCAAACGCGGCCGCATGGGCTATGACTCCAAGCCACCGCTCACCACCGTAAAGGCCGGGGGGCGCCCGGCTGCCAAAGGGTCGGAAGTGGAGCTCGCCATGCCCTCTCCCTCCGAAGCATTCATCTACTATCTTAAATCGGCACTTGCCGAAGCAGGGATAGGGATAGGCGATTCCGGGATAACGGAGACAGACAAATCGGAGGATCTCACATCGGTCCTGTCTCCGGAATTTCCCGCCATCTTGCAGAGCCTTATGTACCGCAGCGACAATCTGTTTGCCGAAGGGATGCTCCGCACCATAGCTCCGCGCGANCCTCGCGACACCGCCGTGAGCCGTGAAAAAGCTCTCTGGCAGCTTCGAGGCGCCGACACCGACAGCGTCACGATAATCGACGGTAGCGGCCTCAGCCGCCTCAACCGTGTCACCCCATGGTTCATGGCCGACGTGCTCACATGGATGGCCCGCTCTCCGTTTGCAAAGGAATATGCGGGGTTGTTTCCTAAAGTTGGTCGCGACGGCACAGTCAAGCGCTTCCTTGCCGGAACACCCCTCGAAGGCCGGATGGCTCTCAAGACGGGATCAATGCGCCGTGTGAGATCTCTTGCCGGATACATGCTCGACGACAACGGAATGCCGACACACACCGTTGTTCTTATCGTCAATGACTTCCCGTGTGCCGTATCCGACATAAATAAAGCCGCGGAAACATTCTTTCTCAGATTTTTTTCGTAGATTCGCAAAAAATTCAACCATGACTAATAACCATACAGAAATCCGCAGACTGCTGGGTCTCACATTTGAGATCGAAGGCCTGCTGATGCTTGCCGAGCGACGCGATGATATGACCCCCGCTGAGATCTACAGCATGCTCAAGGACAAATGCAGCAATCTCCTTGCGGGAATTTCAGCAATGACCGACACCTCCGTCGATACCGTCGCGGAGCCTGCGCCGGAAGAAGTAATTCAGGAAGAGGACACAGCCGAAGAGACTGCCGACAACGAGGCTATAACCGAGTCAGTGGCTTTTGAGGAGACATCTGATGCCGATGTCAACGATGTGGCCGAACCAACGGCACCCGCCCCTGCGGCACCNGANGAAACTCCGGCTGCTTCCCGTGCTATCGTCCTGACCCTCAACGANAAATTCCGCTTCCGCCGCACACTATTCGGAGGCAGCGACGCCCAGATGGCCGACACCCTNGCCATNCTTTCGGGCCTGACCGACACCGACGATCTCAACGATTTCATAACCAACGATCTGTGTTGGGATACCGAAGATCCTGAAGTGATTGATTTCCTTGCCGTTGTCGCAGCCGCCCGCTGATGCTCTATATCGTTCCCACACCGGTCGGCAATCTCGACGACATGACCCCTCGCGCAATCGAGGTCCTGAAGTCGGTGAGTGCGGTATTTGCCGAAGACACCCGCACGAGCGGAGTTCTGATGCGCCATTTCGGCATATCCACTCCCCTGCTCGCGTTTCATAAGTTCAACGAGCATGCCGCTCTCGATGCTGTGATGCAACGGCTTGAAAACGGCGAGGATATAGCTCTGGTGAGCGATGCCGGCACCCCGGGCATCTCCGATCCGGGATTCCTGCTTTCGCGAGAATGTCGGCGCCGCGACATTCCGGTCACTACTCTTCCCGGAGCGACAGCGTTTGTCCCGGCACTTGTCAGTTCCGGATTGCCATGCGAGAGATTTGCTTTCGAGGGATTCCTGCCCCCTAAGAAAGGGCGGGCCACGCGGATGGCCGAGATCGCGGCCTCTCCTCTCACCACCATCCTCTACGAGAGCCCGCTACGGTTGGTCAAAACCCTCCAACAACTCGCAGACGTTTGCGGCCCCGACCGGCCGGCATCCGTCTCACGCGAGATCTCCAAACTCCACGAGGAGACTGCGCGCGGCACCCTCTCGGAGCTTATAAATCATTTTACCGAAAACAATCCGCGCGGTGAGATCGTTATTGTTTTAGGTGCGGCAGATTCACCGGCATCCCACGGAACGCACCGCAACAAATACCGTGACACCGACAATGCAGAATAAATGATATGAACCGACTTTTATCCTCTTCCATAACCGTAGCCGCCTTCCTGTCGCTGGCTGTCGTTCCTTTCACCTCCTGCGGCGATAAAGAGAAACTCGAAAGAACAGAGGCCGCAAACGATGTGCTCACCAACAAGCTCCAGCACACCCTTGCCACTCAGGACTCCCTCTTTGCCCTGATCAACGACATTACCGACGGCATGACACAGATCAAGGAGATCGAGCGCATAGTCGTCACCTCCGGATCGCTTACGTCCGAGAGCCCCTCNCGCCGCAATCAGCTCCGCACCGACATGGCTGCCCTTCAGGAAGCCCTGAAGCAGCGCCGCGAGCGTCTGGAAGAACTCGAGAAACACCTTGGCGAGCTTTCGGGCCAGAACTCGACGATGCTCACCACCATAGCCAATCTGAAGGCACAGATTGCCGAGCAGCAGACCGAGATCACCACCCTCAACAATCAGCTCGCCGAAGCCGGCATGAAGATAACCGAGCTCGGCACCCAGATCGACTCCCTCACCAATGCCGTTGCCGAAGTCACGGAGAGCCGCGATCAGGCTGAAATGGCCGCAACAGAGATCTCCAACGAGCTCAACACCTGCTACTTTGTAATAGGCACACAGAAAGAGCTCAAAGCAAACAAGATCATCGAATCGGGATTCCTGCGCAAGACAAAGATCCTGCCCGAAGACTTCAACAAGAGCTACTTCACCAAGGCCGACAAACGCACTCTCACAGAGATTCCGACCCACGCCACCAAGGCCGAAGTCATGACCAACCAGCCATCCGACTCCTACACTATCGTGACGGATGCCTCCGGTCAGAAACTGATCCGCATCCAGAATCCCTCCAAATTCTGGAGCGTCAGCAATTTCCTCGTCATCAAGACCAACTGACCACTGCTTATGAAACTCTGATGACCCTAAAGACTTTGAGGACCTTAAGGACTTCAAAGTCTTTAGGGTCTTTAAAGCCCCTTAACAATAAATCGCCGGTCGGCATCGTTATTAGAGGGTGAAGATTCCTTGTTTCAATTCCTGTCTGAGATCCCTGGCTGTGGTCGTGATGGCTGTGGCAGGCATTGTTGCGCTTCAGGCACAGACATCAAGCGTAACCGGGGGTGGTAGCCCGGCTTATTCATTTCTCGAGATTCCTGCATCTACCCGCATCTTCGGTCTCGGAGGTGTCAATATCACTGTGGCAGACCCTACCGATATCTTCACTGTCGATCAGAACCCCGCCCTGCTCGGCCCTGAGTTTGACCGGCAGCTCGGTGTCAATTATATGCACTGGCTCGGAGGCAGCAACTTCGCCGGCCTNCGCTACGGCATGGCTGCCGGCGAACGTGCCGCCTGGACNGCCGCAATCCAATATTTCGGCTATGGCTCGATCAAGGAGACCGANGCCTCCGGCAACATCACCGGCGATTTCGCACCTATCGATCTCACTTTCAGCGGCGGCTACACCCACGACCTCACCGACTGCCTGCGCGGCGGATTCGCNATAANGGTAGCCTACTCCTCCTACTCCCACTACTCGGCGGTTGCAATCGGCGCCGATCTTGGCCTGAACTATTATGATGCCGACCGCGACCTTTCGCTCTCGGCGGTTGCGGCCAATCTCGGCGGCCAGGTCAANCGCTTCAACGACACNTACGACCGCCTGCCCATCGACATCCGGCTCGGATGGGCAAAAAGTTTCGGCACGTTTCCCGTGAGGTTTTCAGTAACAGCTTATGACCTGACCCGATGGAGTGTGCCCTATCTGGATCATGGCGACGGCACGTCTGAAGCCGTGATAAAGGATTCNTTCGGATCAAATCTCCTCAGGCATCTTGTGTTTGGCGCTGATCTCATCGCCTCCGAAAAATTCAATCTCTGTCTCGGCTACAATTACCGCACGCGTACCGATATGTCAAACTATTCGCGGTCGCTTCTCTCCGGATTCTCTCTCGGCGCAGGTCTTCATCTGTCGTCGATAGGGATAGGCGTGGCGATAGCGCAACCCCATAGCGGNGCAACGACCCTGATGGTCAATTTCACTACCGACCTCAACGAACTTCTCCGATAATCACCTACTCTTATGGACAAGATAATTATTGCAATCGACGGCTTCTCATCATCAGGCAAAAGCACCATGGCCCGGCGCCTCGCTTCTGCCATCGGCTACCGTTATATCGACTCGGGAGCCATGTACCGAGCCGTGACCTTATATGCTCTCCGCTCCGGAATAGCTTCGTTGGAAACGGAGAGCCTCGACACTTCCCGTCTCGAAGCCGCTCTCCCCGCCATATCGATCGATTTCCTTCCCACTCCTGAGGGACAGCACACTCTGTTGAACGGAGAAGACGTGGAGGATCAGATCCGCTCCATGGCTGTCAGCTCCATGGTCAGTCCGGTTGCAGCCGTGCCCGCTGTGCGCCATGCCCTGACCGAGATGCAGCGCGCCCTCGGCCGCAACCGCGGCATCGTGATGGATGGACGCGACATAGGCACCACCGTCTTCCCCGATGCCGAGATGAAGGTCTTTGTCAATGCCTCGGCCGAGACCCGTGCCCGTCGGCGTTTCCTCGAACTGGCGGCCAAGAATCAGCCGGCCTCCTATGAGGAAGTTCTCGCAAATGTAGTGCATCGCGACACGATCGACACCACACGCAAGGAGAGCCCGCTCCGTCAGGCTCCCGACGCCGTGGTGCTCGACAACGGCAAGATGACCATCGAGGAGCAGGACGCATGGATGCTCGATCTCTTCAACCGCATCATGTCGGGCCGATGAATCCGGGAATAGAGATCGATCCCGGCTCCGGATTCTGCTTCGGAGTTGTCAATGCAATCCGTAAGGCCGAGGAGGAGCTCGACCGCGGCACGACACTTTACTGCCTCGGCGACATCGTTCACAACAGCGACGAGGTTGAGCGCCTGCGCCGCCGCGGCCTCGTGACCATATCCCATAGCGAGCTTGAAACCCTCCCCACCGGTTCCCGGATCCTTCTCCGCGCCCACGGCGAGCCCCCGTCNACCTACGAGACCGCCCGCCGGCTCGGACTGACCATAATCGATGCCACCTGTCCGGTAGTGCTCAAGCTCCAGCAGCGGATCCGCCACGCCTACGAATCGGCTCCCNCCGGCACCCAGATCGTCATTTACGGCAAGAAGGGTCATGCCGAGGTAAACGGACTCGTGGGGCAGACCGATGGGTCGGCCATCGTGGTTGAAAACGGCGATGAGCTCGACGCTGTTGATCCCGGCCGCCCGGTAATGCTATTCTCGCAGACCACAAAGAGCCTCGACGGGATGCGTCACATTTCCGATTCGCTCTCATCCTCGATAAAAGAGGGCGTGAGGTTTGAGAGCTTCGACACGGTGTGCCGCCAGGTTGCTTCGCGCGCCGACGGGCTGCGCCGCTTCGCCGAGAGCCATGATGTAGTGCTTTTCGTTGCCGGGGCAAAGAGCTCCAACGGTCGCGCGCTTTATGCCGAATGTCTTTCGGTCAATCCCCGCACTCATCTCGTGGCCAACGCCGCCGCGCTCGATCCATCCTGGGTGGAGGATGCCTCCAAGATAGGTATCTGCGGAGCCACGTCCACACCCTCATGGCTCATGGAGGAGGTCAGAAACAAAGTAGCGGAAATAGTCTCCCTCAATTAACCGTCAGCGATGGATAACTTTGTGGCAATCGACGTAGAGACGGCCAATGGCGAGCGCACCTCCGTGTGTTCGATCGGAGCCGTCAAAGTAGTCGACGGGATAGTGACCGACACCTTCTATGAGCTTGTCCGTCCTACACCCAACTATTATTACCGCCGGTTTACGGAAGAGATCCACGGCATCTCGAGAGCCGACACCGACAGCGCCCGTACATTTCCCGAAGTGTGGAGCGATCTGGAGCGTTTTATNGGAACCCTGCCGCTCGTGGCCCACAACAAGGCGTTCGACGAAGCGTGCATCAGAGCCTGTTTCCGCCACTACGACATGGATTATCCCGAATACACCTTCCTCTGCACCCTGCAGAAAGCAAGGAGAGTGATTCCCCGCACCCTGTGCGGTTCGTTTTCCCTGCCTCATCTCGCCGCATTTCTCGGTATTCCGTTTGACAACCACCACAATGCTCTGGCCGATGCCGAAGCATGCGCACGCATAGCCCAGGTCATTCTCTGAGCGGGCACGTTTCACCGTTTGGAAAAATAATGATACCTTTGCATGACCAAAAGCAACCGCACAAACGTTTATATATAAAAGACTGCCGATGCCACGTCTCACCATCGCCGCCACAATCATAGCCCTTGCTATCAGCCTGATCACACGGCTTGCCGGAGGCTATCGCTCCTCACGGCCTGAGATCCCCTACGGCTCACACATACAGGGATCCGACACCTCGGCATGGTTTCTTGGCGCCGAGCATGCCATAAAGCTGGTCAGGGAATGTGACAATGACGACGAGCGAGGCCTGCGTCTTCTCGACGTCCGCGCCCGCGAGACAAATATCCGCGTCAGGATCGGAGATTCGGCTGCCGATGCATACGTCGACGGATTTGAACACGGCCTCAGAAGCGTATCCGACTCACTTGCCCGCGTCATTCTCGACTGATCGGCACAAACGATATAAACACCACCCTATTGAATATGATCATCAACACCGCCCGTTTTCAGGTTTCCAATTCATCGGCCGATAAATGTCCGGCCGACATGCGCCACGAATATGCATTTATCGGACGTTCAAATGTAGGCAAATCGAGCCTGATCAATATGCTCACAGGCCAGAAAGGCCTCGCCAAGACCTCATCCACTCCGGGCAAAACCATGCTCATCAACCACTTCCTGATCAATGACCAATGGAGCATAGTCGACCTTCCGGGCTACGGTTACGCACGCCGGGGCAAAGACAGCCGCGCCGAGCTACAGAGGATGATCGAAGGATATATACTGACCCGCAGACAGATGACAAACCTTTTCCTGCTCATCGACTCGCGTCATTCGCCCCAGAAGATCGACCTCGAATTCATGGAGTGGCTCGGCGAAAACGGAGTGCCGTTTTCAATCGTCTTCACCAAGCTCGACAAGATGGGTCCGGTAGCNGGAAGGAAGAAAGTGGCCGAATACTGCGAGAGTCTGCTTGAGACCTGGGAGGAGCTCCCCCCGGTGTTCATGACATCGAGCGAAGACAAGCGCGGGCGCGACGAGATACTTAACTACATCGAGCAGCTCAACCGTCTGCCCGTAGCCTCATGCAGCGAAGAAAGCACCGGTGAAACGGAACAATCGCCGGCCACAGGGTGTTATAATGATAAAATCAACAACAACACCACAACACACGATACTATGGACAAGAAATCAGAAGAAATGCTCGAATATCCCGGTATGGCAACCAACGCCGCCGATGATGAAAAGGTCAATCCCGAACTCGTCAAGCAGGATGTGAAGGAACTCAACAACAATCCCCGCGACACCGATGTCCAGATGCCCTGACACACCACTCATCAAGAGCTAAACAGAATTAAGTCGCCCCGCATTCAGCCATGAATCAGCGGGGCGACTCGTATAAGGGCCGGCTCTATGCGCGACGCCGCATCTTTTCAGCCGTCAAAAGCCAAAAGATGTTGTGTCAGTCTGTGGCCGAATGAAAAAAAATGATTACTTTTGCACCTTGATTGGCCGTAGGCTGTCAACATCAATCCAAACCGTAAATATTACTTTTTCAAGATAAAGCGATCCCCATGAACGTAAGCATGCAGAAGACGTCGGACGTAAGTGGTCGACTCACCGTCGAAATCACCGCCGCCGACTATGAAGCTAAAGTAAAAGAAGACCTTAAGAAGATAGGTAAGACCCACACCATCCCCGGCTTCCGCAAGGGACACATCTCGATGAACGATCTCATGCGCCGCTTCGGCAAGCAGGTCACCAGCGATGTGATCAACGAGACCGTCTATAAAGCCGTCATCGACTATATCAACGACAATAAACTCGAAGTGCTCGGCCATCCCGTTCCCGTCGAAGTGATCGACCTCGACCTGAAGAACAAATCCGACTACACCTTCGAGTATGATCTGGCACTCGCCCCCGAGATCAATATCGACCTTAACAAGGATATCACCGTGCCCTACTATCCCATCGAAGTTAGCGACGAGATGGTCAAGGAGCAGGATGAGGCATTCTGCAAGCGCTTCGGCAAGCAGGAGCCCGGCGAAGTCACCGAGCCCGATTGCCTCGTCAAGGGTTCTCTCATGGAGCTCAACCCCGACGGCACCATCAAGGAAGGCGACGGAGCAATTCAGGTGATCTCCACCATCGTAGGTCCCAAGTTCTTTACCTCTGACGAGGAGCGCGCCAAATTTGCCGACAAGAAGGTTGGCGACAAGATCATCTTCAACCCCTGGAACACCTGCAACGGCAATCCCNCCGAGCTCTCGTCCATGCTCCAGATCGACAAGGAGCAGGCTCCCGAAGTAAAGGCTGATTTCGAGCTCACCGTGTCGGAGATCATCGTGGTCCGTCCCGCAGAGCACAACGAAGAGTTCTACACCAACGTGTTCGGTGCCGACAAGGTACACAACGAGGAGGAATATCTCGCAGAGGTAAAGCGCATGATCGCCGGCCAGCTCAGCGGNAACAGCGAGATGGTGTTCCGCACCGATGCCCGCAAGGCCATCATGGAGCACTACAACGACATCAAGCTCCCCGACGAGATCCTCAAGCGCTGGCTCCTCACCCGTGAGGCCAACTTCACTCCCGAAAACATCGATGCCGAATATGACCGCATGGTCCCCGATCTGAAATGGCAGATCATCTCCGACAAGATCGCTGAGAACGGCAAGCTCGAAGTGACCGAAGAGGATATGCTCGAATATGCACGCGGCATGGCTGCCCAGCAGCTCGCCCAGTATGGCATGACCAACATGGATATGGAGACCATCACAGGCTTTGCCAAGAATATTCTGGCCGACAAGCAGTGGGCACCCCGCATCCACGAGCAGGTGGCCGCAACAAAGCTGTTCGGCTACATCAAGAGCCAGGTTAACGTTGAGGAGCATCCCCTCACTCTCGATGCCTTCCGCGAGATGGTTTCAAAGCCCCAGGCCTGATCAGGTCTGAACCGACAATAGATCTTTAACGGACGAGGAGCTCTCATCACCCATGATGAAAGCTCCCCGTCCGCTTTTTACGATTCCGCGCCGCCATCAGCGCCTGATGTAGCGGGCAAGACCGTAGATGTATCTCCTGAACCCGGGCCGATAGCAGAGCAACCGGTCAAACCAACTCATCCGGGTAGCTATCCTCTTGACAGCCCAGCCCACATAGACCATTGCAAAGAGTGTACCCGGGCCGACCACGTTCCACAGCCAGTAGCCGAAGAAGAGGTATCCGAGCGCCACAGCGATTATGACGAGGGCGATATCGACCATTATCTTATTCTTTGCAAAAGGAGTGCCGCGAAGACGGCTTATAGCCGCCGGCAGACCCTCGCCCGGCATAGTGACCGAACCGCATCTCACCTCCATAGCGATTCCAAACGCCAGCACAGTGCAGCCGAGAGCCTGAGCCGCTATTCTATAACCGAGAGTATCGACAGGCAGCGACTCGGTCAGCGCCATATTGACATCCAGAAGCCAGCCGAAGAGGAAGCCGATCACGAGCTGAAGCAGCTGNACNGGCTCAAATTTCCGGCGCAATATAGCTATCTGAAGACCCACGAGCACAAAATTCATCACATAGGTCCATTCGCCTATCGTCATTGCCGGGATCTCACCCGAGTCGCCTGCCAGAGTCATCACAAACGGTATGGTTGAAATGACGCTGCTGCCGAGAGCCGAGCGCACAGACAGCGCCACACCAAACGTCATGATGAAGAGTGAGACTACGAGCAACAGATGCTGCCAGACGAATCCGACGACCCGCTCCTTTGCATTTTCTTTCGTTACTGTAATATGCATATATACTTGATATAAATATGATCAACTTTACTCAGAGCTTTGACTTGAGATACCGGCCGGTGTAGCTCTCGGGATTGGCGGCAATCTGCTCGGGAGTTCCGGTAGCGACTATGTAGCCTCCGGCCTCTCCGCCCTCCGGACCTATGTCTATCACATGGTCGGCACACTTTATGACATCCATGTTATGCTCGATAATCACTACGGTGTGTCCCTGCTCCACGAGTCGGTTGAGGCTTTCCATGAGCCTGCGTATATCGTGGAAATGGAGTCCGGTGGTGGGCTCGTCAAATATAAACATCGATCGACCGGTGAGGCTCTCGCCCATAAGATAGTAGGCCAGCTTCACGCGCTGGTTTTCTCCCCCCGAGAGGGTTGACGAGCTCTGTCCCAGCTTGATATAGCCGAGNCCCACATCAGCAAGAGGCTGAAGGCGNCGNGCTATACGGTGGGCGGTAGTNTCNTCNGCCTCAGCCGAGCCGAAAAATTCAATGGCATCGTCAACAGTCATATCGAGCACGTCAGAGATATTCTTGCCCCGATAGCGGATATCAAGNACATTACGCTTGTAGCGCTTGCCGTGACACTCCTCGCACTCGATGGTTATATCGGCCATAAACTGCATCTCGATCGTGATTGTGCCCTCGCCCTTGCATCGCTCGCATCGGCCTCCTTCAACATTGAAAGAGAAATAGCCCGACGGAAAGCCCATCTGCTTGGCCCCCTGCTGCTCGGCAAAGAGACGTCTGATCTCGTCGAAGGCCTTGAGATAGGTGGCGGGATTGGAGCGGGTTGACTTGCCGATACTGTTCTGATCGACAAAGATGGCAGGCAGCGATTCGCGACGCGATANCGTGACCGACTTACATTCGCCNGGCGCGCCGGCATTGTCGCCGTTGCGCATGGCCAGATGACGGTACAGGATATCGCGGATCAGGGTTGATTTGCCCGATCCGCTCACACCCGTCACCACGGTCAGGGCATCGAGAGGCACTTTCACGTCCACATTCTTAAGGTTATGCTCCGTGGCACCCTTTATCTCGACATAGTCGCGCCACTTGCGNCGATGAGCNGGCACGGGAATCGAGAGCGACCCATCGAGATATCGCAGNGTGAGGCTGCNGGTATCGTCGGGAGCAGGAATCACGGGCCCTGAATAGACTATCTCGCCTCCGTGGGAGCCGGCGGCAGGCCCTACNTCGATAATCGAATCGGCTGCATCCATTATCTCTTCGTCGTGTTCTACCACCACCACGGTATTGCCAATCTGCTGCAGACGGCGCAGAACACCGATCAGGCGCTCCGTGTCGCGCGAATGTAGTCCGATGCTCGGCTCGTCGAGGATATACAACGAACCGACCAGGCTCGACCCGAGCGAAGTTGCCAGATTGATACGNTGGCTCTCGCCGCCTGAGAGAGTGGACGATGTGCGGTCGAGNGTCANATAGCCGAGGCCGACATCCATCAGGAAGCGAAGGCGCGATTTTATCTCCGACAGGAGGCGCTCGGCGATCTTGGAGTCGTTGCCGTCGAGCTCGAGGTTGTCAAAGAATTCAATCAGACGGCTTACCGGCATCTCGACCATCTGGGCTATCGTCAGCCCGCCCACCTTCACATAGAGGGCGTCACGGCGCAAACGGGAGCCCTTNCATGTGGGACAGAGTCGCTTGCCGCTGAATTTTGCCTTNATTATGCGGTATTGGATCTTATAGAGGTTTTCCTCGACAAATCGGAAGAAGCCGTCGATGCCGGGCCATTGTCCCTTGCCGTGCCATAGGATGTCGCGCTCACGCTCGCTCAGCTCAGAGTAGGGAGTATGGATCGGGAATCCGATCTGAGTGGCGGAATAGACCAACCGCTGGCGCCATTCGTCCATCTTCGGTCCTCGCCAGCAGGCCACAGCCCCGTCATATACGCTTCTCGACATATCGGGCACCACAAGACGCTCGTCGATGCCGATAGACTTGCCGAAGCCCTCACATTCCGGACAGGCTCCGTAGGGACTGTTGAAATTAAACATCTGGTCAGACGGCTGGACAAAAGCCATACCGTCGGCCTCGAATCGGGTCGAGAAGTCGCGCCGCTCGGGAGCTGCCTCCCGCGAAGTGTAGACAAGGATGGTCATGCTCCCCTGCCCCTCGAAAAGGGCAGTCTCGATTGAGTCGGCAAGACGGCTTGCCTCGTCCCCATCATATTCCACGGCAAGACGGTCTACAAGCAGCATCGGNATNTCTTTCATTCCGTCGGCCTCGGCCATGATCTCGTCTATCGTCCACATATTGCCCTTGGCATCCACCACTCGCGAATATCCCGCCGAAAGATATAATCCCAACTGCTCCGAGAGCTTCCGCCCCTCGGCGAGCACGATAGGTGCGGCAACGACCATCCGCGTCCCTTCAGGATAGGAACGTGCTGCCGCCGCAATTTCATCGACTGAATGACTCCTGACCTCCTGACCGCTCACGGGCGAATAGGTGCGCCCCACGCGGCCGAAGAGCAGACGCAGATAATCGTAGATCTCGGTAGTGGTGCCGACTGTGGATCGCGGGTTGCGTGTGTTGACCTTCTGCTCGATCGCAATAGCCGGCGGGAGGCCACGGATCAGATCACATTCAGGCTTGCGCATTTTCCCCATAAACTGACGGGCATACGAACTGAGACTCTCCACATATCGTCGCTGACCCTCTGCATAAAGTGTGTCGAAGGCCAGACTGGACTTTCCCGAGCCGCTCACGCCCGTCACAACGGTGAGACTGCCCCTCTGGATGTCTGCCGAAATCCCTTTCAGGTTGTTAACCTTGGCATTGGAAATATGTATGTTCCGGTCGGCTGCTTTGACGTCCGGACTAAGATTCTGTGCATTATTCATAACTTACAAAGTTACGAATAATCCGCCACATTTCCTAATATTTAATATTCTATAATATATTGTTAAAGAGGCCATGCCCGGCAACGAGCATGGCCTCTTATCGAGTGTGGGATTACAGTGGCGGGATTATGCGTCCTTCACCTTGGCAACGATTGCCTTGAAAGCAGCGGGATCGTTGAGGGCGAGGTCGGCGAGCACCTTACGGTTGATCTCGATGCCGCTCTTGTGGATGAGACCCATCAGCTTGGAATAGGAGAGGTTCTCGAGACGGGCGGCAGCGTTGATACGCTGGATCCAGAGGGCACGGAAGTTACCCTTGTTGTCCTTACGGTCGCGGTAAGCGTAGGTAAGACCTTTTTCCCATGTGTTCTTGGCAACGGTCCATACGTTACGGCGGCAACCGAAGTAACCGCGGGTGAGTTTTAAGATTTTCTTTCGGCGAGCGCGTGAGGCTACGTGATTTACTGATCTTGGCATTTTGTGTTGGTGTTGTGAGGGTTAGCGTCGCGCATCGTGGCGCGTTCTTAGAGGCTAAGCACTCGGTTGAGAAATGATGTGGGTAGGGATTTTGCA
>WFLX010287169.1_pt1 | contig 14549 bp, 15 predicted proteins | sample 4967041 | NCBI WGS metagenome assembly WFLX01 (sample SAMN12857096, study PRJNA449069) | gut metagenome | isolation source: stool from male and female vole | host: Microtus ochrogaster | place: USA:Florida | collected 2017
TGGAATAAACCTTTTCATCTGCCAACGACAGAAGGGGATTTACTGCATTCCCTATTCCGGAATTTTGCATGTAGACCACGGGAAGATTTTTTGTAGCGAGGAAATGCCCGCATGCTACACCTATCGCGTTCCCCTCATTGGCTGTTATGATATTATGTTTCGAATCAAAATTATCAGTGATGTAGGCACATAGATTTTTTAATAAAGAATCCGGGACTCCGGTGTAAAAATCCACACCATTCTCACTTAATGTCTTGACAAATTTCTCGGGAGAAATCATTCTTATGTTTTTATTGGATGAGNANTATTTTGTGCNNNGAATCAACTCAAGTANTTCCTTAATGGGCATACNATATTCATTGGNTTCGTATGACCTTTCATTGGTTAAGATGCTTAAAGCCGNTCGCATCATGGCAGGATACGCGCTNNGCAACATGTGGTTTGCATAGATTACTATATTTGCTCCCCATTCAGCCAGTTCCTCTTCCTTGATATGATTATATGTAGTAGGTACGACCACTAAAGGAATTGAAGGATGAAGCCCTCTGAACTTCTTACAAAATTCCTTTATATCCTCTCCGGATTTATCTTTACTGTGTATCATTATGCCGTCGGCTCCTGCTTTTACGTATGCATCTGCTCTCTCCAAAGCATCCTCAACATTTTTACCGGCTATCAAACTTTCAATCCGGGCTATTATCATGAAGTCCTTTGTTATCTGCGCTCTCTTGCCGGCTTTTATTTTTTCACAGAAGTGTTCTATGGTATCTTGAGTTTGAATAGCATCTGTGCCGAATAAGGAATTTTTCTTTAACCCAATCTTATCTTCAATAATTACTGCGGAAATTCCGTGACGCTCCAAAGTACGAACAGTGAAAACGAAATGTTCTATCTTTCCACCTGTGTCACCATCAAATATAATTGGTTTGGTGGTACATTCCAGGATGTTATTCAAATCTTGAAGACGGGTAGTCAAGTCTACTGCTTCAATATCAGGTTTTCCTTTGGATGTGGAATCAGTCAGCGATGATGACCACATCCCGTCAAATTCCTTTTTAACTCCATTAATAGACACTGATGCATTTTCAATAATCAGTCCTGTCAAGCCACTATGAGCCTCTAAAATCCTCACTATCGGTTTAGCCTCGATAAGTCTTTTGAGACGTTTCTGTCTAATTTCCGGAGTGGTGCCGATTTCCTTTAATTTCTCATTTAGTTGAGTGGAGGAAATTCCTTGAGTATAGGGTATATCAATTACTTTTCCATTCCATTCTTTTAGACAGTCTATCACTTTTTGACGTGTCTCTTTTTGAACCCCCTCTTTCCAGTCATCCCCATGAACAACATAATCCGGCTTAATCCTTTTTAAATTTGGAACATAATCCAGAGTTGTTTGAGGAATTACTTCGGAAACTCCCTTTAGATTAGACACGACTGCAGCACGCTGCTCATAATTTAAATAAGGTAACCGTTTATAACTTGCANTNGCCTCGTCTNTCAATACACCCNNTATAACNTTACCNAATTTTTGCGNTTNGTNGATAATGTTCAAATGACCGGGNTGGATAATATCNGCACTCATGCCAACATATACAATTTTATCTTCCATTCTTGTAAGATTACAGTATATAAGTGTACCCGTATATCAATAGAGATTAATTACAGGAACTTTATTTAAATTTTCGGGGATTGGTTAGGGGAAATTATGGTAGAAGTTGGATGTAGGAGGGGGAGATTTCGATGGCAGCTGTGAGGATACCGGGTAATTCTACCAACAGTCTGCGCTTTTTGCTGCCACGAATACTCAACAATCGACCTTCGTAGCCGTCTAATGGTCCGCCATCAGCGATTTTAACTAACGAGCCGATGTTGGCGCGCGACAATTCTTCAGGCGTCAAATATTTGACGTCGCTTTCTTCTACACTTTCTATCGCTGTTATGAAGCGGTGCATCTCCTCCGGTCGCACCGTCATGGGATTTTGGAAGTTCTGTCCGGGAGCGTAACGATATTGCAAAGTGGGAGTCTGCAATATTATCGGATCTAATTCGTTTTTCTCTGCTTGCGCAAATAGTAAATCGGGAATGACCGGTACGCGCTCGCGCGTCTTCTTCGCTCCTTGCGTATGAAGTTTGGTTGTGAACGGTGTAAATACACGTATACCTTCTGATTCCAACAGGTTGTATGCCCGTTCTTTAGCGTTGGATCGCTTTAAATCTCGAAGTACAAACCAGGACACGAGGAAATTAAAATTAATAGTTTGAGTCCTGCTTAAGCGTATATCTCGTTTTAGCTTAGGCAGTTACAAACAATCTTTATAAAGTTCGAACCTTTGCATTAAAAATTTAGGCTCCTTTTCCGCCTACAAAGTTAGCAATTTTTCCGTTCATTTCCAAATTCCCCGATAGCATAGAGATTCCATATATTTTCCGATACGCTACGCGCACCGGAGGGTGGTGGAGGATACGCTTCTAATACACGCACCGGCAATGCCGGTACGTGCCTACATTATTGGGCACGCTATGCGCGCCATGTCCCCGCAGCTCTTCTACTACATGCACCCGCTACGCCGATACGTGCCTACATTATGTGGCACGCTATGCGCGCCAGGTGCAGGCACGGAGGGGTCGCAATATTTTATCATGCCGGCGCGCATAGTGCATCGAATATATTAGGCATGTATCGGGTATTCAGCGTAGCGGAATATCCGGTGCGTGTATCCCATCGGCAATCNCATCCCTAACCTACGGTGCGCGTAGCGTATNGCACACGNTCGGCAGGCTATGCNCGTCATAATCNACTCTTAATTCTTAATTTCCAAACGTTTTAGCCATCCTTATAATTGTATTTACAAAGTTTTTATTATTTTTGTGTTTAATAAAATATTAAAATTGTATATCATTGGTTTTTAGAACGGCTATGCTTAGTAATAATTTTAAATCTTTTATTCCGATTCTTAGACGATATTTTAAAGATAAACCCGTTGATCGTGCATGGTTGTTCGGCTCATATTCTCGTGGAGAAGAAAGAGATTCCAGTGATATTGACATCCTGGTGGATTACGATAATTCAAATGGGAGAGTTTCCTTATTTACAATGGGTGGTATGCTGATGGATTTGTCAGATATTTTGGGTAAGCATGTGGACTTGGTTGACAATAACAGTTTGAAAGAATTTGCCCGGAAAAGCGTGGATAATGATAAAATTTTAATTTATGAGAGAACCGATAAAAGATAAAGGCCGTTTGGAACACATGCTAGAAATGGCAATGAATCTTGATGAGGCAAGAAAGAAACATAACTTTATTGAAATTCAACAAGATAAAATTTTATTTTTCGGATTAAGTAAAATGGTTGAAATCTTGGGAGAGGCGGCTTATAAAATATCCAATGATTTTAAAGAAGCTAATTCTGAGTTACCATGGCGACAAATAATGGGTATGCGCCACATTCTTGTGCATGGCTATTACACTGTGAGTCCTGAAATTCTCTGGGATGTGATTGAACACGATATACCGAATTTAATTCCAATTCTTAGAAATTATATTTCACAATTTAAACCTTTTTAATTCTATGCATGCGTGCTTGATTGCTACAGCATAGCGATCTATTTTTATCCGATACGCTACGCGCACACTCGGCAGGCTATGGACTCCATTCTTAATTCTTAATTCTTAATTCTTATCTCCTAATTCCTATCTCCCTTTCTTAATTCTTCAATTAGTCTTTCTTCTATTTCTTGTGGAGTGATTTTTAATAGAGGATTGAGAGATGCGAAACCACTATCCGGCGCAAATCTTTCCGAGCGAGTAAGCATTGCTATTAAATTCTTGGACTTTAACCTATGTCCGGAATATTTCAATGCTAACTGTATCATTTCTTGTAAACCANTTCCCTTTTCTATCAATGTATATATATCATAATAATCTCTAAATTTACTACGGCGTAACATNANCTNCATTTTCATCGCACCAATTGATAAAAGGTCGGCAACTTTTAAGTTATTATAGGTTAATAATTCCTCTTGGGGTAATGGAGAATAATTAGGATTAGCATAAAAGGATATCTTCACTGAATCCACAAGAAATTCCACATGATTAATATCCAAAATATCCACTNTTTCTATGTTCCCNATTCNTTCTAACTCTCTTTTTATTAAATGCNAGTCTACNTCTCTTTTATCAGTCTTATTTTGTCTCCATGACATAAAATCCAAATCCTCACTCTCCCTCATCCCAATCTGAAGCGAAAGTGCTGTGCCACCGACTAATACGTATGGCTAATATTCTCCATCTTTGATATTTTTTCAAATATTTCAGCTGTCTTTGGAGCTAACCCTTTTACGTTATCCATATATTCGATTATAATGACGAGTTATCAAAGATTTTAGATATGCATCAGGCTTTTTAGCGTTAAAATAATACCAAGCAAAAAATCTATTTAAAGTATAGAGATATTCACCTTCGGGAACAAGAATTTTTTTCCACGCTTGCTTTATTTTATTGTAAGAATATATTTCAAACAACAGCTTTATTTCATCCAAGTCCAAATAACGCAGCGTGTCGGCGATGAGTTGATCATCCGGATAGTTGGAGAGTGTGATTGAATTTGAATTGTAAGACCAAAACGCATTCTCATTTTTAAGAGAATCAATTAGACTCTCTTTTGCTATATCTTTCTTGGAGGGTTTCTGGCACTTCATATTGCAAAGATAATCTTTTCCCAATTAAAAACTTAAATATAAGAATTAAAAATTTTTAATTCTATCCATGCGTGCCTGATTGCAACCGCAAAGCGATCTATTTTTATCCGATACGCTACGCGCACACACTCGGCGGCTATGCGCGCCATTCTTAATTTTTAATTCTTAATACCTTCAGGTATTTCTCTATCAGGCGTGCTTGCTTGCGCTTTGAATAAAACAAACGAGGAGTCTTGTAATAATTCAATACTTTCCATGCCGATATGGGTGTGAGCGGATTATCCTTTAGTTTTTTGAACAATACTTTATAGTAGCGCCTGATCTTCTTTTTGTCGGTTAACCAATACCGATGACGCCTTATCTCAAGCATCATTTCAAACACCCATTTCGCCCATGGTGCATCCCAATGATATTCCCTTTCAAATATATCACAACAAAGTTTATATATATTATCTACTTTTCTATCAAAGTAGTTTGGTTGATNCATAATAGAANNGGCNNGCATACGATATAAATATGTTATGTCACGCGTGAAGGCGATAGTTCTTATTGCATGATAAGCCCTCACCATCCAATGATTATCCTCATGGATGATTCCCTCCATAAAATACAATTCATTGTTTTCAATGAAGTCACGCAGAATCAATTTGTTCCACACAACGACAGGAAAGTTTTCCAGGAAAATTACTCTAATCCATTTTAAATCTTCAGAATATTCAGGAAATTCCTTCCCCTCCAGTGAAATTTCTCTAAATCCGCCTTTTTCCGGAAAGGTTTGAAAATCACCTGTAACCATTTCTACCCCGGGGTATTTTTCAGTCAGGACATAGAGTTTTTTGATGCAGTCTGAGGTTAATATATCATCAGAGTCAAGAAAAAAAATGTATCTCCCCTTTGCTTCGCGCAATCCCGTGTTTCGGGTCGCCGAAGGACCGCCATTTTTCTCCCGCTTTAATATTTTAAATTCTATCGATCCGGAATATTTATCAACAAAGTTTTGCGCAATCTCTATTGATTTATCATTTCCTCTNTCNTCNACTATGATACATTCCNTCCGACATCCGGCAGTCTNCTCAACCANAGATTGCAAACAGGATTCAATATATTCCTCTACTTTATAGACCGGAATAATTATGGATACATCAATGCAGGAAGACATATTATCGGGTTTTATTTTCAGTTCTGATATTTTAACTCTTTTCTAAGAATTTTATTGATAAATAAGCGATAAATTTTCGCTCTCATCCTTACTTCTGCCAAATACATTTTGTTGTCAAATCCCCAGAGTTTCATAAGTTCCTTACGGATGTTTTCATTGATAAATTCTCCGTATTTTATCCTTTTATAATATTTATAAAGTATATGATAGAGCAAAGGTGATTTCAGATATCCGGATTCCATCAGATATTTGGTAATCCTGTATTCCTCTCTCAAGGTTGTGCCGTCAATCAGACTGCGGGGCGACACTTTATTGTCATGTTGGCGGAAATAGTTGAGAAATTCATTTATATGCACCACTTTTCCTTTTTCCGCCATCTCTATCCAGAAGAGTTTGTCGCCACAAGCTTTGAAATCCTGATATCGGGGATTGATTCGTTCTGCAACTCTCTTATTGAAAATTGCCGAACTGGCATTCCAGATGGCAGAACCATAACACATCTTGTCTTTGATAAACTGTTCTCCGGAATAAGTGTATAGCGGACAAGACATATCATATTCCCATCCCAAGTCTTCTCCTTTACTGTCTACAGTTTTGGAGGTGGTATATACAACGGATATATCCGAATCTTTCAGATACTCCGATACACATTTTTCGAGGAAAACAGGCTCGCAATAATCATCACTTTCCGCAATCCAAATAATCTCGCCCTTTGCATAGGTGAAGCCGAGGTGCCACTGTTTGAAGGGGGAGCCACTATTTTTCTCATTAAAAATTATTTTTGAAATGCGGGGGTTATCTTTATACCTCTCTATGNCTTCACGACTGTTGTCGGACGAGCAATCATCCAAAATAATGAGTTCAAAATTTTGGTAGGTTTGATTCAGAATACTCTCGATGCGTTGCGGCAAATACTTTGCGTGATTATAGTTGGGAAGAATGACACTAACGAAAGGATCGTTCATCTCTTATATGCTTTATATTCATGATGATACACTCGCTGCTCCGGGGGAGGCGGAGTCATATAATCTCCATAGATTTGAGTCAGGAATGCATCATAACCTACCGGAGCATTAAACATTTTCCCCTCAAAGGGTACTTTAACTGCCGATTTGAACATTTCTTTATCGAAATATGCCTGAGTTCCATCAGGCGCAAAACACCAATTAGCGCAACCTACAAATTTAGATACTTCATAATCATGAAGTTTCCCCTGATGTTCGAGTTTTCTTAGATAGTCGCGATGGCTCACCAATCTTTTGAATCCGAATTTCAAGAAGGTTCTGACTCTCTTTCCTAATTTCATATTGGCAAGAGAGGAACTGTCAAAATTCAAAATCTCGGAAATGCGGAAACTCCAATGCCGTGACTTAGACATTATTCCCGCCGCTTCTTCCTTGTCATTGCCAAGTCCGTCGAAAGGATAAAGGTCTATAAATATACCCATTCCGCAGTTTTCACCCTTTATTTCTTTTTCTATGATATAGTCAGTGTCGCAAATCCGGGTTATTCCATAAGGGTATTTTCTTAGTGTCCGCGGATTAAAAATTTTATACTTTCCGAATTTGTTGCCGTTAGATTTACAAATTCTCAAAAACTTTTCATAATCCGCCCGAGGCATGATGACATCGATATCATCATCCCATGGAATGAATCCTTTATGGCGCAAAGCACCGATCAGGGTGCCGTATGCCAAGAAATATTGCAGATTCTCTTTCTCACAAAAATCAGCGAAGTCCACAAGGATTTTAAAAGCTATTTTCTGAACATCCTTCATGCCCAGAGGTTGCGACCGATTAATCTTGCGTTGTGATTTATGCATAAATTATCAGCTCGGGGTTATTATTCCAAGCGTGGATTATGAGCAATGTCCAGAATGGTGTCAAGAAATTCGCGTTTACCTGGTGATTGATTCAGGTATCTGTTGGTGGCGGAGAGCCGATGTATATCGCTTCCGGTGACTTCAACCATTCCTTTCTTAAGCAACCATTCCGCTTTCTTACGCGCTGATTCACCATACATACCCACAAGAGACATGAAATTCAACTGGAATGCCACTCCCCTTTCACGCAAGCTCAGATAGTCTTTCTCTTCCATATAGCGATAACGCTCCGGATGAGCCAGCAATGGGAAGTATCCTGCACTTTTGATTCCGTCTATAAGTTCATCAAAATTCATCGGTGGTGAGAAATATGATGTCTCTACTAAAAGATGGTTGCCTTNCTCACCAATAGGCAANAAGTCTNTANTTGCCAATCGCTCTTCAAAAAGGGNATCGNGCATATTCTCCGCTGCGNGATGCAATTCTATATNACCGTCATANTCGAGTTGCAATTCTGCGAACCGCTCTTGCAATTTTTGTGGTTCGTTGGGGAAATCCTCCATTATGTGAGGCGTCAACCACACTTTTTTCACTCCGGCTTTTTCGTAGGATTTCAGCACCTCCAGGGCTTTCTCCATATCGGGAATGCCATCATCCACTCCGGGCAGAATATGAGAATGCCAATCCGTGAAGTGCCATAAGAGCCCTCCCTCTGCAAGACTTTCCACTTTCTTTTTAAACGGCCAGATTCCCATATTTTCTTAAGTTTAATTGTTACCTTCAGATAACGCTCAAGAAATCAGTATTGATGATAGTTGCCGTAGGTGTAATATGAGCTGTGAGCTTCATCAGTGGCATTCAATATCAAACTCATTCTCTTAAGCTTGTTTTCCTGATATAACAAAGAAATGTCGTTTAAGGTTGAGCGCTTGAACAATCCGGCGCGCACGACAAAGAGAGTCGCGTCAACATATTTGTTGATTATTTGAGTGTCCACCACGATATTTACCGGCGGGCAGTCAATTATGACTTCATCGTATTCCTGCTTCAAGGTTTCTATCATTTCGCCAAACTTCTTACTGTCGATAAGTTCGGCAGGATTAGGAGCGCGTTTGCCTATAGGAATTATTGACAATCCCTCAATTCCCTTGACAGGATATATAATCTTTGACAAATCATTTGTCTGACCCGACAGATATGAGGTTAGTCCGACACTCGGAGTTCCTACATAAGTAGAGAGTGAGCCATGGCGCAAGTCACCGTCGATAAGCAATACTTTCTTGTGACGCAAAGCAAAGGTTGCACCAATATTATAGCATATAAATGATTTGCCGCTTCCGGGATTAAACGAGGTTATAGCCATGACATCGTGGCGATGGTTTGTGCCGAGCATCAACTCGATGTTACTGCGCACAACGCGGAATGCCTCGTTAGGTACGTCTCGTTTTCCCTCTTCAACAATTGGCAACGGTGTGTCAATAATCTTCTGGATAGCTTTCTTAGTCCTGAACAGATTTTTGAAACGTTGTTTCTTGCCGATAAGCGGTATTTCTCCGGTGAATGGTATCGGAAGATTTTCCAAATCAGAACGACTATGCACCGTGGTGTCGCTGATGGTCTTAAGATAAATCCAAAGTGCAGGAATGAGCAAGCCCAACATGAATGCTGCTATAATGGTCATGCCTCTCTTTGGAGAGATCGGAGCCGACGGACCGTAAGGAGGAGTAATTATTCGCGTATTATAAGCATTAAATGCTTGGGTCAGATTAGTCTCTTCGCGCTTTTGAAGAAGGAAGAGATATAATTGTTCTTTTACGCTCTGGTCACGCTGGATAGTTGCCATATACTTGGCCTCATCAGGCATAGAGGCAAGTTTGGATTTATTATCACCGAGAGATTGCTTAACTTGATTGAGATGTGTGGTCAAAGTTCCCAATTGAGTTTTTATGCTCTTAATCAAAGCCTCTCTCATCCCCTTTGCCTGACGTTCATAATCCTTGATGAGGGGGTTGTTCTCGCTCGAGTTGGAACGAAGATTATCCATCGTCAGAATTATCGTATTATATTGGGAAATTTGCTGTTCAAGAACATTTGAACCCAAATTTGAATTATATGGAATTACGGAGTTAGCATTTGCGGGATTACTGATATAATCGCTCAAATATTTCGTTATTGCTATCTCATTGTTCAGAGTCTGATAAGAAGAGTCAAGAGCGGTATTCTTCTCTATACTCTGAGTGGCATTCATTCCCATATATACCAATTCGTGCTCTTTCTTAAAATCGGCAATTTCATTGTCTACGACTTCCAATTCTTTGACGATGTCATTAAGACGTTCATTTATGAATTCTGAAGTGGCAACCGCCATACGGTTTTTATCCCTAACCCAAAATTCATTATATACATCAATTACGGTTTCGAGAATATCCTGGGCACGCTGCACATTGACATCTGTGATTGAAAGTTCGATAACTTCTGCATCTACGTTTTCCAAATCGGCAGAGAGCTTTGATGTGTAGGCTTCTACTGCTCCTTTGTCGGGCACAACGTTGACTTTAATAGTCATTTTCTGGTCTCTGTTGTTGGTGTAAAGCCCGTTAGGACGGAATTCAAATGTGCCGACAGGGGTTACGACCGAATTAAATCCAATTTTTCCTTTTACAGTTTTATCTATTTCCACCGGCCTGTTTGCACCCTGAGGAACGTAAGAGAAGTCTTTCAAAATATATGTGTCGTCCGGCTGAAGTTCCATCTCAAACTTGGCGTTTGAATTAGCCTCTTTGTCGGGCCATACAAAATCGAACNGACAAGAANACTTGTATAGAGCCACATTATGANGGAAAGTGCTTTCTTCAATGAAAGCATATAGTTGGAGCCTATTAACAACTTCATACATCACAGCAGGAGAAGCGAGCGACACCATCTCGTTATAGACGTTTGTCGAAGCGCCTCCAAGTCCAAAGTCTTTAAAGGCATTTGACATACTCATTCCTGAGCCACCCTCATCATCTTGGATAAGGACAAGCATGTAACGCGAATAAACCGGTTGGCGAGTTACATAATAGAGTATGCCGAGTCCCACGCATACGATAATGGAAATTANAAACCATTTCCAACTTGAGANGCAATCTACAATAAANTCTTTAAATGAGAAGCCGGCTTCTTCAGAGATATTTGATGACGTATTGGAATTATTAGCCATTCTTTATTGAAATCAAAAAAGATAGATTGGAATTAGAGATCCGGAGAGTTAAGACAGGGAGAGGTATTATTTAAGGTTATTATTTTGCCAAATTCACTACAAGCACAGCCACTGATGTCAGCATTGAAATTACTGAAAGCCAGAAGCCTGCAGAGAGTGCTGTGTTACCATTATTGGTAGTGTCGCGCTTGCGCATATCGTTAGGCTCTACATAAACTATATCATCCTGCTGCAAATAGAAGCCGGGAGATTTGTAGAGTTCTTTGGCATTGGTGAGGTCAACAAGATAAACTTTAGTTTGACCATTCTCTTTACGGAGGATTTTAACATTCTGACGTTGACCTTGAATGTTAAGGTCACCTGCCAATGCAAGGGCATCCAAAATAGTAATTTCATCGCGATTGATGATATATCTACCCGGGGATCTAACTTCGCCAAGCACGCTGACTCCCGTATTCAAAAATTCCACATTCACCGTGGGGTCTTTTATGAGGTCGCGTCCCATAAGTTCCCCTTTAATATAGCCGGCGAGTTCTTCACGAGTCATGCCCGCAACGTGAAGTTTGCCGAGCACCGGGAAATCAATGTCACCGTTTGTGCTGACAGTATATGCAGCAAGCCCTTCTGTATTCGAGGATGTATTTCCGGAAATGGAGGTGCCGTAATTACCTGTATTTTGACCGATGCGACTTGTANNAACCGGAAGATTNANNAGCATANCCAATTGANGNTCTTTTGAATGAACGATNATCTGGATCTTATCANCCGGCTGGATTCTGATAGCTTGACGCACTNGATTTTCAAATGTCATTNCTGTATTAGCATCCTGAAAATATGCTATATTCTTGGGAGTCTTACAGCCTGTAAGTGCTGCCATTGCTACTACTAAAGTGGCGCCTAATAGAAATTTTTTAGTTTTCATCATGATGTGTAAGTTGAAATTTTATAATCCTGAAGCAAAAAAATCCTCCGGGACTTCCATGTTTCAAATTCGGCTTATAAAATTTATTAAACGTTTATACTTTTTTAACGATAAAGAAGGCGCTTTATTGAAAAAGCACCTCAAAATTTTAAGTTATTTTTATTTTATTTTTCAATCATATAATTTTTCTCCCAATCGACTTTCGCGAATGCGGATTGCCTTGGTCAAACACAAATGACCCACAACCCAAAACGCCATGTCTAAAAGAAGAAGCAGATTTATGTTTAGTATCATTGACAACCAAAGGTTGGCAATGCAATAAATCAATGCGAGAATTAGAATGAGGAAGAGGGCTTTGGAGGAGGATAAGCCAAGATCCAAAAGTTTGTGATGTATATGGCTCCGGTCAGCAATAAACGGATTGCGGCGCCTTTTGATTCGATGGTAAAATACCCGGGCGACATCAAACACAGGCACTATCAGCGGGGCAAAACCGATAACCAAAGGATTGGCACAATTCAAATGCTCTTCCGCCGGGTTAATGTTGCAAACCACCAAGGCTTCAAACACCAATAACAGCCCTATGGTAAGAGACCCGGTGTCACCCATAAAAATTTTGCGACATTTATCAGGATCACCGAAAATATTGTAATATAGGAAAGGGAGTAATGACCCGAGTCCTGCCCATGCCAACATTGAATACATATATTGGTGGGCAAACATCAGGATTATGCCGTAATAGGTGAACGCTATCGCTGCCAAACCGGCTGCCAGACCATCAATTCCATCTATCAGATTTATAGCATTAACACAATAAACCACTATAAATCCTGTGATTAACCAGCCAATAAATTCAGGAATACTATTCATCCATATCAGTCCGTGAAGATTTGTGATGCAAACCCCCGAGCCGATTATCAATGCAGCTGCAATTATCTGAAACAAGAATTTTGCGCTATAACGCACTCCTATAAGGTCATCTGCCATCCCCACTAAGAACAAGAGAAGTAGGGCGCAAAACAGAAACATTATAGGCACAAAGTTATTTGCAAGTAGTTCACCTATTGTTATGGGCCAGAGAAAAACATCTAAGCCTATAATAAAAGTAATCGAGCATATTATGGCAGGCACAAAAGCAATTCCTCCAAGACGCGGCACAATTCCTTCATGAATCTTTCTGGCATCTTGAACGTCAAACAATTTCTTGCGAAATGCTATTACAAGTATTTGCGGAATAAGCNTCCAGGTNAACAGGAATGATATTCCAAAAGTCGCTATGTTATTNATTAGCNAATGTTGCATNTTGTCANCAANTNAAAAAGTTGCAAAACATAAATTATTGCAAAGATAATTAAAATATCTCAAAGTTTCAAATATCTATTTTTTATCAATTTATCAAATTGATAATTTTTATGCAGTTATTTTTCATTTTGTTATTTCTGAAAGATGCAAGAATGAGATTTAATATGCTTCACATTGAAAAGATTTTACGACGCCATGAAACTTATGTAAATATGTTGGAATAGGAGGCGGCTACAGATTCAGGTGAAAATTTCCCCCTTACCGATTCATACATGGTTTCCCTCATTCGAACCATATCTTCTTTATCTCCTTCTAATTTTTCTATCGCTCTCTCAATGGCTATAACTAAATTCTCCGCCCGCTTTTTTAAATCCGAATCCCATTCAGCCAATTCTCCCGACACTCCATCCGAAATTATATCTTTTTGACCACCGCGGTCGAAGGCTACCGGTATGCACCCAAATGCCTGTCCTTCTATCAAAGTTCCCGGCAATGTCTCATAGGAAGATGAAGATACTACAATATCCGATTCTTCGTAGTATTCCTGGATTTTTTGAGCATCTCTTATTAATCCTAATCTTTCAAATTTTATGGGCAACTCATTGAGTAAACTTTCATTTTTAATTCCCCCTATTAATTTAAGGGATAGTTTTTCAGATAATTCCGGATTTCTGTCAAGTAATATTCTAACCGATTCAATGAATGTGGGGAAATCCTTTATTTCATCATCAAGTCTTGCAGNTACAAATATCAANCGGNTTTTTTCATCATCCTNNTTTCTTTTGATATCTTTCTTATCAGGNAATGGAAATGNGTTTGGAATAACTGCAACTTTCTGATTGGNAAGGAGTGTGCTTTTCCGTGCACATTCCGCAAGNCAATTNCTCACTGCCACAAATTGGATTTGTCCTTNTTTATACAGATACTGTTTGCGTTTAAAAATTTTATGAGCAAATTTTTTATTTGCATATCTAATTTTTAGCAACGGACACGTCTCACACTCTTCAGGCTTAAGATATTCCCGACNATCNTCNGAGTGATGNCAANTACCTGTNAAATTCCACATATCATGCATGNTCCAGATAATCCTCTTCCCTGATTTTANTANCAGTCTTATTTCATTAAGGGATAACACTCCTTGATTTATCCAATTGATTATCACCACATCAGCAGATATCACATCAGGATGATGTGCGACCGGCAATCCGGAGAATGCCCCGTCAATTTTGAAAAGGGATTTTCGATTAAAACCATTATTAAGAAATACCGGCAGTCTATCAGCAATAAACCGTGTGTTAATCTTGATATCATCCTAAATTATCAAAACATTTTTCTCACCTACTAATTTTTCTGTCACAATCATTTTGACATCATGTCCCTCCTGAATAAGCGCATTCATAAATCTATGAGACACGACAGCCGCTCCACCTGTGGAATCCGATT
>WFLX010042580.1_pt1 | contig 14547 bp, 6 predicted proteins | sample 4967041 | NCBI WGS metagenome assembly WFLX01 (sample SAMN12857096, study PRJNA449069) | gut metagenome | isolation source: stool from male and female vole | host: Microtus ochrogaster | place: USA:Florida | collected 2017
GACGGCAGTACTACTGATAGAAGTTTGTTCATAGGCACATCGCGGTTTTCCTTGTTCTGCGGAGTTGAAAAAACATCGCGGAACAAGGTTTTTGTGTTTATCCGAACAGGCGTTTTTGCTAACTTGCTCACCATAAGTGTTAAATATTTAGTTAAAATACCAAATTTCCTTGCATGGCAACATAGAAGGACAAAAGCCACAGAAGAAACAAAAGACAATAATTCAACGCAGGAGGGACGCTTTTCAAGCGTCCACCCCATAATTGGGTACACGGAGGTGGGTAGCGGCAGCAGGCGGTTGGACCTCTACGAGGCCCTCACGCCCGGGGGGCGGCCGCCTGTCACCACAAGCTGCGCACGGCTCTGCCGCGCTTGCATGTGGCTATGTACGTGGCTGCGGCGCTGCCGCAAGGCTACGCGCACGGCTCTGCCGCGCTTGCTGTTAAAGAGGTGGTAATTTGGCGTGCGGGCTGCCCTTTGATGGGGCGGACGCTTTGAAAAGCGTCCCTACTGCATAGCTACAGCGTTGTCGGGAGGCAATGCATTGATTCTCTGCGTCTACTATAGAACAAATATGGCACTTAAGCCACATGCGTAGCCCCCGCGTAGCGAAAACTCCGCGTAGCGGGGTGCCAAAGTTAGCCTATGGCAAGTGCCGCGTTTAGTGGCACGCAGCCATAGGTTCATGCCCGCCCCCAACAAAATACTCCGCGTAGCGGGGTGTCTTCAGAATAAAGGCTCAACAGATGGCGCTGAGACGCCCCGCTAAACGCGGAGCTCGTGATGGTGGGGAGGCGCGACAAACCTACGGCTGCGCTCAGCTAAACGCCGAGTTTGCCGCAGGCTAACTCCAACGCACCGCTAAACGCGGTGCCGACGCGGCTAACGCCGCTGGCCATGCAGAGGTGGATACTTTTGTTTACCGCCATTTTGGCCGTCAATGTAATATGGTGCGCCGCGGGATAGCTCAGGCCTCCCGTCCTTCCGTCCCGTTCTCTACCATTTATGATATAAGGCAATGCCCTATCGGGGTACTTTGCGCAAGTTTTGCATTGAGGAAGATTGTACTCGGGCGAGATACATCGTTGATTTTATTCGTCGAGCCAGTCATTGAAGTCGGGGGAGTCGGCTTGCTGGGTGAGGGCCAGCAGAATGCTCGCCACGGGCGGCATGGTGGCGCCGGTGTCGGCCGCGGCTGCGATTTTCGCCAGCAGTCGGCGCCGGCGGGTGTAGAAGGTGTTGCGGTTCACGCCCAGCAATTTTGCAGCGGTGGCAGAGTCGATTTCAGTCACGATAAGCGCAGCCATGTCGGTTTCCGGGGTGGTGAGATTGAATGGTTCGCCCGACAGTTCGGAAATGCCCCCGTCGTACACCCTGTCTATTTCTTCCACGAGAGAGCGGAGGCCGGCCGGGTCGGACAGCTTGCCCAGTTCGGCTTCCATTTTTCTCAGAATCTTGTCGCGCTCTCGGCTTGCCGGGTCTATCTTATTCAGCCGCTTCATGAGTCGGCCTATGGTTTCCCATTGATTTTTGTAGATTCTCTGAAGGAGCGTCCTCACTTCCCCGGTCGAGAAGCGCTCATTTTCCAATTGTTCATTAATTGCTAATATTTCGGCGGCGTGTTTCTCGATTTCGGCGTTCTTCAATTTTATACGCNCGCGATAGTAGGTAAGCGCCCAANCCGCTATNCCTGCTACTGCCAGTACTATAATCACAATCCACATGCGCAGCTTCAACTCCCTTTCGCGCGCCCGTGCCAGTTCCTCTTGCTTTATATTCCGCTGCTCCACCGCCACCGACTGCTTCATGAATTCTCGGACACTCTGAATTTGATACTTGTTGACAAGCATGGTGTAGTAGTCGCATTTTTCGAGATTGCCAGCGTATCTATAAAGTTGGCTAAGAGATGCGTATATGTACACTGTGTCTTGCTTGCAGCTCGCAATTTCGCCGGCTTTATCGATGTAGGCATGTGCTTCTTCAAAGTTACCTCTGTTTGAATTAGCGTCCGCCAGAGCGCAGAAACTTGCAACATCGGGATATGTTGAACAGATATCAATTACTTCCTTTTCATATTGGCTGGCATTATCGAAGTCTCGTATATTTATAAAATAAATGTATAGGGATGATTTAGCATAACCGTTTACAATACGATACTTGAAATTCTCGATGTTTTTATTCGACAAATCCACTACTGAATCTAAATATTCCAGATATTTTGTTGTATCTCCGAGACATATATAGTTTACACCCAAATCAAGTAATGCCCATTGGCGATTTAGCTCCCGGCCACATTCAGTAAAATACGTGTAAGCATCTATTCTGTGGTGTAGCTCCTCTTCAAACATGTAGGATCGCTCAAACATATCTGCAATTAATTCCGAGTTGCGGGCACACCAGTAAGTATCTTTCCTTTCCTCTGCCAATTCAAGACTGCGTGTTGCGTCGGCAGTGGCTTTCGGCAGATCATTACAAATAAAAGAATTGCGCGCGTTATAATATAGTGCCCTTATCAGATGCGGAATGTCTTTTTTCGACTTGAAATAATTCGTGACACCCTTTTGTGCGAGGTCAATTATAGTGTCCTTGTCATTTTTTACGCGAGCCTGGGCGTACAACAGCCAATTCAGCATCACGTCGTCGTTGCTGCGCAGCGATGCCGTGTCCACGCGCTCGAGTATAGCCAGCGCCGAATCGGGAAATTCTTCCATGATTTCGTCGGCATGCTCCAGGCGTTCATCATACTTTTGCCCGAAAGAGCAGCCGCACACACCTATCGAAACTACCCCGAAAACTAATAAATGAATCAGTATTTTCATTTTCATTTGCTATTTTGTTTCAAAATTAGAAAAAAAAATGCAACCGATGCAATTATTTTCATTGTTCATTTTGAATTCAAGGCGATTATTCACCATTAAATTCAATTAGCGTAAACATCTAAAAATAAGTTAGTTATAATTCTATATTTGCTGGGCTTATTAGATGAACAATATTTTAAAATTGTTCACTTTGTAAATGGCTGGAAATAAGATGATTATGGGTTGAATGAACAATAAAATAATCTACAAGAAATTTGTTTTTGTGCTTTTGACGGCATAAATTTGCGGCAGAATAATAATCATCGACTATGAAATACTTTATTCACATAATCGTTTTTGCCGCAGCATTTGCTCTACCCTTTGGTGCAAATTCGCAGCAAGCTTCATCTGGGTCAGGTAACACTTCCATATCTTTAAATAAAAAAAGTAAACCTACTTCTCGTCCCGGAAGTGGAGCTCCGGCATTTCAGAATGTGAGCTGTGGTTATGACGGCATGGTGCTGTATATCGACTTTGTCAATCGCGAGGGCGAGTGTGAGCTCGAGCTTATCGACAATGAAAGCGGTGTCACCTCTATCTATGAATTCAACTCCGATGCCCCGGCCTNCGTGTACGTGGGTGCCTCTCNCCANCNCNACCCNCACNATAACNACAGCCATCGGCAACATCTACACCNGCCGGTTNTAACAGCTTGCGTATATGNANCCCAGCATNTACAACAGNTGCATCGACCTNGGCAATGGCTACACCCTGGTGNACAATGCCACCAGCGACGGCTTTGCCATCTGCAACTCTGCCGCAATCACCACGAGCGGCCACCGCATAGATGAATGCGACCCGGAGGTGCGTGCGCGGCTCGACGAAATAGGTGCATTTGTCGACGACGATGCCGATGAGCCTTCTGCCCTTGCAGCCTATATCGAGAAATGCGACAATGATGCTTCGGTGTTTCATCTGCACATCAATCCCACCCTCAATTGCAATTTCCGCTGCTGGTACTGCTACGAAAAGCATCAGGCCGGCTCGAAAATGCAGCCCGATGTGCTTGAGGCCGTGTGCAATCTTATCGACCGCGTAACGGCCGTGCCTGAGCTGAAATTGCTGAATCTGTCGTTTTTCGGCGGCGAACCGCTGATGTATTTCAGCTATGTTGCCGGTCCGATAGTGGAACACGCTGCCCGGCGGTGCAAGGAGCGGGGTGTGGGGCTGCATATGCATTTCACCACGAATGCCTATCTGCTCACCGACGCGATACTCGAGCGCCTGCGCGGCATCGATGCCGGATTTCAGATTACGCTCGACGGCGCCCGCGAGCTGCACGACAAGGTGCGTTGCACAGCCTCCGGCGGCGGCAGCTACGATGCCATAGTGGCAAATATACGCCGCGCGCTCCTCGCTGGTTTTTCTGTGCTGGCGCGCATCAACTACACCTACGAAAATATCGCGAGCGTGAAGGCTATAGTAGATGATTTCAAGAACTTTGGCGACGAGCGCGCAAGGCTGAGCATCGACTTGCAGCGTGTGTGGCAAGACAGCACAGACGGTCCGGCCGAAGATACCACACAGGATGCAGTGGCAGCCACAATGGCTGCCTTCCGCGAGGCCGGCCTCAACTGCACATCGCCGGCCATGCTCAACACGGTGAAATTTCCGTGCTACGGCGACCGGCGCAACAATCTGCTCGTGAACTACGACGGCAATCTCTTTTTCTGTACCGCCCGCGACTTCAGCGAAGAAAACAGTTGCGGCCGCCTAAATCAGGACGGTACGGCCAGCTGGCGCGACCCCGATGTGCTGGAGCGGCGCATGAAAGCCNAATTTTCGCGTCCGGCTNGCCGGGAGTGCCGCATCGCNCCNANATGCGGAGGCGGTTGCCGACAAAAAGCTGTTGAAAGGCCTGACACCGCAGAATGCCTGCACGGCTACAGCGCCGAAGACATAGATACACAGATAGTTCGCCGCTTTGAGCAACGCTACGTGTTGTAACCAGCGTGGCATAACGATACAAAGGAGAAACCGGAAATGCCTATAGATAAAGAAAGTACGGATTTAACACAAAACTCAAATCAACATGGAATTGAACCGAATCCAAAAGTTCGTAAAAGAACATGTCGACGCTTCTCTGCCTGCAGAGAACCAAACCCTCATCCTCAGCTCCGAGATGGACCTGATGGGCGGCGCAAATGGTGTGTGTGCTAATGGTTTAAAGTGCAATACTTCCAATGGAGATTGTGTTAACGCCCATCCCTGTGGCGGAGCAAATCTCGAGTGTGTGATAGTTACCAACAAGGTAGGGGATATCTGCAAGAATTAATGAATTAAGAGTGTCTCATGAGAATAATGTACATGGGACACTCTTTTATTTATGTATTTAATATCGAATTTGAAATAAATCATATATAAATGAGATATTTTGCTTTTTTTGCGATGCTGAATATTTGCTGTTGCGCAGTGTCGGCGCAGTCGGTGATTTCTTTTGGAGTGTACGACCGTGACGATAAGGAGCCGGTGGCGGGTGCGCTGGCTACGCTTCTGTGCACTGCCGATTCCACGCTGCGCGAGGCCGTGCTCGCCGACGGCAATGGCCGTGTTGCTCTTCCTGCCGACAGCGCGCAATGGCGTAGTATCGTAGTGAGCAGCCTCGGATATGAAAAAGAGATTGTTAAAGCCTCTCAGGCTCAGGACTCAATTTATCTGAGTAAAAAATCAAATCAATTGGGCGAACTTGTGGTGAAACAACAAATGCTCACCAGTGCGCCCGGCAAGTTTATTTTTAACCCCGGAGAACTGCGCGACCGCAAGTCAAGCGTGCTCGAAATGGCGCAGCTCACACCGCTCGTAGACTTCAGCAACGGCCAGCCCTCCGTATTTGGCCGAGGCCAGGCCGCCATAAGGATAAACGGGCGCGATCTCAAGATGAGCACGGAAGATATGACAGCTTATCTCAACGCCCTGCCCGCTGGCCGCGTGAAGACAATCGAGGTGATTGTCCAGCCCGGAAGCGACGAAGCTTCCGATGGCGCGAATGCAATAGTAAATATAATTCTTGATGACCCGTCGGAGGGACTTCAGGGCAGTGCGTCGTTGACAGGCCGGCGCGATGGTCGCACCTATAGCGGTGACGGCTCCGTGTGGTTCGGATATTGTAAAGGAAAGTTTTCCCTATCCGGCTCTGTCTCCCCATACTACCGTAAAGGTACACGAAAGCAGATGGCGTGGTATCATTATGTTGAGCCCGACAGCCGGACAGTGGAAGAAACCGGAAAAAAAAACAGTAATGCTTTTAGCCTTTCAGGTTCAATCACGGCGCAATATAAAGTAAACGAGCGAAGCAATGCCGGTCTTTCTTTTAATTTAGGAGGTGGAAGAAGCCATTCCGTCAACAATGTGTTGTCCGTAGAGAGCATATTAGACCATAATCCAGTAACCACATGCATGAGCATTGTAAACAATTCACCGATGAAACTGAAAGCTGTGGGAGGAATAGGATATTACACGCTACAGACTGACTCGCGCGGTAGTAAATTTGATGTTTCAGTGGATTATGCACATAGACGTTATATGGAAGATTATGCATATCTCACAGGCGCAAACGACATCATGCAACACACCAATTATACCAGAAAAGGAATATCCGTGAAACCCTCTTATTTATGGATGCTAAAAGGCAACCATATGTTAAAGATGGGATATGATTATTTCCATGGCGCTACTGAGACACGTGACAGCTACAATGTGCTTACGAACGACTTCTCCTATGTGGAAAATACCAGCAGTGTATATGCAATGTGGATGGGGCAGCTCAGTAGCACATTTTCTTTGAGTGCTGGCCTGAGACTTGAGAATAACTCTGCCAAAGGAACATCCGAGTCGGGAGAAGTATCGTTCAACCGAAACACCACATTTCTTATACCCTCACTCTCCCTCGACGTTAATCTGCCATGGTACAGCAACAGTGTTTCGGTTAATTTCAGCCGGCGTCTCAGTCATCCATTTTACGAGAAACTGAATCCGGCTATGGTGCAGACATCTCCCACTACCTACAGCATAGGAAATCCCTATCTCAAAAACGAAGTTATATGGAATGGTAGTGTCTACTATACGTTGTTACAGTCACTTATAGCCAATGTATCCGTGAGTTATAGACCAAATGCCTCATTCGACTACACATACGACCGCGACGGTATGACGGTTACAGGCACAGAGAACATGGGTAGTTACCTGTGGTTCATTACCGGTCTTGCCTACAGCCGCTCGATAGGTAATCTCTATTTCAAGACGTCATTAGATTTACTGTATACTGATATAAATGCCCATTTTGAGAATGTGGATTTATCAGAAAAAGAGTGGACTTTTGAATATACTCTTGATGCAGAATACACCGTTTCGCGGAAACACAACATAGATGTAAATGCCTATTACTTTGTGTCGCCCGGCAGGAAGCTACCCGGCCGCTACTCCGATACGAGGAATATTCTAAGCCTGGGAGCATCCAAGCGCTGGGCCAGCGGATGGAGAGCATCGGTGGATATCTATAATATACTCAATTACCGAGGCAGACAGTATTTCAATAGTCCGTCCTACAGTTATTCGATAAAAAGCCTTTACGATGCGCTGAGTGTGACACTGTCGGTTCGCTACAATTTCGGTAAGCAATCGGTGCGCTCTCCCCGCGGCCAGGACTACAACGAGCTCGATCTGCATTGACGGTATGTTCGGGCGGCGCATACACTCGTTTCAGCAGACGGAGTTTGCAGACTGCGGCATAGCGTGCATCCGCGTGCTGTGCCGCTACTACGGGCTGCGGGTGCCCATGTCGTGGCTGCGCGAAAAGGTGGAGGTGAACCGCCTGGGCATGTCGGTGCGCGACATGGTGGCGGCGCTCGAGTCGATGCACATGCACGCCACGGCCGTGCGTGTGGGCATCGACCTGCTGCCGGAGCTCCCGCTGCCGGCCGTGCTCTACTGGAACAAGAGCCACTTCGTGGTGCTGTATCGCGTGGACGCGCGCCGCGGCCGCTACCACATCATGGACCCGGCCGAGGGCAAGAAGGTGTGCAGCCGCGCCCAGCTCGAGGAATGCTTTGCCGTGATGGACGGCAAGGGAGTGGCCGTGCTNNCNGACCCNCGGNAANATTTTNTCGGGNANCAGCCNTNNATNNCGCGCGGCGGCCGCCACCTGGGCCACCTGGCCGCGCGGGCCGTGAAGGAGCACGCACGCTCGTTCGGCGCCGTGTGCGGCCTCATGCTGCTGGGCATGGCGGCCGATGTGGCTTTGCCCTTTGTGTTTCAGCGCACTATCGACGACGGCATAAGCAACCGCGACGTGCACCTGATATGGCTACTGGTGTTTTCGCAGCTGTTCATATTCCTGGGCAGCTATGTGTCCGGAGCCGTGGTGGATTATCTGCTCACGCGCATGGGCCTGCGCATGAGCATCAAGATGATAAACGAGTATCTGAACAAGATCATCCATCTGCCCATGAGCTTTTTTGCCCGCAAGCTCAGCTCCGACCTGATACAGAAGGTGGACGACCACAACCGCATACAGAATTTCATGGTGTCGCTGCCGGATACCATCCTGTTCACAACTATCAACGTGGTGCTGTTTTCGGGACTGANNATTTATTTCAGTCCNGCCGTGTTCGTGGTGTTCGTGGTGTTCACGCTGCTGAGCGTGGGCTGGACGGTGCTGTTTCTGCGCCGGCGCCGCGAGGTGGACTACGCCTGCTACTCCAAGCAGGCCGAGAACCGCAACAACCTCTACGAGCTCGTGAACGGCATAGACGAGATAAAGGTGAACTGCGCCCAGCACCAGCGGCGTGCCGCCTGGGAGACGGTGCAGAAGCGCATCAACGACCTGTCGCTGCGCCAGGCCATCCTGCGCATGTATCAGCAGGGCGGAAACGTGTTTTTCGTGAGGCTGCGCGACATCTGCGTCACGGGCATCTGCGCCACCCTGGTGGTGCAGGGCAGCATGACCATAGGCCTGATGATGACCATAAGCTACATCGTGGGGCGGCTGTCGGCGCCGTTNTCCAACCTTATCGGCTCCGTGAACATGTTTCAGGACGTGAACATGTCCTACGACCGCCTGGAAGAGGTGATGACCGCCTCNGTGGAAGAGCGGCCCCACAAGGAGCTGCCGCCNTTCGAGTCGATCGACTTCCGCGGAGTGTGGTTCAAATATCCCGGAGCNGGGCTNCCCATGGTGCTGTGCGGCCTCGACATGAGCGTGCGCCGCGGCGTCACCACGGCGATTGTGGGCGAGAGCGGCTGCGGCAAGTCGACGGTGCTGAAGCTCCTCTTCGGATTCTTCAACCCGGCGCAGGGCGAGGTGGCCGTGGGGCATCTGCCGCTCTGCGACATCGACGAGCCGGCATGGCTCGAAGGCATGGCCGTGGTGATGCAGACGGGCACCCTCTTTTCGGGCGACATACTGACGAACATAGCCCTGTCCGACGCCACCCCCTCGCTTGAGCGGGCCCGCGAGGCCGCGCGCGTGGCCTGCATCGACGGCTTTATCGAAAGCCTGCCCATGGGCTACGGCACGCGCATAGGCCGCACGGGCCTCGAGCTGAGCGGCGGGCAGCAGCAGCGCCTGCTCATAGCGAGGGCAGTGTATCGGCGCCCGGAGATTATAGTGCTCGACGAGGCCACATCGGCCCTCGACGCCACCACCGAGCGCCGCGTGGTGGAAAACATCATGGACGCTTTCAGCGGCCGCACGGTAGTGGTGGTGGCCCACAGGCTTTCTACGGTGCGCCGCGCCGACTGCATCGTGGTGATGGACCGCGGCCGCGTGGCCGAGAGCGGAACCCACGAGCAGCTCATGGCCCGGCGNGGCACCTATTACCACCTGGTGCTCAACCAGCTGGAGACAGCGCCGGAGCCCGCGCTCTGATGNGCCGGGGGCTCAGCGGGCGGCCTGCTGCACGAAAAGCTATGGAACGGCGATTTAAAATCGCCGCTCCACGAAAAGGAATGGCGATGGAATGGCGATGGAATGGCGATGAAATGGCGATGGAATGGCGATTTAAAATCGCCGCTCCACGAAAAGAAACGGTGATGGAACGGTGATGGAATGGCGATTTAAAATCGCCGCTCCACGAAAAGAAACGGCGATGGAATGGCGATGGAATGGCGATTTAAAATCGCCGCTCCACGAAAAGGAATGGCGATGGAATGGCGATGGAATGGCGATTTAAAATCGCCGCTCCACGAAAAGAAACGGTGATGGAATAGCGATGGAATGGCGATTTAAAATCGCCGCTCCACAAAAAGAAACGGCGATGGAATGGTGATGGAATGGCGATTTAAAATCGCCGCTCCACGAAAAGGAATGGTGATGGAATGGCGATTTTAAATCGCCGCTACCAAAGGAAGGAATAGCCACTATTAAGATATAATGAATATTCGCCTTTCTTTAACATCTTAGGATTATCAATTATGTATTTTATATAGTGTTTCAAGTTATCATAACTTCTGACAATTCTGTCATAATATCCCTTCATCCATATTGGCCCCTCTTGATTCAAATATTTATTTATTTCTCGTGCTGATTGACGTTTTATGGATTGTATGATCTTATCCAGTCGATACTGATCCTTTAGATGAAGAATAATATGGACGTGATTTGGCATTATAATAAGAGCCACCACTTCATATTTTAAATTGTTGTAGAAGAATATGACATTTATGAGAATATTCTGAGCCCATGGGTTGCGCAAAATGCAATTCCCGTATCCGTTATCAAGATACACTTCATATTTTGGCCCAATGGTATTATGGTAGTCCTGGGTTGTGCGTTCGTCCCATGGCTTGGGATGAAGTTTCTCAAATGAAAGAATCACTTCATTCAATTCTCTTATCTTGCTCTGGGGTAATGAGTCATTGAGACGAAAAGTCACGAACTGCAACTTTCCATCTTGATGCCAATGAGGCAATTTGCCTTTATAAGAGGCTTGAATTTCTTTTGATTTGTCGAGGTATGGAGTTTCTTCCGGCATGGTTTTCTTGTTATTTTTTATGTGGCGATTGAAAATCGCCGTTCCATGTTTTGTGGCGATTGAAAATCGCCGTTCCATGTTTTGTGGCGATTGAAAATCGCCGTTCCGGGTTTTGTGGCGATTGAAAATCGCCGTTCCGGGTTTGTGGCGATTGAAAATCGCCGTTCCATGGCCCCATGGCCGTTCCATGGCCGTTCCATGGCCGTTCCATGGCTGTGCCGTCCGAAAGTTCAGGCCTTCTTGGGTGCGGGTGCCAGTTTCTCGCGCAGGTAGCGGCCCGTGTGCGACGCCTCGCAGGTCGCGATTTCCTCGGGGGTGCCGGCGGCCACCACGTTGCCGCCGGCTTCGCCGCCCTCGGGGCCGATGTCGATGATGTGGTCGGCGCACTTTATCACGTCGAGGTTGTGCTCGATTATCACCAGCGTGTGGCCCTGGGCCAGCAGGCGCTCGAAGGATGCCATGAGCACGTGGATGTCGTGGAAATGCAGGCCGGTGGTGGGCTCGTCGAAGATGAACATGGTCTTGCGGGCGCTGTCCTGGCTGATGAAGTAGGCCAGCTTCACGCGCTGGTTTTCGCCGCCGCTCAGGGTGCTCGACGACTGCCCCAACTTGATGTAGCCCAGGCCCACGTCGTGCAGCGGCTGCAGACGCTTGACCACGCGGCGCGCCGTTGTGCTGGCCGTGTCCTCGCCGAAAAACTCGATGGCCTGGTCGACGGTCATGTCCAGCACGTCGGCGATNTTCATGCCGCGGTATTCCNCGTCGNGCACATCGNGCTTGAAGCGCTTGCCNTGGCATTCNTCGCNCTGGNTGGTGACGTCGGCCAGAAACTGCATCTCGATGGTGATCACTCCCTCGCCCTTGCACTCCTCGCAGCGGCCGCCCTCGGTGTTGAACGAGAAGGTGGCCGGCGTGTAGCCCATCTGCTTAGAGAGCTGCTGCTCGGCGAAGAGAGCGCGTATCTCGTCGTAGGCCTTGAGGTAGGTGGCGGGATTGGAGCGCGTGCTGCGCCCGATGGGGTTCTGGTCCACGAACTCTATGTGCTCCACGCGCGCCACGTCGCCGCGCAGGCCCTTGAAGGCGCCGGGAGCGTCGCCGCTCAGGCCCAGCTCGCGCGACACCGCGCGGTAGAGCACGTCGCGCACCAGCGTGCTCTTGCCCGAGCCGCTCACGCCCGTCACCACCGTCATCACGCCCAGGGGAAAGCGCACGTCGATGTTCTTGAGGTTGTGCTCGCGGGCGCCCAGCACCTCGATGTAGGAGGCCGAGCGGCGCCGGTGGCGGGGCACCTCGATGGCCAGGCGGCCGTCGAGATAGCCGGCGGTGAAGCTGTCGGAGGCGGCGGATATGCCCGCGGCGGGACCCGAGTAGACGATCTCGCCGCCCAGGCGCCCGGCACGCGGACCCACGTCGACGATGTAGTCGGCCGCGCGCATGATTTCCTCGTCGTGCTCCACCACGGCCACCGTGTTGCCCAGCTGCTGGAGCTTGCGCAGCACGCCTATGAGGCGGTCGGTGTCGCGCGGGTGCAGCCCTATGGAGGGCTCGTCGAGGATGTAGAGCGACCCCACGAGGCTGCTGCCCAGCGAGGTGGCCAGGTTGATGCGCTGGCTCTCGCCGCCGCTCAGGGTGTTGCTCAGGCGGTCGAGCGTGAGATAGCCCAGGCCCACCTCGCGCAGGAACGTCAGGCGCGAGCCTATCTCCACCAGCAGCCTCTCGGCTATGCGCGTGTCGGTGTCGTCGAGCCGCAGGGCCTCGAACCATGCGGCCAGCTTGTCGACGGGCATGGCCACGAGCTCGCCAATGGTGGCGCCTCCCACCTTCACATACGATGCCTCCGGGCGCAGGCGCGTGCCGTGGCAGGTGGGGCACAGCGTGCGGCCGCGGTAGCGCGCCAGCATCACGCGATACTGCACCTTCTGGCGGCGGGCCTCCACCCAGGCGAAGAAAGCGTCGATGTCGCGCCACAAAGTGGCACGCTCCTCGGCGCTCAGGTCGGCGTAGGGCTTGTGGATGGGAAAACCGCGGTGGGTGCGTATGAAGTTGCGCTTCCATTCGCCCATGGTTTCGCCGCGCCAGCAGGCCACGGCGTCGTCGTAGACCGTGAGGGCCGGATTCGGCACCACCAGGCGCTCGTCGATGCCCAGCGTCATGCCGAAACCCTCGCAGGTGGGGCAGGCGCCATAGGGATTGTTGAAATTGAACATTGCGTCTGACGGCTCCGGGAAGGTGATGCCGTCGGCCTCGAAACGCTTCGAGAACTCATGGGTGTGCACCGTGCCGTCGGGCGCCCACACCAGCAGCACGGCGCGGTCGCGGCCCTCGAAGAATGCCGTCTCGGCGCTTTCGGCCAGGCGCGACACCTCGTCGCCGGCGGCGGCCGTGGCCAGGCGGTCGATCAGCAGCATGGGCAGCTCGGGCTTCTTCTTGCCGCGAGCCTTGGGCGGAGCGGCCAGATACTCGTCGATGGTGGCGAAGTCGTGGCCGGCCGTGACCAGGCGCGAGAAGCCCTCCTTGCGGTAGATGTCGAGCTGCTGCTCGATCGTGCGCCCCTCGGGGAGCACGATGGGGGCGGCCACGGCTATGCGCGTGCCCTCGGGGTAGGATGCCGCGGTGGCCACGATGTCGTCCACCGTGTGCTTGCGCACCTGCTCGCCGCTCACCGGCGAATACGTGCGCCCCACGCGCGCAAACAGCATGCGCAGGTAGTCGTAGATCTCCGTGGTGGTGCCCACGGTGCTTCGCGGGTTGCGCGTGGCCACCTTCTGCTCTATGGCTATCGCCGGCGGCAGACCGTGGATGAAGTCGCACTCGGGCTTCGTGATCTTGCCAAGAAACTGGCGCGCGTAGGCCGAAAGGCTCTCCACATAACGGCGGCGCCCCTCGGCGTAGAGCGTGTCGAAAGCCAGCGACGACTTGCCCGAGCCGCTCAGGCCCGTGATTACTATGAATTGATTGCGCGGCAGCTCCACGTCGACGTTCTTCAGATTGTTGACCCGTGCGTGCCGCACTATTATATTGTTGTCGTTCATACCTTNCAATTTTGNATTGCAAAGATANGNAAAATCCNCGGATTNNCCCNGCNAAAAACTCNTAANAANACCAANCCGGCACCCCCCGCCGTTAACACTCCGGCTGCCCCCGGGCGGGCAGCCGCGCGCAAAAGAGGGAATCAGGCTCGCATGCCTCCGCTCGGGCTATGCCCTCGGGGGCGCTCGCCGGATAAAAAACGAAGGGGGCTTCTTACCGCGGGGTGCGCTACGCTTACACCACGGCTATGTCTCGGGACGCGCCCCCGGCGCGTCGCTTGTATACCGCCATTGAGGGAGTGGACGCTTATTGATGGGCGTAGTTATTAAGTGTCTTCTTTATGAAATGTTCTAACTGTCTGATTCGCAGTTAATAATATATTCCTCTGCGCCTCGGCGCGAGTTTTTCGGCACAAGCCTTTCTTCCGGTGCATAGGAGCAACAATGTAACAATTACTATTATCGAACGCGTAATCCTGTAGGGACGCTCCATGGAGCGTCCGACAATGTAACAGGGTAACTTTTTAATATCCAACAATTTGCGCACCATAGACAGCCGCGGTCGCCGCCGGACGCTCCATGGAGCACTGCTGTCCCAAGAAAATTATTAACAAATGGGTCTAATGCTATAGATATTAATATTTTATATCGAGAAATACAGCGCGGTGGATTTAGGAATGATGGAAAATTT
>WFLX010043903.1_pt1 | contig 14545 bp, 13 predicted proteins | sample 4967041 | NCBI WGS metagenome assembly WFLX01 (sample SAMN12857096, study PRJNA449069) | gut metagenome | isolation source: stool from male and female vole | host: Microtus ochrogaster | place: USA:Florida | collected 2017
ACACAGGCAATTACCGCCATCAGAAATATGCCAAGGATGGCGCCGCCGATCTGTCTGGTCTGTACGGATTCCTTGGCACTTCCGATCGCAAGGATGCCTATAATTGTCACTGCGAGCAACAATAATAGAAGTATAAAATCAAAATTTTTGATATGGTACTTTTGTGGCATAATACTATCCTTTATTTTAATTATCTTTTTATCTGTACAATAGTTTATTTTCTTTCATGATCATTATTCTGTATTTTTATTTTGAACGTAATTCCAAAATGGGGATATTGGCACGGATCGACGGTATCCGGCTGCCCCGTTCCTGATTTTTTGTCTGAGTAATCTGTATTTCCGTGCTTTCCACATCAATGCGCATATATTTTGATAACACGCCGATGATATCCTTTTTGATCATTTCTACCATTTCCGGCGAACATTCTGTCCGGTCGGAGATTAATAGTATTTTTAATCTGTCTTTCGCTACGCCGCTTGATGAATGTCTTTTGAAAAGAGATAAAAATTTTTTCATAGTCTGCTCTCCTTTCTGCTATACACGATGGAAGATGCCGCTGAATCTGGCCCATAAAGTAATGCTCTTGTCCAATTCCATCAGGGGAATCTCCTCCCCGGTGACGCGCTTGGAAATATTCAGATACGCTTTTCCCGCCTGTGTTGCACTGCCAACAAGCGGTTCCCCCTGATTGGTGGAGATTACGACATTCTCATCATCCGGAACNGCGCCGATCAGCGGGATTGCCAGNATATCAATGACNTCATCNATCGTCATCATCTCNCCNCGTCTGATCATATCATGNCTGAGGCGGTTGATGACAAGNTCGATCTTCTCAAATTCATTGGCTTCCAATAANCCNATGATACGGTCNGCATCCCGNATNGCNGANACCTCCGGNGTCGTCACGACCAGCGCCCTGTCTGCACCTGCGATGGCATTTTTAAATCCTTGCTCTATGCCCGCGGGACAGTCTAAAAGGATGTAATCATACTGTTCTTTTAATTCCTGGATCAGTTTTTTCATCTGTTCCGGCGATACAGCGCTTTTATCTTTTGTCTGCGCCGAGGGCAGAAGATAAAGCGATGGGTAACGCTTATCTTTGATCAGCGCCTGTTTGATACGGCAGTTTCCTTCGATCACATCGACAAGATTATAGACGATGCGGTTCTCCAGNCCCATAACNACATCAAGATTNCTAAGTCCGATATCCGTGTCAATGAGGACAACGCTTTTTCCNANGGACGCNANTCCNGTTCCTACATTTGCGGTNGTAGTTGTCTTACCGACTCCGCCTTTCCCTGATGTAATGACAATTACTTCACTCATTTGGTNTCCCTCCAAAATTAATAATTGTCCCCTAAAACGTGGTCACGCTAGTGATCTGATTACATCGGTAATCTGATTACATCAGTAATCTGCTTACAGCCAATGGATTATTCTGTAATCCGTTTTAGTAATTCTTTGGTGTAAGGCTCTATATTAATTTTATCATTAGATGCATAAGCAATCTGGGGTAATAACTTTGGTTTCATCCCCCAGCGGGGCTTTTTCGCCGGTTGATAACAGAGACTGCCGATCCGGAGTTCCTCCGGCGCCATCTCCATAGCTAAGATCACCTGTCTGGAAGCCTCCCCGTTATGTACCGTGTCATTTTTTTCTGTCGGCGGATGGTTTTTGGGAGTTTCTGAAGAACTGATCCCCGCATAAGCCTCTCCATATAATCCGCCAAAGATATATATGCTTTTTTCAGATATGATCGTACATCCCGGATGAACGTCGCCTATGACGACCACATCCTTTTCAGAATTTACAAAATCCTGGTTAATGACGGAGTTTCTTATAAAACAAATGTCATTTTTTTTATATTCTTCTGCAACGATACGGATGCAATGTTGGAATGAATCCGCCGCATTGGAAAGATCTACGAGACAGATAATATTAATATCCGTACATTCCGAAATAATACTGCAGAAATAATCCTGCTCCTCTTCCGTCAGTTCTTTCCCTTCAAATGACAATGCCATCTTTGCATTCCCGAAAAATTTCCGTCCGTCGGTCAGTTTTTGACGCAGTGCCGCTTCCAGATCTTCTATGCTGCCCTCTGCATCCATTATGATTCTGAGCCCGTTAGCGGAACTCTTTATTTTGATCAGGGTATTCATAATCTTCCTTTCTGGCATCAATCGGTTGTTGTGCTTCCGCCGACTGCCTCTGACGCTTCGCCGTTGATTAGTTCCGTATGATCCATTAGATCAAAATAATACGTAAATACATCTTTCCCCAACTGTGCTGCGTAATCGGAGGAATATCCATGGGCAATACGTACGGCAATTGCAATTTCCGGCGAGTTATAGGGGGCGTAAGCGACAAACAATGCATGATTTGGTTTGTTTTCCGCCTCTTGTGCCGTTCCTGTTTTCCCGGCGCAGACTACTCCAAAGTCGTTAAAATATGATTTCCGTTCGATCACTCTGCGCATGCCGACATGAATCGCATTCCAAAGATCATTGTTCAGGCTCACATAATTACGTACATTTGGTGTATAACTGCGCAGTACTTCTCCCCGCGAATTCCGTACGGATTCGATCAGGCTTAACTGATATACCGTACCACTGTTGGCAATTGCTGTTATATATCGTGCGAGTCCCACCGTCGTATAGTTATGATTGCCCTGTCCGATTGCCGACGGTACCGGATACTGCGTCGATACCTGCGGTTCTGATTCCGATATCTCCACGCCGGATTTTTCACTGAATCCAAACATATCCGCATACCGATAGATCCGTTCCATGCCGACACTGTCATTATAGCCTGTGCCACTGTTCGCAAGGCGGTAGCCCACCTCATAGAAAAAGATATTACAGGAATTTTCAATCGCGCCGGTGACAGCAAGCGATCCATGTACGCCGGTACATCTGGGCGGGGTAGTTCCTGCCAGCTTGTCTTCAAACACTCCATGGCAGGTAATCGTTTCTCCAAGCGTAATCACACCCTCTTCCACACCCGCTACAGCAGAGAGCATCTTAAAGGTAGAACCCGGTGCGGTACGCTGTTGTGTGGCATAATTCCAAAGTGGTCTTGACATGTCACTGTTAAGCGCTGCTAAATAAGCGGAATCTGCATTATTTGCAAGCCTGTTATTGTCATAACCCGGATAGGACACCAGGGCAAGCACCTCTCCGGTATTGGGATTCGTGACAACACAGGAGCCGGAGCATGGCTCAAGTCCCAGCTGGGCAGGTGTGATATCCAGATTAGAGATCAATGATACCATAAAGCTGTATGAGGATATCTGACCCGAAGTAAGACGTCTGACCCGTTCCTGCTCGATCTGTATGATATCCTGTTCCCAAAGCAGTAGACATACCTGTTTTCCGCTGATATTGTCATTTAAAAGCATATAGCGGTAAAGTTTTTTTGAAAAATCGTTGTTATTAGTAAGATGCTCTATAATATAGTCGATCAGTGCCGTATAGATTTCCATAGAATCGGAATACTGATTCTCCAGATGCAGCTTGCTGATATCGATCCAGTTCTTGGAAATAGCATAGGTTAGGAATTCCCGAATACTGATGGATTCCTCTGTTTTCCATCTTTGATAGACTACGTCTGTCTGATCGACTGCTTCCATATTCAGAACACCGTAATCATTGGAGGAAAGCATGGAGATAATAAAACTTTCATAGACCTGATATTCTTTGCTCAGGTCCCGGTAAGCGGTGTCACTTTCCGTCATCTGCCTTCTAAGCTCAGTAAATACGTTTTCCTGCTTATTTAAAAATGCCTGATAAACGGCTTTTTCCGTTTCGCCCGCATACTCTTTGGAAAGATGGTTGATATCTATAACATTATTATTAAACAGTGCGTAATAAACATCATAGATCGGAATCTTAACATTACGTCCGGTCTGTTCCACTTCCTTTTCATTCACAATACGGCTCACCAGAATTCCTGCAATCTTCTGCTCTAATAAATTATAGATCGCTATCTGAAGTTCACTGTCTATCGTCAGATAGATATCGTTTCCGGCAATTGGCGGTATGACATTCTGTACCTCTATGATCCTGCCAAACTTATCTACATAGACAGTTTCGGACCCCTTTGTTCCCTGCAGCTCGTTTTCCATGGAATATTCAATGCCTGTTTTTCCAACAACATCGGTAAGGGAATAATTGGGATTTTCAAGAGACAGCGTATTATATTCCTCCTGTGAAATCTTTCCGGTATAACCGATGATCGGTGCAAAATAAATACTGTTATTGTACCGGCGGATCGTATCCTCCTCAATGGCACCGCCCTGCAAAAGATCGCTGTTTACCATTATGACGGCAACTGTTTTTTCGCTGACATCTGTTGCTACTTCAGTGGAAATATATTTTTGGAAAGCGTTCAAACTCAGGTTATATCTGATGTTGATGATCTTCAATATTTCTTCATTGGTATATCCCATTCCCATTATAAAAGCGGCTTGCTTACCTGTTTCATCGGTAAAATAACCTCCGATTCCAAATTTATTCTCTCCGGCAAGGTAAGCAATGACATCGTCCGGCGTCGCCGTTCTTTCCGGATAGGTAAGCTCCTGTATCGTCTTCCTGCCGTAAACATCCGCCAGAAAGCGAAGCAGCGTATTCCCTTCCACGGCATACCGGTAATTGCCATTTTCATCCAGATAGATTTTAAAATCACTGATAATTTCATCCCCGCTGCTCTCGATCATATGTATCATATGATAAATAATCGTATTTAACGTGGCATTTTTCCCTTCCCCGGATTCAATGGTATCTGTGATCGTCACGCTGTATGCCAGTTCGTTATAGGCAAGCAGGACGCCGTTGCGGTCATAGATATTGCCCCGTGCCGAGGAAAGCTCCACCATCTTTTCAATGCTGAGCGTAAAATTGCTCATGTATTCATCGCCATTCACGATCTGGAGTTGAAAGATCCTGTTGACTAATATGGCGGTAATGACAATGAGCGCCAAAAACAACAAGGAGAATCTTGACAATATGAAGTTGACGATTTTTTCTTTCCAATCATAGAACATCTGAATCGTTTCTCCTAAATTCAGCAAGAACAAATTTATATTCCAGAACTACCAGCAAAGGGTATATCACTACCGAAATCCCCAGCGTATAGATCAGTTCCGGAAAGATCGTGTGCAGGATATATCCGCCAAAATCAAATTTCCCGTTTAAAAGGTAAAAAAATATGTAATCTACTAACAATACAGCCAGATTGCTTCCGGCGATCACAGCCAGCGGCAGTTTAAAATCATCATGTATGTAGTAGGTATTCAGCTTGCCGGCAAAGTAGCCGATCAGCATATAAACCAGCGCGTAAAACCCAAGAACATCCATAAAAAAAATGTCTAGTAACAGGCCGCCGGAAAATCCCAGAAAGATACCGCTGTATTCTCCGCGTATCAGTCCGTAGGAACTGATCAGTAGGATCAGCAGATTAGGCACGATCCGACCATAAGCCAGCTGGCTGAATACACTGGTCTGTAATAAAAACATGATCAATAATAGCAATATTGCTGTAACTATTTTCTTCATAGTCAAGCTCCATTCTTGATGCCTTTTTAATCGATCTCCGGCTTCATCTGGATAATGACAAGCACTTCCGATAGATGTTCAAAATCAACCACCGGCGTAATATATCCTGATTTTGTAAGGTTATTGGAGTCCATTTCTACAGAAGCAACATAGCCAAGCAGGATTCCCGGCAGATATTTGTCGCTGATATTGGACGTCACTACCTTATCTCCGATGCCAACCTGATTATCTTCGTCGATCAGCTGGGAATATTTGATAAAACCGTTTTCGATCAGCCTAAGATCCCCGGAAACGATCAGGTTGTCCTGCGTATGCAGTACAGATGCGCTGATGTTGGAATTGTCATTGATGACGGTTGTTACCCTTGCCCAGTTCTTCCCGGTTTCCACAACTCTTCCCACCAGTCCGCTGCCCGCAATGACATTCATATCCACAAGAATCCCATCGTCGCTTCCCTTATCAATGATAAAGGAGTCAAACCAGTTGCCTGAGGATGCTGAGATTACCCTTGCCCCCACCTTTTCATATTCCGGATACTGCTGGTCAAGTCCGTACAACTCCCTTAAACTCGTCAGTTCATATTTATCCTGCATCAGCAGCGTATTCTCAATCAGCAATTCATCAATCTGCTCCTGCAACGCCCGATTTTCCGCCTGCAGCTCCTCAATAGTGGCTTTTTCACGGGAAGCTTCTACAAAAGAGGCGCTGATGACCGTTATTCCCTTTTGAAAAGGTACGATAATAAAGCCTGCAATATTTCCAAGAAATGTCTCAGTAATATTGGTCGTAAATGTTGTGAGCATCAACGCAATACAGAGCATGGAAAGCATCAGCATTACATATTTCCCCGGAATTTTCGGTTTTTCTGCTTTTCTCTTTACGATAGGACTCATATATATTAAAAATCAATTGCCTTTCTGCATTTTTATTATTTATTTTCAAGCGCATAAGCAAGTGAATGAAATTTCGGTTCCCGGATTACCGCCGCAAGCCCTTTTGCTACGCTGCCCAACGGTTCATCATCCAGATTTACTTTCAGACCGGTCTGTTCCTCGATCATCTCCGCAAGATGTTCCACCTGACTTGCCCCGCCTGTCAGATAAATACCATTTCGATAGATATCTGCGCCCAGTTCCGGCGGTGTCCGCTCCAAAACTTGCTTAATGTTATCTATNATCACATGAAANCTTTCCTTCAGACTGTCAAAAACCAGATCCGTTGAGATCGCTTTTTCTACCGGAAGGCCTGTGACAATGTCCCTTCCGTAAATGATTGCGTTTTTATTTTCCGTACCCATGACATGCATGGCAAACTTTACTTTTTCCGCAGTCTTATTTCCGATAAAAAGATTATATTCTTTTCTTACTGCATTTTTGANTGNCNCGTCANATTTATTGCCTCCCATCTTGATCAGCCTGGAGAGGNCGATGCCGCCCAGNGATAAAATGGAAATCTCCGTCGTATCGTAACCGACGTCAACAACNANCNCTCCCTGCGATGTCTTTACGTCGATACCAAGACCAAGACCGTCCGCAACCGCCTGCTCCATCACATAAATGTGCTTTGCCTTCAGATTGGAATCCCTGATCAGATCATAAAAGGCTCTCTTTTCCACTTCCGTAATATCCGTAGGAACTGCAATAAAATAATCTGCAGGCTTGATATTATTCTTGCAAAGGTCGGCAATAAAATACCGTATTAGGGTATTCATGTTTTTTATGTCCGCGATCACACTTGCATTGACCGGAAAGGAAACTGTAATATTATCCGGTGCTTTCTCATACATGCTGAAAGCAGAATCGCCGTACGCAAATAACGTATCCTTCCCTTCAATGGCTATCATATTCTTCCCCATAAAAAAAGTATCATTGTTGGCATTGTATATTTTAATATTATTGGAACCAAGATCGATCCCAAAAGCGCTCACACCCAAAATAAAATCTCCTTTCTTTTGTGTATGTACATTTTATCCTATAAAAATCTATATATGATAATCGCCGCTGCAACACCGATCAGACTTGCAATGGTTATGTTGATCGATAACCCGAACGTGATCGTTATGATACCAAGGTTTAGCACCGCCGGCGAGGTCAGTCCGAACTCTCCGCCGTAGTTTAACCATTCCCATGGAACATAGGTTCCGATAAATCCGCCAATTACCAGACCGGAAAGGATCATCACTAAAAGTATCCAATAGTTTTTTTTCATAAGTAACTCTCTTTTCTGTTAAATTCTCAATCATGATTTTAACATATTTTTCCAAACCTGTACATAAAATAGTTACAGGAAGTTTCCTTTCTCCTTCGATAGGATTCGACAGGTCCATCCGGGAAGTCCAAATTATACAGGCAGTGTAATCAGTTTACGATCTTTTAGATATTGTACCGTCTTAAGCATTCCGTATTTTGCATGTTCAAAAGTAAGCCCTCCCTGAAAATATACGGCATAAGGCTCTTTCATGGGAGCGTCTGCGCTGAGTTCAATGGAGGAACCGGATACGAATGCTCCGGCGGCCATAATGACATTGGCATCATATCCGGGCATTTCCCAAGGCTCCGGTACCACATGGCTGTCTACAGGAGACGCGGCCTGTATGGCTTCGCAAAACGCCGTCACAAGTTCCGGCTTTCCAAAGGTAATTGCCTGTATAATATCATGTCGTGGTTCCGCTGTGTCCGGCAGTACGCCAAATCCCATGGGTTCGTAAAGATTGGCGGAAAAAATAGCGGTCTTAAGCGCATTTGCTGTTACTTTCGGGGATAGAAATAATCCCTGATAAAAGGCGGGAAGGATGCCCAGCGAAGCTCCGACTTCTTTGCCAAGCCCCGGTGAAGTCAGACGATAGGCTGCATTTTCCACGCATTTCTTTGTCCCGGCAATATAACCGCCAATCGGCGCAAGTCCGCCGCCGGGATTCTTGATCAGGGAGCCGACGATCATATCTGCTCCGACTTCGGAGGGCTCAATCGTTTCTACAAATTCGCCATAACAGTTATCCACCATAATGTTCACTTCCGGCTTTATACTGCGGATAAAGCGGATTATCTCTCCGATTCTTGCTACGGAAAGAGTGGGTCTTGTCTGATATCCTTTGGAACGCTGGATGGTGATAAGACGCGTCTTATCATTAAGGGCATTCCGTATTCCCTCATAATCAAATGCTCCGTCAGCCAGCAGATCTACCTGACGATAGCTGATGCCATATTCCGCCAGGGAACCGGTAGATCTTCCGTCCGTGCTTTTGTTCCTGCCGATTCCGATGACCTCCTCTAATGTGTCATAGGGTTTACCCACAGGACTTAACAGTTCATCGCCCGGACGCAGATTGCTCATCAGCGCAAGCGCCAGAGCATGTGTCCCACAGGTGATCTGCGGACGTACCAAAGCATCTTCCGTCCTAAATACTCCGGCATAAACACGTTCCAAAGTATCTCTTCCCAGATCATTATACCCATATCCCGTAGTTCCTAACAGACAGGCTTCGCTGACCTGATTTTTTTGAAATTCTTTTAATATCTTAAGCTGGTTATATTCTGCCGTCCGGTCGATCTGTTCATATCTTTCTTTTAGGGAATCCAGGATCTTCTGACCATAGTTATATACTTCCTCATCGATGCCAAGGGAGCGGTACATTTCTTTGATGTTGTTCATATGCGATACCTCATTATTGTATATTTTTAAGCAATTGCGAAATCAGGCAAAAAGTCAAGTCCGGTAAAAAGTCAAGTCCGATTTACATAACTCTTTGCTTGAAAATATATGTTCCAAAAAAATCATGTTATGAAATTATTTTTGGAACATATATTTTCAATCTTTGAGTTATGTAAACTTCATGGGCAAAATTGTGAAACTGCCAATAACAAAAATCTTATTGTGCAGCATTGACTATATCCCCTCATCAATATATTTCAGTAATTCCGCTACAATATCCTCCGCCGTACGTTTGTCGGGATCACAGTCGATCCAGATAGCTTCCGGTTCTCTGCGGAACCATGTCAACTGACGTTTTGCAAAATGTCTGGTATCCCGTTTGATCACATAGATGGCTTCTTCTAATGTCAGCCTGCCATCCAGAAAGGCAAGGATCTCTTTATAGCCAAGCCCCTGCATGGAGACGTCATTTTCTGTCAAGCCCATTTCCTTTAATTTCTTAACCTCTTCTATGAGTCCCTGTTCCAGCATAAGATCGACACGCAGATCGATCCTTTGATATAGTTTGGCGCGATCCATAGTCAATACAAAATAATAGGCTTCATAGGGGGATACCCTCTGACGCTGCTCCTGATTATGTTCCGATATCTTCTGCCCGGTCAGACGGTGATATTCCAATGCGCGGATAATGCGTTTTACATTATTGGGATGCAGATCTTTTGCAGCTTCAGGGTCTGCTTCCATCAGCATCCGGTAAAGCGCTTCATTACCCTGTTCTTCTGCAAGATTCTCCAGCTCATGACGATAGACGGTGTCCGCTTCGTTTTCCGTAAAGTCGATATCATATAGGATGGACTGGATATAAAAGCCTGTCCCACCGACAAGGATCGGAATCCTGTCCCACGCATAGATATCTTCCATTGCCGCTTTTGCCATCGTTTGGAAACGTACTACATTGAATTCCTCGGTGGGTTCCAGAACATCAATCAGATGATGCGGCACCCCTTGCATTTCTTCCGGCGTAGCTTTTGCAGATCCGATATCCATATAGCGGTAAACCTGCATGGAATCTGCAGAGATAATCTCGCCATTTATTTTTTGGGCTAATAAGATCGAGGTTTTTGTTTTTCCGGCGGCTGTGGGGCCGGCGATGATAATAAGGGGCTTTTTTTTATCTGACAACTATATTCTCCCTCTTTCTAATTTTAATAATGCGGCTTTTTTCTCCAGCCCGCCGGCATAGCCGGTAAGACTTCCATCACTTCCTACTNCTCTGTGACATGGTACGATGATAGATACCGGATTGCGCCCCACCGCGCCGCCGACCGCCTGTGCAGGCACCCGCTCCGGTCCATCCGGTACGGCAATCTGCCTTGCAATAGCGCCATAAGTAGTTGTCTGTCCATAAGGTATGTCAGAAAGGAACTTCCACACCTTATGCTGAAACTCTGTTCCCGTAAGATGAAGCGGTACCTGAAACTCCGGTTTCCTTCCTGAAAAATAGATATCCAGCCACTGTCTGGTCTGTGCCAGCACAGGCGTCTCTTTTTCCATGTAATGCGGATCCAGGTTACGTGCAAAATATTTCTGTCCTATAAACCATAAACCTGTCAGTCCGATCTCGTCCGCAGCAAGTAAAATGCTGCCGAGCGGGGATATATATTTATCTGTATATTGCATATTTCAACTCCATGTCAGAGCAGCTTGCTGTGATGATACGCGATGAGAAATCCACGCAGGCGGTTTCTCATCATTTCCNCACTGTATAAAGATGCATCGAAGACCGCTTATGACAAAAATGACAGAAATTCCTTCCTGCCATTTTATATCTTAATTATGTTTTTAGCCTTCGCGCTTCATTATATCCGCTTTACAGTCTATTGTCAATGATCGGCGACTGCAGAATTCATGTCTTGTTGAACATTTTCTGACTCACAGATTTTTGATCAGATCTGCCTGGATTTCCTGATAATGTGCATCTATCAGGCCGAAATCTTTCTGCTTATAATTCCAGCAGGCACGTCCGATGCCGTATTTTTCAAATGCAGCATGGATATCCTCAAACCATCTGAGCGTATCGGGAAGCGGCGCCTGATCGATCACTCCGTATTCTCCGCAATAAAGGTATGCGTCGTTCTTCTCAGCAGCTTCGACTGCGGGTGCGATCATTGCCTCCATGAACCTGCGGTCAACCCGGTCCAGTGAAAATTCATTCAGTGCTCCCGCCAGATCCTGCTTTAGCTGTTTACTTTTTTCTGCATATATTTCTTTTGCATCAGGATATCCCAGTTCAAAATCAGATGTCATGCCCTCGACCCAGTATGCTTTCTGATGGGTAAAGGCAAGCGGCTCATAAAAATGAAAATTATAAACTACCTTATCGTCATAGGGTTTGGCGAGCTGCTTTACACTGGTCACACTGTTATAGCAGACCCCGCCATAGATCACATAGCTGTCTTTTGCCGTTTCCCTGATTGCCGCAATCGTCCGGTTGGCAATATCGTTCCATGCATCCGCCACGGACGGACTGACGATCTCATTTAACAATTCAAAAGCAACGGTATTGCTGTGGGAACCATATCTTCCGGCGATTTCTTTCCATAGTTTGATAAATCTTTCCTGCTGTTTTTCATTGGAAAAGAATTCTTCCAGATCGCCATGATCCAAAGGATCAAATGTATAGCCATAGGTTTTATGCAGATCTAAAACCATATGCAGACCATGCTTTTCACACCAGCGTATACAGTTGGCAATATAAGCATAACCGTCCTCTTTCACGTCCCCGTTTTCGCTCTCTATGATATCGTAATCTACGGGTACGCGCACATGATCCAGTCCCCAATCTGCAATCTGTTTAATATCTTCTTCGGTGATAAAAGTATCAAAATGCTCTTTCTCATAGCTTACACATTGCGAAAGCCACCCGCCCAGATTTACGCCTCTCATAAAACCTTCAAAACGCTTCATAGTTACCGCCCCTTCTTTTTGTTTTTTTATTATTTTATCAAATATCCTTTTCTTTTATATCGTTTTCCTTTTATTTTTATCAGAATTATTACATACAATCAGATCTTGCCCATAATAAGATTGATCAATCATACGATCCGTTTAAATTTTTTCTCGATCTCGTATTTGCTCATAGAAAAGATTGTCGGACGTCCATGAGGACAATGATACGGGTTCTCCAGTGTCAGTAGTTCGTCCAAAAGCGCATCCATCTCCGTAAGCGATACTTTCATATTTCCCTTGATGGAAGCTTTGCATGCCATTGTTGCAATCCGCTGGCGGATGATCTCCGGCGTACCGGTCAGCCCTGTTTCTGCCAGTTCATTTAATGTCTCCAAGAACATATCCTTCGGATCATTCAGATACAGTTCCAGCGGAATCGCGCGTATTGCATATTCATTTCCGCCAAATTCTTCCACTTCGAATCCAAGATCTTCAAAGTATTCCAGAGCATCCAAAAGCACCTGGCGTTCTGCACCGGTTACGGTAATGACGATCGGCGGATTGAGCTGCTGACGATAGATATGATTCTCCTGAAGCTGTTTCATCAGTCGTTCATAATTCACTTTTTCATGCGCCGCATGCTGATCGACAAAATAAAGATTGTCATCCAGTTCAAACAGCCAGTAAGTATCAAAGATCTGCCCAAGGATCTTATAACGCTTACGGGAACTTTCTGACAGAACGCGCTGCTTATTAAATAACTCCATCTGCACAGGACGTTCCACAAAGATATGGTCACGCTCCTTCAGAATATTGTTTTTCGGTACGGGCTTTGTAACCTTACCGACCGGTTTAGGTTTCAGTATTTTCTGCAGCATGGTGTTCTGCTCCGGCTGCAATTGGAAATCAGTCTGCCATTCCGGATCGTTGTTGTCGGTCTGATGTTCCTTTATAGAATCTGTTTTTCTATGTGTATCCTCAGATTCCCTTCTGTTGTATTCAAACGGTTCCGGAGCCTCTCTGGATATCTTCTTTTCCTCTTGCTCCGGTGTCAGACCACAGTCAGCGATCATCTCCCGTGCAGAAAGCGTATCTGCAACAGCTTTAATGATAAAATCCATAAACTGTTGTTGATCATGAAAACGCACATCCATTTTGGACGGATGCACATTGACATCTACCTCCTGCGTNTCCATCGTAATATGNAGTACANAGAACGGAAACCTGTGTTGCATCATATATGCCTTGTNGNCTTCTTCAATACCTNTGNCAATCAGATTGCTTTTAATATATCTGCGGTTGATANAATAATTCTCAANANTACGGTTTGAACGGTTNTTGACCGGCGTTCCGAGATACCCTTCGATCGTCATTCCATCCTGTTCACTAATGATCGGAATAATCTCTCTTGCAGTATCTTTTCCATAGATACGGTAAATCACTTCTTTCAGATCACCATTTCCGGAAGTCGAAAATCTCACTTGTCTGTTCTGAATAAAAGTATAGGAAATATCAGGCCGGCTCATGGCAAGATGTTCCATCAGGTCAGCGACATATCCCCCTTCCGTAGCCGTTGTTTTCAAGAACTTCCGACGTGCCGGTGTGTTATAAAAAAGGTTGCGTACGACAATGGTCGTTCCATCCGGTGCACCCACTTCCTCCGACTCTTTTTCTGTGCCGCCTTCGATCACATAACGGTTTCCCATGAGGGCGTCTGTATGCTTACTGATGAGCTCCACTTTCGCAACCGCCGCAATACTTCCCAGTGCTTCCCCGCGAAAACCCATAGAAAGCACCTTGCTCAAATCCTCCGCCGTATGAATCTTACTGGTAGCATGACGTAAAAATGCATTCGGAAGATCCTCTTTCATGATGCCGCAGCCATTGTCCGTAACACGGATCAGTTCTATCCCACCATCCTTGATTTCTACCGTAATCGCATCGGCACCGGCATCCATGGAATTTTCCACCAGCTCCTTTACCACACTGGACGGACGTTCCACGACTTCGCCTGCCGCGATCTGATCAATCGTATGCTCATCCAGAATATGTATGACCGCCATGCTTTCACTCCCTTCTCTTACCATCTGTTCTTCAGCTTATTCTGCAACCCGTATAGTGTATTCATTGCATCCAGCGGCGTCATATTGGAGATATCCAGTCCCTTTAACTCCTCTATGATATCCTGATCAGTTACCGTATCAAATAAGGACATCTGTTCCAGATCCACCTCTTCATAATGCATCGGCGCTTTCCGTTCTACTCTCTGCTCTCCCGCAATTGTCTGGATTTTTTCAATAATATCATTATCCGAAAGCTGTCCGACGATTTCTTTTGCCCTGTCGATCACCATATCCGGTACACCGGCCAGCTTCGCCACCTGTATT
>WFLX010094711.1_pt1 | contig 14544 bp, 8 predicted proteins | sample 4967041 | NCBI WGS metagenome assembly WFLX01 (sample SAMN12857096, study PRJNA449069) | gut metagenome | isolation source: stool from male and female vole | host: Microtus ochrogaster | place: USA:Florida | collected 2017
ACTTGTTGAGTCTGCATATGTTCTGCCATAATTCCTCCAATGCGGTTTATTAGAATACACCGAAAAACGTTAAAATACAAGACAAAAAGCGGCGATTTTTTCGCCGCCCGTCTCTTTTTCACGCATCCGGGGCAGGTTTGTTCGCCTTGATGTATGCCATCACGCCGTTTGCGACACGCTTGCCTTCGCGCATTGCCATGACGACCGTTTTCGGTCCATGCACGATATCGCCGGCAGCAAACACGCCTTTTTTCCCCGTCATGCCGTAGAACGGCGTACCGTCAGCCGTCTCCGTTTTGATCAGTTTTCCGTCATCAAGCGCAACGCCTTTAGCCCCCGCCGTCGTCACGTCGTTCGGCTCCGAGCCAATAGCAATGACAATCTTGTTGACAGGCATGACGATTTCGCCTTCCGGGGTCTTCGTCCTAAAACCGATGACCCTGCCATCCTTGCCCTCGAACGAAACGGGCACATGCTCCCACCTGAATTCAACGCCGTCTTTCACCGCCTCGTCATATTCCGCCTTTGCCGCTTTCATGAATTCAATAGTACGGCGATAGCAGACATAGGTATGACGCGCACCCAGGCGGGCAGCCGTCCGGCAGGCATCCATAGCAACGTTGCCCGCGCCGATGACCACAACCTCATCGCCCTCTTTAATCTGAATCTTGTCGCGCGTGATTTTTCCCGTGTTGTAGTCACGCATATCATGCAGCAGTTTCAGCGCATCAACCACGCCGTCCAAATCCTCGCCCGGCAAGCCAAGCCCTTTTGCCTGCACCGCGCCCGCACCAATCAGCACGGCATCGAAGCCTTCCGCAAGCAACTGGTCAATCGTAATGTCCGTGCCGACTTCCGTATTCGTCTTGAACACAACGCCGTTGTCGCACAGCCGTTTGATATGACGCTGCACGATGTCTTTGGGCAAACGGAACGCAGGAATCCCGTACATCAGCACGCCGCCCGCCTCTTCGTCTTTCTCATACACGGTCACATCATACTGCTGGCGCGTCAGCTCGAACGCCGCGCTCAACCCGGCCGGACCAGATCCGATAACAGCGACTTTTCCCGCCGTCTTGGGAAGTTTTTTGATTTTGTTCAGCTGGAATTCCGCCTCAAAATTCGCGATAAAACGCTCAATCTGACCAATCAGGATCGGCGGCTTGTTCATGCGGTTCATAATGCAATGCCCCTGGCACTGGTTTTCGTGCGGGCATATATGACCACAAATAGCGGGGAGATTGCTCCGTTCAGAAATGATCGCATACGCCTCACCGATATTTCCGCTCGAAAGCGCACGGTTGAACGCGGGAATGTCATTCTCAATCGGACACCCCGGGCGACACAGAGGTTTGGGGCATTTCAGACACCGCTGAGCCTCCGCAATCGCCTCTTCCAAAGTATACGGGGGAATATCTTCTTTTTCTGTCTCTGCCATTATAATCTCCAGTTCAAAAAACTTTCTTATATTCTAGTATACTTGAGGTTTGCAGAAATTGCAAACTAAATCTCAGTCAACCGCAAAAAGCGTGAGCGCGTACACCTTTTTTACGCCGAACCGCTTCAGCTGTGCCGCGCAGGATGCAATGGTCGCGCCCGTCGTCATCACGTCATCAATAAGCACGACCGCAGCAGGCGGCGCAGAACAGACTTTCCGCAACTGGCGCGGCGCTTTAAGCACATACGCGCATTTCCCCATGCCAAGCCGCCGCACACGTCCGAGTTTTTTCTGCTGCACGTGCGACGTGCGCTCCAGCAACGGCAAAACCGCATAATGGTGACGGCGACGCAACAAGCGGCACAGCTCATCAATCTGATCCCAACCACGTGCGCGGATTTTTCCCGGTCGCGGCGGCATGGGGACGAGCGGCACACCAGAGCCAATGACCGGCTCCAACTGGCGCAACGCATCGGCACACATTTGCGCAAACACCGCTGACATCGCGCGGCGGTTTTCCATTTTCCATGCGAACAGCACCGACTTTTTCCATGACTGATAGGCATGGAGCGGAAAAACGCCGTCCGTCGATTGCAAAACAGATTCATTCCTGCACGAGGAGCATATACCGATTTCGCTCAACAGCACTTTTCCGCAGACCCGGCAACGCGACACCGCCGAATCCGCAAACGATGTCCACGAATGCGTAAACAGCCGCAGGCACGCCGGACACAACGGATAGGCGAACGACGGTTTTCCGCAGCGGGCGCAGTTGTCGCCGCCAAAAAGAGCGGCGCACAAAAAACGAACGAAACGAATCATGACACTTATTTATTGCGTTCAAAATGCCATTTTTACCTCTTTTTGCCGGAAAAAATCGTTATTTTTTTCAAAAAAAATCAGTTACCGTCCGCTCAGCGTTCTTTTCCAGCGGGAAACAAGCCGCAACGCGTCAAGCGGCGTCATGTTGTCAGGGTCAGCAGAAAGGATTTCGTCCAAGACCATCTCTTCGTCGGAGAAAAGACCGGGCGCGACGGGAGACGGATACGGCGGCTGCTCGGCAGAAACGGTGGCAGTCGGCATCGCACCGCCAAGTACGGGTCGTTCCCCCGCAATCGTCTGCAACCGCTCCAAAATCTGCTTGGCACGCGCGATGACCGAATGCGGAATGCCCGCCAGACGCGCCACGTGAATGCCGTAAGAATTCTCGCTCGCGCCCGCCTGCACTTTCCGCAGGAAGACGACCGAATCGCCCTGCTCGCTCACCGCCATGCACGACAGCTTGAGCGCGGGATGTTCCATACGGGTCAGCTCATGGTAATGCGTGGCAAACAATGTCTTGCAGCGCACCGTGTTCAGCAGGTATTCACTCACCGCCCATGCGATAGAAAGCCCGTCCTCCGTAGACGTGCCGCGCCCCACTTCGTCCATAATGACGAGCGATTTTTCGGTAGCCGAACGCAGAATATGCGCGGTTTCAGTCATTTCGACCAGGAACGTCGATTCGCCACGGGCAAGGTTGTCGCTCGCACCCACGCGGCAAAAAATGCGGTCAACCATGCCGATATGCGCCCGGTCAGCAGGCACGAACGAGCCAGTCTGCGCGAGCAGCGCAATGAGCGCGTTCTGCCGCAGGTACGTGCTTTTTCCTGCCATGTTCGGCCCGGTAATCAGATCGAACGAGGTCTTGCATTCGGCATCACGATCCGACGACGACGCGACGACAATATCGTTCGGCACGAATTCGCCCTGCGGAAGATGCATTTCCACCACGGGATGCCGCCCCGCCACGACCGAAAAATCCGTGCCATCGTCAACGAGCGGACGCACCCACCGGTACAAAATCGCCGCGCGCGCGAACCCCGCCGTCACGTCGGCATAGGCAATCTCATGGGAAGCCTGCAAAAGATACGGCACGTCCCCGGCAAGTGTGCGGCGGATTTCGACGAACAAATCGCGCTCCAGCTGCACGATATTCGCGTCGGCTTCCTGCAAATCATGCTCCAGTTCCTGCAAGCGGGCCGTCGTGTAGCGTTCGGCATTCAGCAGCGAGCGGCGCAATATAAAATGGTCGGGCACTTTCGACAGTTTTCCCTTGGTGATTTCGATGTAATATCCGCTCGTGTTGCTGTTTTTTATGCGCAGGTTGACAATTCCCGTCCGCTCTTTTTCTTCTTCGGTATAGTCCGCAAGGATACGGTTGAAATTCTGCTGCACGTCGCGGAAATGGTCGAGTTCGGCAGACCAGCCCGGCCGGATAATCCTGCCTTCAGTCAGCACCGTGGACGGATCGTCCAAAATGGCGTTTTTAATCAGCGCGATAATCCGCTCGGCAGGCTCGACGGGCAACGACGTAAAATGGTAGTTCTCAAGCAGACGGCGCACGGTGACCCAGGATTCCAGACTGGCGCACAACGCCTGCACGTCCTTTGCGTGCGCACGTTCCATGGCGATCCGCCCGGCAAGCCGCTCGATGTCCAGCACCGAAGCGAACGTCTCGCGCACCGCGTCAAGCAGGCGGCGGTTCTTGACGAACAACTCCACGTGATCCTGCCGCGCCGCAATGCGCGCCCCGTCCGTCAGCGGGTACAACAGCCACTGGCGCAACAGACGCTTTCCCATTGCTGTCTGCGTGTGGGAAACGCATTCGAGCAGCGTGTACTGCGCAGAACCGTCGCGCAAATTGGCAAGAATCTCCAGGTTACGGCGCGAAGCATCGTCCAGCACCACATAATCGCTGTCTTTGTATACTTTGATACCGCTCACATGGGGAGCTGTGGTAGAAACCGTCTTTTGCAGATAATCGAGCAAAAATCCTGCGGGCGCGACTTCCGGCGAATGCTCCGTAAGCATGAACGAACGCAGGTTGACCGTCTTGAACTGCTCGGTCAGGCGGCGGTACGACAGCGCGGCATCAAAATTCCAGTCAGGATAGTACGACACCGCAATCGCCCCAAACTGCGCGAGCGGATCCTGCACGGCGCGGCAGTCACGCAGGCTGTTCGGCAGCAGCAGTTCCCTCGGATGCGCGCGCCCCAGCTCCTTGGCAAAATACTCGTCCATCTCGCCTTGCTGCCAGTGCGTCGCAAAAAAATCTGCCGTCGTCACGTCAATGTAGGCGAATCCGACCGCCCCCTGCTTGATAAAAAGAGCCGCCAAAAAATTATTCGCACCGCCGTCAAGATATTCGCTTTCCAGCGCCGTTCCCGGCGTGATGATTTCAATGACTTTGCGCTCGGTCAGTCCCTTGCCGTGAGCGACCTCGCCCACCTGCTCGCAGATCGCGATTTTTTTGCCCAGCCGCAACAGGCGCGCGATATAGACTTTTGACGCATGATACGGAATGCCGCACATCGGACGGTCGCCCCGGTGCGTGAGCGTCAGGTTGAGCAGGCGCGAAACCTCCACCGCCTCATCGTTGAACATCTCGTAAAAATCGCCCAGACGAAAGAACAGAATCTCGTCCTTATGCTGATCCTTTATCTGCTGATACTGAATCATCAGGGGCGAGTCGTCGTTATTCTTGTAGGATTTTACGCTGCCCGCAACGACGGCATCGTGTGCATGCGCCATTCAGTTCAGCCCAAGCTCAGCGATCACTTTGTCCGTCACATCAACGGAAGAACTGTACCACAGAATGGCATTCGCCTGCTGCAAACTCAGAATCATGCTGAAGCCCTCATGCTCGGCGACGCGCTCAATCGTGCTGTACAGTTTCCGGTAGAACGCGTCGGAATTTTGCAGGGAAGTCTTGAGCGACTCCAGCTCGATGTTCTTTGCGTTCGTGTACTGCGTCAGGTTGTCGGTCTTCTTGGCGATTTCCGCCTCAACGCGCAGCGCGGCACTGTCGTCCCCGTTGTTCTGGTATTCCAGCTTCTGCCGCTGCAATTTCTGGATTTCGTCCGTGCGCTTGTTGATTTCGTTCTGAAAATCAGCCTTCTTGTTCTCATAATTCCGCACCGGCGCGGAGTTGCGGAAATACGCGGCATAGACGCGCGACGTATCCACCACGCCAAAGCGCGTAATCTGCTGGGAAAAAGCCACGCCGCAGGCAAAAACGGCAAGCGCACAGAGCAACATCAATTTCTTCATAGCATCCACTCTATCAAAAGCCCGCAAAAAAATCTAGCGGTTCGTGATATTGAACGAAAGCACGAATTTCCAGGTATCATGCCAGTTGACGCTGCCGTCCTCCACGCGGAACGTATTGGCAAACAGCAGCCGCAGCGGGAACTGCGGAATGCAGAAGCGGATTCCCGGTCCCACGCTGAAATAAAAGTCTCCCACGCCAATATCCTTCAGCCGCCACACGTCTTTGGTAATGACCGCCGCATCCGCCCAGCCGTCAAGCGCGAGCACGCCCGGCACAATCGGCATCCGCAGCTCAAGGTTCGCGTCCCACAATGCCTTGCCACGGTGCTTGTTGTAGATATTCGTCCAGCCGCGCCCGTTGAACATACCGTCAATGTACAGACGGCTCGACTCGCCGATTGCCGTGTTCGGCGCGGGGAACTGCATAGACAATCCCATATACGCGGCGAGCACCAGCTTGAGACTCCATTTTTCGGTGAACGGCACGTTGACGAGCGTCACGTATTTTTCCAGCTTCGTGTCGCTGCGCAGGAAGTATTCGTTTTCAATCGGGGTCAGACCGTACCAGGACAGCCGCTGGCTCGCGAACCAACCGCGCGACGGGTCATAATTGATGTCGCGGGCGTCAACTGAGAACGACGACCACACCGAATTCTGCCAGCCCCAGCGGTTCGCGTATTCGCTCACGTCCGTGTCGAGCGGCATATACAAATCCTCATCATAGATATTGTTCACCAGACTTCCCGTTATGCCGCCGGAAAGCGAAAGAATCGCCCAGTCGGGAGTCCAGCGGTGTCCCAACGACAGTCCGAGCGACCATTTGAACTGATCATAATCCATATAATACGAATCGTCGTCAACAATGCCGTCCGCGTCAAAACGCAGGCGCAACGCCGTCAAGCTCGAATGGGAAAAACTGGTGCTTATGGACGTGTTGATCGGCATGCCCCACAGCCAGTTCTCCCCGTAACTCAGATTGATCGACTGCTCGTCCGTAGAGACCGTCGCCCCGGCACTGACCGACTTTCCCGATCCGCGCACGTTGCTGTCCTGCCATTTGACGAACAGCGCGAACGGCAGATCATCGGGATCAGAAACGCCGCTGAACGTAACGCCGAATTCAATCGACGTGGTGGACTGCTCCTCCACCGTGATCACCAAATCGACCAGATTATCTTCCGAGCCAGGAACGATGTCGGGGACGACCGCGCTGAAATACTGCAAGTTGTACAGATTGCGCAATCCCGTCGTAATCTTCGCCTTGGAGAAAATATCCCCCGATTCCACGGGCATCTCGCGGCGGATGACATAATCTTTCGTGCGGGTGTTTCCCTTGATGATGACATTCTCCACATGACTGCGCACGTTCTCCCCGATTTGCAGGACGTAGGAAATCTGCTTCGTTTCCGCGTCCTTTGACGGAATCGGCTGGAACTGGTTTGACGTGTAGCCGTTCTCATAGTACAAGTCGGCGATCGCCATGACGCTTTCCTGGAAACGCGTCTGGCTGAACACCTTGTCCGGCTGCTGGCGCATGAGCGAATACAGTTTCTCATCGGTAAAAATCGTGTTGCCCACAAACGTAATGCCGCCGAACGTGTACTGCGAGCCTTCCTGAATGATGAACGTAATGGTCAGCTCGTCGCGCTCTTTCTTTTCGTTCACGGTGACTTCGCGCGTCACGTCAATCACCGACGCGTCAATGTACCCGTTGTTCTGATAATACGCGACGATTGCCTGCTTGTCCGCCTCCAGCATCGACTCCTGGAACGCGCCCTTGCTGAACAGCCCGACTTCTTTCAGCTTGATTTTTCCGCGCAATGTCTTTGCCGAATAGACCTTGTTCCCCCGGAAGTCGATGGTCGCGATGACCGAAGAACGCCCCTCGTCAATAACGAACGTCACTTCCACGCCCCGGTCAGTCTCCTTGACCGAAGACGTCACCTGCACGTTGGTGTATCCTTTGCCCAGATATTCCACGCGGAGCGCGCGCACGTCATTGAGCATCTTGCTTTCGATAAAAACGTCTTTTTCCTTGGTGGAAATGGCATCTTTCAGCTCTGTGGCGCGCACGGAACGATTCCCGCGGAACAGCACGCGGCTCACCACGGGACGCTCGGTAACCGTAAACACGATGGAGACGGTGTTGCGCCGCGCATCGCCGGGCAATGCCTCCGGCTCAACGTCATCAAACAAATCGAGCGCGTAAATGCGGTCAATCATGTCGGCGAACAGTTCGTCCGTAAACCTGCGCCCGACGAACCCGCTCGTAATGCCGTCAACATCCTTGCTGCTGACGCTTTTCAGCCCCTTGAACGAAACATCTTTTATCAGCTTGCCGTAATACCACGTGGCATCGGCTTCCGTCTCCGTGCTTTCCGCGTCCTGCGCAAAAAGAGCGGGTGCCGAAGCAAACGAAAGGGCAAAAGCAATAAAACAAGCAACCAGACGGCGCATAGCAACTCCTGTAACGTGCATCTTCTTTCTATAAATGAACCACATTCCCTGCCGTTCAGAACGAGAACTTCCACGACAACGTTATGGACGTAGACGGAACCCACAGATTGTTCTGGATAGCCTCAATATTCGGCGCGATACCCCAGCGGATATTGACAAACGGAGATGCCATTTCCAGACTGAATTCCGGCTGGAACACAAGATTTCCCACCGAGCCGCTGTCCCCCGATTTCGTGTCGTCATACGTCCAGTGCATGAGCGCGTCCGCATACAGGGAACTGCCGAAGTATTTTCCAATATAAACAGCCGAGTTGTCAAAATAGTTACTGAAACTCGCGCGGCGGTCGGCGAAATTCCGGTCGGTGTTCACCTTGACCACGTTCTGCAAGAAATTCGTCCGTATGGAAAATATATCAAAGCGCAGCGTTTCGCGCAACGCGTTCTCAATCCGGTTGATGACGACGGACTGCAACAGCATATCGCCCGCCGCACCGCCNAACTGNCCCGCGCTTTCCGCGTCGGCGGTGATGACCTGACCGAGCAGCGTCATGATCTCCGCCTCGGACTTCGCCGGNGACGCGCTGAACTGCGGGGTAAACGCGCTGACCGGCTGATTCACCGCAGAAAGCGTGATGGTGACCGGGCTGCCGTTCGTGTCGCGCTCGCGNGTCTCCGCACGGACCGTGACGCGCGGATCGATCAAGTCCTGCGTCTCATTGAAGACGATCCTGCCTTCTTTCATGTAGAAGTTGCGGTTGAGCCAGACAATCTGCCCGCCGCGCAACGCCACATCGCCTTTCAGGCTGAAATTGCCGCTCGCGCCGTCAAACGTGAGCGCAAGCATCGTGTTCGGCACGACAATGCCGCGCAAAAACGGATTGAACAGCATCTGCACGCGNTGCCCGATACGGATGCCGAGGTCCGCGCTCACCANGATAGCGGACGGCTGCTGCCCTTCCGCCGCGTCATCGTTGCGCCTGGACGAGAACAGCGAAAAGAAATCCGTGCCGGAAAGNGTGTCCTGCAATGACGAAAGCACCACCTCAACGTCGGCATCGTTCGGCTCNATCCTGCCGGAGACCGTCATGTCCGTNCCCTCAAGCGTGATGTTCAGGTCGTCCAGCCCGACCGAGCCTTTGTAGCGGATGAGCGGAAGCGTCATATCGACCGGCACNTAATTCCGTTCGGGAGTCCGCAAGCCAAGGTCAATCAGGCCGATTTTCCAGCGGTTGAATTCGACCCGCGCATCGACATACACCGCGCCGGTTTTNGTGGCGCATTTGGTCGGCGGCACGGTCAGAACGCTCTGCACGACGGCGGCGGCAATGCGGTCGGCGCGGAACACNGCCTTTGAGACCAGCGGAATCGCAAAGGCGGGATTGTCTATGACAAGCGCGCCGTCGAATTCGGGATCGGCNGGCATNCCGCTGATCGTGAGCGAGCCGCGCACGTTGCCCTGCGAAATCGTGATGAACGGTATCGTGACGACCGAAGCCAAGTCCGCAAGGTCGCTGCGCAGGTCCGTGATGGCAAGATCCAGGTGCCGCGGGGAGACCTGCCCCGCAAGCTCCAGCTGGACGGGCATATCGTCGCCGAACCGTGCCGTCACCATGCCGCCGTCAAACCAGGTCGCCGCAATGCCGTCGCCGTCCTGGGACAGCAGGTCGAACCTGCCGGGCACGCGCATGAGCGACAGGTCAAAGGCAAACGGCGCGGGAAACAGCCCGCCCGACACGGAAGCGGAGCGCAACGAAACCGTATAATACTGCGGCGGGCGCCATTTCTCCACGGGCGGCACGCCGACAACGGAAACCGTCAGCGGAACTGAGAACGACTCGTTCAGCACCGTGCCGGAGAACGGAATCGTCGCCGTTCCCGAAAAATCCGCCGGGTTGAACTGCGCCCGTGCGTCGGTCACCTTGAGCTGCGCCCAGCTTGCCGTCAGCCCTTCCACGCTCACGCCGCTGTCATCGAGGACGGCATTTCCGTGCGCCACGAGCGAAGACCCGTACAGTCCCGCGCTCACGTTGCGCACGTTCAGCGAAACAAACGGATCGCGCACCGTGCCGCTCGCCGTCGCCGAGGCAGAAAGCGTATTGTCCGCATTCTGCTCGCCCAAAAAACGCGCGAGCGGAAACCGCTCCAAATCCGCCTGCGCGGTAAAGTAGAAATCGTTCTTTATGGCATCCGCCGAAAACGCCCGCCGTCCGGGATTGGTGACATCGGCTAGCAGGGCAATCCTCTCACGCGTGGTCGTGCTCTCAGCGTTCAGGTCGATGTGGACGGAATCAAACATGCGCCCGTTCATGTTCCACAGGACATTCCCGCTGCCGTGCAACAGGGAAACCTCGTCCGCATACGTCAGGTCGTGCATCATAAAGCCGTAGCGGTTCAGCGTGCCCGCGCAGGCGACCCGTGGGTTCGCACGGAAGAAGCCGGAACTGTCCTCCGCCTCAAACTGCACCAGCTCCACGGTGAAGTCGCCGGTATCCGTCCAGCTGAACGTCGCGTTTGTGGACAGCGAGCCGATGATTTTTCCGAGCGAAACGGGAAGCGACGCGAATCGCACCGACCCAAACCGGTCGTCGCCGAAAGCGACCATGGCATCAAAATCATAGTCGCCGGCAACGGACAGCCACCCCGAATCATACCTGCCGTTGAAGCGGTACGGCACGGCATTCACGACAAAATCGCCGAAGAACGAGAAGTTGTCGAACCCGCTTGAGAAATCCGCCGTCATCGCCGCGTTCGCGCTGACGCTGCCGAACTGCAAGTCAAACTGCGTCAGCTGCACCGTCTGATTGGAGCCGTTCGCCCCGAACAGCAACATCTCACGGTCTTTCGTCGTGTTCGCGACCAGGCACAACGGCGCGTTGAACGTAAACTCGCGGAAATCCGACCACAGGTAGATGTCGAACGGGTCTGCCATGATGTACGGCGCAAGGGACGGGGCAAGCGCAGTAATCGCCTGCGCCTGACGCTCCCTGGCAAAAAACGCGCCGAGCAACGCGGCGCTGTCCAAGAACACGTTGTGCACGGATACCTGGGCCTGTATGTACGGCTGCTGCTCGAACACGCAGCTTCCCGAAACAGTAACCTGCCCCGCCTCCTCATAGTCCAGGTGCGCATAGTCGCTGAACGAAGCCGTCACGTCAATCGACCGGTTCCGCGGCACGAGCGTCGCCTCAAAGGCAGACAGATTCCGATCGCCCAAGAAAAGCTGGGGCGAGAACAGCATGAACCCTTCGGCCAGCGGGTCAAAATAGACCTCGCCGGAAAGCGCGTTCCCGTTGGGAAGCACGTAATAGTCGCACGAAAGCATGCCCGACGGCTGAATCTTTTTGATGTCAAAGTCGCCGGAAAACTGCGCCTGCACGACGCTCCCCGTCGTGGAAAGCGTGCCAAAGCGCACGTAGTCCTTGCTGCCCGCCACGACCGCGCGCAGCCGCACATCGCCGCCGAGCAGCGACGGCGTTACGTCGGCAAACAAGTCGGTCTCATACGCAATGTCATGGTCCGCATACGAGAACGAAGCCGTCCCCGTCAGCCGCGTGCCGGAGAACACCTGAATGTAGCGGGGCGCGCGCTGGATGCGCACCAGCTGATACGGATTGAAATGGTCGAACGACCCCGAAACCGAAAACGACTTGTGCCGGAAATCCTGCCGGGCAACCGCCGCATACGGCAGAACCGAACGCATCGAGCGCATCTGCAACACAAAATCGTCATAGTTGACCAGCACGTCCATCTGCGACACGGTAGCGTCCGCATTGCCCGCGCCTGAGAGCCGCACCATCGCCGAGCTGCCGTCAATTTCGGGCATAATCGTGCCGTTGATGTCAAAATTCACCGCCATCACGATGGGCTTGCCGCCCGCCGCGAGGTGCGGCGTAAAGTACCGCGCCCTGCCGTTCCCGCGCGCCGTAATGCCGCTCGCGTTAAAGCTGTTGCGCAGCGAAAGGTTCTTGAGCGTGGCAAGCACGTCGTTATGCACGTCGGAATAGTGGAACGACAGGTTCTTTACCTGCACCAAAAACGGCAGGTCGATGTTGAACGTGCGCAAGTCAAAATGACGGGCGGCGCGGTCGCTCTGCTCCGCGTCGTCCTTCCTGAACACGCTGACCAGCCGCATGAACGTCTCTTTGTCGCTGAGCATATCGTATTCCACCGTCACGCCGTTCACCGTCACCGAGCGGACCGCATAGGCGGGATTCGCCGAAAACAAGTCGCCGAAGCGGTAGGCGACCGTCACGTGCCGGATCTCCGCCATTTTTTTGCCCGAAGTTCTGTCCGTGACCACTATACCTTTTATGCCGATTGCTGATAGAATGGACGGCGAGAGAGACTGGTACGAAAACGAAAAGCCCGTCAGGGACTCCGCCTTTTCGACCAGCTGCCTCTCCAACGAAGACAATGCGTTTCCCACGCGGATATACACCGGCCGTATGACCGCGACCGCCGCGAACAGCATGAGGATAAAAATGACGCTGCCAATGCTTATGCGCTGATTCCGGGATTCCATGGCAAAATCTTCTTTGATAATATCGGCAGAAAAACAGGTGCATCGCATGGTATTACAAAACTTTGTCGTCTTTGAGGGCATCGACGGCGCGGGGACGACCACCCAGATCGAACTGCTCAGAACGCGCGGCGACGCGGAGCGATTCTTCTTCACCGCCGAGCCGACGGACGAGCCGACCGGCAGGTTCCTGCGCACGATGCTGCGCGGCGACGTTACCGTAGACCCGCGCACCGCCGCCTACCTCTTTGCCGCCGACCGCGCGGAGCATCTGTGGGGCGCACAGAACGGCATTGCCGCGCAGTGCGCGCGCGGAAAAATCGCCGTGAGCGACCGCTACTTGTTCTCCAGCCTCGCCTACCAGAGCGTCACCTGCGGAGAAGAACTGCCGCGCGCGCTCAACGCGCCGTTCCCCCTGCCGCAGCTGCTCTTTTTCTTTGCCATTGACCCGGCGCGCGCGCTTGAGCGGGTACTCGGACGCGGCAAGCCCGAACTGTATGAGAAAATCGACTTTCAGAAAGCCACCGCCGAACGCTACGAGCGTATCGTCGCCGAATACGACGGCACGCCCAAAGGCGCGGGCATGAGGATCGTCCGCATCGACGCCGCCCAGAGCAAAGAGCACGTCGCAAAAATCATCTCTTGCGAGCTGGAAAACCTGCCGATACTCAAACCGTGAAAAAATGGTCCTCCGTATTCGCCGCCATGATTCTCGTCGCCGCCATGCCCTCGTTCGCCTACGTGGCAAAATACAAAGAGGACTTTTACCAGCTGTTCCACGTGCATTACCAGCAGTACCCCGACGACGTGATGGAGAACATCTACTGGCTTGAGAAAGCCGTCGCCGCAGACTTTGCCAATCCCCTGTACGCGGCCGCGAAAATCAACGACGAGCGCGACTGGGAAAAATACCGCTACCTTTTCATGATGCACGTCAACCTCAAAATCATCGAGCAGTACATGCGGCTGGGACGCACCTACGACCACAGCGTCGCGCATTTCTACGACGCGCCCTGGAAAGACATTTACCTCGCGCAGCTGCAAAAAACAAAGTCGTGCTATGAGACCGGCCTGTACTACTGGCGCGAGGCAAAGCTGTGGGCAGAAAAAGCGAACACGAGCGCGTTCCGCTTCCGCTGGCTCTCCGACATCCAGCACTGGGAAGACGAGCGCGAGCGGGTCACCACGGGAACACTCAACTACGAAAAAATCCTGACGCGCGAGCTTGCCCGCGTGCAAAGCGTGATCGACGCGTTCGCCGCAATGGAAAGCAAGGAATACTGAACGCGCCCGAACACAACGGCTAGTCTGACGCGTCGTTCTAGCTAATCTGATGCGTCACTCTAGTTAATCTGACGCGTCATTCTAGCTAATCTGACGCGTCATTCTAGCTAATNTGATGCGTCATTCTAGCTAATCTGACGCGTCGTTCTAGTTAATATGACGCGTCGTTCTAGTTAATATGACGCGTCACTCTAGTTAATATGACGCGTCGTTCTAGTTAATATGACGCGTCATTCTAGTTAATATGACGCGTCGTTCTAGTTAATATGACGCGTCACTCTAGTTAATACGATGCGTCATTCTAGCTAATGTGACGCGTCATTCTAGCTAATGTGACGCGTCATTCTAGCTAATCTGATGCGTCGTTCTAGCTAATATGATGCGTCAGATCAGTTGATATGATGCGTCGCAACGGCTGATAAGTCGTTCGAGTTGCCCTGTCCCTGAAAATACCATGACGTGCTTACAAGACCTTGAGCAGTTGCAGGATTGCCTGCTGCTGTTCTTTCTGCAACCTGCCGAAAGCAGTTAAAAGTCCTTGCTGCTCTTCCGTGAGCAACTGTGTTTTTGTGTTCTCATCGGCAAAAAACTGCACCAATGTCATGTTGAAGGCGGCGCATATTTTTTCAAGAGACGGAATGGTGGGGATTTGATTTTTCCTGTACCAGGATGAGATTGTCGATTGGGGAAGACCAGCATATTCTGCCAACTGATATTCACTCCAGTTCCGTTCGAGCTTGAGTTTCCGAATTTT
>WFLX010203819.1_pt1 | contig 14541 bp, 12 predicted proteins | sample 4967041 | NCBI WGS metagenome assembly WFLX01 (sample SAMN12857096, study PRJNA449069) | gut metagenome | isolation source: stool from male and female vole | host: Microtus ochrogaster | place: USA:Florida | collected 2017
TCGTTCCCTAATGATAAACTTAAGCGGCGTTCCCTTAAAGCCAAAAGTCTCGCGGATTTGATTCTCAATATATCTCGTATAGGAGAAATGCATTAATTCCTTATCGTTTACAAAAATTACGAAGGTGGGCGGCTTCACGGAAACCTGTGTAATATAGTATAAACGCAGACGTTTTCCCTTATCCGAGGGCGGTTGCTGCATGGCGACTGCCTCCGCCATAATCTCGTTTAACACACCCGTCGCCACGCGCATGGCATGATTCTCGCTCACCATATCAATGGTCTCAAACAGCTTAGGCAGACGCTGACCCGTCTTTGCCGACACAAACAAAAGCTCCGCATAAGGCATATAGGACAAGGTGTTACGCACCTTTTCCGTAAAACGGTAAATAGTCTTGTCATCCTTTTCCAAAGCATCCCATTTATTCACCGCAATAATCACTGCCTTACCCCTGTCATGGGCGATACCGGCAATCTTGGCGTCCTGTTCCGTAACGCCTTCAACAGCATCGATTACCAGCACCACCACCTCGGCACGCTCTACTGCGCTGACAGTGCGCACAATCATGTAGCGCTCCAAATCCTCTTTAATCTTATTCTTGCGGCGAAGCCCTGCTGTGTCGATAAACACATATTCCTTACCGTTAAAGGTAATCTCCGTATCCACTGCGTCTCTTGTGGTACCCGCAATATCGGACACTATCAATCTGTTCTCACCCAAAAGCTTGTTTATCAGAGAGGACTTGCCCACATTAGGCTTTCCGACAATTGCAACCCGGGGGCGGTCATCCTCTTCCTCCTCCGCAAACACATTGTCAAAGTGAGAAACCACCTCCTGCAGCATATCACCCAGCCCCAGACGGTTTGCCGCAGAAACCGGATGCGGGTCTCCAATTCCCAGATTGTAGAATTCGTAAACGTCCGCCATATACTTTTCAAAGCTGTCCACCTTATTTACCACCAGCACCACGGGCTTTTTGGAACGGCGCAGCATATCAGCTACCTTAGAGTCCGCATCCACAAGCCCCTGCTTTACATCCACCAGAAAAATGATCACGTCCGCCATCTCCATGGCAATCTCTGCCTGAGTCCGCATCTGCGACAGGATAATGTCCTTGCTGTCCGGCTCTATACCGCCGGTATCTATCAGCGTAAAGGTCATATCAAGCCATGTAACGTCCGTATATATACGGTCTCTCGTAATACCCGGAGTATCCTTTACAATCGATATATTTTCTCCCGCCAAAGCGTTAAACAGCGTGGACTTTCCCACGTTGGGCCTTCCCACCACCGCCACAATCGGCTTGGATTTTCTCTTTGCCATATTTTACCTCATTTCTGCGCTGCTTTTTGTGAATTTTAAGTTTGTGGAGGCAACGCAGACACAAACTTTGGAGTGGATATTTATTTTCACTCTTTTTTTCTACGGCTGCAATATCATATTTACAAAATCACGTCCGCTTGATTTTACAATATTAACAGGTACTTGTAAAGCCTTTTCCAAATCCCGAAGAGTCAAATCGTCCAAAAAAACTTCTTCTCCGCTTCGCAATACATTCTGAGGTAAAAGCAGCCTCTCTCCCAGTAATTTTCCGGTTAGCTGTGCCTGAATATCCTGTCCTGTAAGCAGTCCGGACACCGTAATCTGTTCCCCGAAAAAGTAATTGGTAATAGGGTACAAATGCACTCTCACGTTGGGATATGCCTCCATAAGCTCCTCTGTCATTCTCTTAATATAAGGATAAGCAAGAAGCCCTGTTGCCATGGAAAGCTCCCTCTTATAATCCGAATTGGGGAGGCTCTCCCTGCGCTTATGTTCCGCAAGCGCCTCATGAAACTCATCTAAAAGCAGACGTATCATACCTACCCCGTTTTCCAGCTGTAAATAACCGTCATATCGCCCCTCTTCGGGAATTTCTTCCCCCGCAAGAATATACCACTCGTCACTGGCATGCACAAAATGAATGCCATACTTCTCATAGCACTGGCTCTGAAAGACATGGATAATATCAAGAGTCTGCTTTGCATCCTCCCTATTAAATGGCTCCAGCGGATACAAACCCTCTCTATATTTGGACAATCCCACCGGTACCACAGACACGCTTTCCAGATTAGGGATATATTTCATCAGCTCCTTTATGGAAAATTCCAGCTCGCTGCCGTCGTTTACGCCTTTGCAAAGTACAATCTGCCCGTTCATACGGATTCCCGCCTCGTTCAGGATATCCACCTTTTTCAGCGCTTCTCCCGCGAACCGGTTGTTCAACATTTTACAGCGCAGAACCGGATTCATAGTNTGGAAANAGATGTTAATAGGTGAAAGATGATAACGGCAAATCCTGTCAATATCATGATCCGACATATTGGTAAGTGTCACATAATTGCCCTGTAAAAAAGACAATCTGGAATCGTCGTCCTTAAAATAAAGCGTCTCCCGCATCCCTTTCGGCATCTGATCAATAAAACAAAAAATGCACTTATTGGAGCAATGGCGATACTCATCCATCAGCCCGTTCTCAAACTCAATTCCCAAATCCTCATCAAATTCCTTGTCTATTTCCAAAAGCCACTGCTCGCCGTCCGGCTTTTCCACCAAAACCTCAATATAATCATCCTGAATCAGGAATTGATAGTCAAAAATATCTTCTATGGGGGTGTTATCTATGGCAAGAATTTTATCCCCGGCGTCTATCTCCATTTCTTGAGCAATACTGCCGGGAGCCACTGTCTTTACAATATGTTGTTTAAGTTTCTTATGCATAGCTTTTCCTCACATTTTCTTATACAAGGTAACTGTTTTAAACGGTCTTCAAAAAAGCCTTCACCTCACCGCAACCCAGTTACTGACTGAGAATAAACAGGAGACTAAACCGTTGTTCCCACCTACTAATTGTACAAGAAATTTCTTGACGTGTCACTAGCATAATGTTATAAATTATATTGATATAGTTTCCGTTTATCCATTTCGTAGGGCGTATGACCCTCGCGGGAATAAACTGTAACTTCATATCCATTTTGACATATTGGAGGAAACTCATGCCGAACTTACGAGAACTGGAAAATGCTATGCCTGTGGCTCCTTTAAAAATAGTAGCTCTTCCCTCAGCGGAGAGAATGGGGCGCAGAATCAATGATTATATGATAGAATTTCGCAAAAGCATACATAATGACAAGGTGAAAAACGACCCTGCCTTTCACGGTTATATTGAAAGTAATTATTTAGTGAAATTTGACGTTCCCCGTTTTGGAACCGGTGAAGCAAAGGCAATTTTTGCAGAGAGCATTCGCGGCAAGGATTTATTTCTTTTAGTGGATGTTTGCAATCATAGTATTACATATCGAATGAACGGATATACCAATCATATGTCTCCCGATGACCACTATCAGGATTTAAAGCGGGTTATCGCGGCATGCAACGGTAAAGCCCACCGTATCAATGTCATTATGCCCTTTCTTTACGAGGGTAGACAGCACAAACGAAACGGTCGGGAATCCTTGGACTGCGCTTATGCCCTGACAGAGCTAAGGGATATGGGGGTCAGCAATTTTATTACCTTTGACGCTCACGATCCCAGAGTCCAGAACTCCACCCCCTTGAGCGGTTTCGACAATTTTACTCCTCCTTATCAATTTATTAAGGCATTGCTCAACTCGGAGAACGACCTGTTGGTGGACAAGGAGCATCTGATTGTCATAAGCCCCGATGAAGGAGCCTTAGATCGTGCTATTTATTTTGCAAGCGTGCTGGGAGTTGACACCGGTATGTTTTACAAAAGACGTGACTACTCCACTATCATAAACGGCAAAAATCCGATTGTGGCTCATGAATTTTTGGGGGATAATATTGACGGCAAGGATATTATTATCATTGATGATATGATTTCCTCCGGCGGAAGTATGTTAGACACTGCTAGACAGCTTAAGAAAATGAATGCCCGCAGAGTTTTTATCTGCTGCACCTTCGGTCTTTTCACAGAAGGTCTCGCGGCATTTGACGAAGCTTATGAAAAGGGCTATTTTGACAAAGTAGTCACTACCGACCTTACTTACCTGCCTCCCGAGCTTTATACCAGACCCTATTTTATTGAGGCTGATATGAGCAAATTCATTGCTTCTCTCATTGATTTTATGAATCACGATACTTCTCTTGCAAATGTTATGGCTACCACGGAAAAAATTCACGGTATTTTGGATGCTTATAACAGCAGAAGCAACATGGATGTGGATTTTGAATAATGAAAGGATGGACTGTGAAACCAACTTCACAGCCCATCCTTTCATTATATTCCCATCAATTTGAAGATTTTATTGTCCTTGCTCTCTTCCGGATATCAGGGCATTCTCTTTATCGAAAGCTTCCTCCTCCGAATATTCGGCAAAACTCAATACCACCTTAAATAAATCTCCATCTAAATGAATAGAAAAGCTTCCTCCCTGAACCTGCGTCAGGCTCTTGGCAATATACAGACCCAGACCGCTCCCCTCTGTGGTTCTTGCCGAATCTCCTCTAATAAACCGCTCCGTCAATTCGTCTCCCTGCACATTCATCTGACGCTTTGAAATATTTTTGATCGCAGCCTCTACCCGTCCGTCAGCCATAGTTAAGTCTACATAAACTCTGGTGTTTTCCAGCGCATATTTACAGATATTATTAAACAAATTCTCAATAACCCGCCACATTCTACGGCTATCGGCATAAATATATGCCTCTAAATCCTTACCTTCAAATACTACCTGCAGCTCCCTATCCTCCAGCTTTTCCGCCAACTCTCCCACAGTCTGGTTTAACAGCTCCGCCAAGTTGATTTTTTCCTTTTTAAGCTCTATATTACCCGATGAAATTTTCGATGCTTCCACTAAATCGTCCGTAAGCTGCTTTAACCGCTGCGCCTTGCCGTCCAAAATATCAATATAGCTCTTTGCCGGCTCTTCCTTCATGTGCAGACGCTTTAGCAAATCCACATAGCTGATGATAGAAGTCAACGGTGTCTTAATATCATGAGATACATTGGTGATCAAATCCGTTTTCATCTGTTCATCCTTCATACTGGTCTTAACCGCATTGCGAATGCCTTCTCCTATATTATTTACCGCATCGGCCATCTCTTTATTGGCTCCGTGAAGGCTTCCTGCCTCCAGCTTATAATCTACCTCTCCGTCACGAATACGCTTAATCCCCTCTACAATATCCACCTGCTCCGCATTTTTCTTGAACAAAAGCATTCCCACCAGACCGTCAAACAAAACCAATGCCAAAATTACAAGCAAAAGCAGCGGTTCCCTCGTTTGAATCTTTACTATGGTGAAAAGTCCTGCCAGATTCACCAAAAGGAAAAGGTTATAAGGAACCAGTGTACTTATCATCATGTTCCTATGTCTGAAGACAAAGTCCATCACCTTACCCAGAGACGTAAGAAGCCAATGAACAAAGCTGTCTTTCCATAGAGTACGGCATTTTAAACGCCTTACAAAGCTATACCACGCTAAATTGAAAAACATACTCACAAAGAATCCGTATAATCCAAAGAGACCATACTCATATATCCTGTTCATATCTGTATTGGACACATCGGAATAATTTAGATATACCAATTCTGCCACTTTCGACAATATCTTTTCCCCACGAATCGCCGCATATACAAATCCTCCTGTAAACAGCAGCATAAGCTCTGTCCATACATGGTCTATTCCATTCAGATAAAGAATTTCTTCACCCTCATCATAGACAACGCCTGCCGTGATTGTAAGATACACCCCAACCCCCAGCCAAAGCACTGCCAAAAGAACAATAGCGCTTAATATGAATCCTATATTAGGAACTATCCTCTGAAAAATACTGTTGGCATGGTAAAAAGCATCGCCTGTCACGGAATAGCTTGTATCAACTCCGATCCAAATATGGGAGGTTTCCGGATAAGCATACTCATATTCACTCATGTAGGCATAAATATCTGCTTCGGTGAGACTGGTGTTTCCCATAAATACCAGACTGTCGGGATAATAAATCAAATATCTTCTGAATTCACCGAAATAATCTGTAATCTCACTCTCCTCTATTTCTTCAAGCTCTGGCACATTAGTATAAGTACGCATTCCGTCCTTCGTCATCATACGCACAACATACTTTAGATTTCCCTCACCCTCCTCATAAAGCTCATAGCAATTCTGGTATTGCTGGTAATTTTCCGTCAAGGTAATGATTGACTCTGCCACGTTTTGCTGAAGTAGGATGTAATCAATCCAGTTACCGGCATGGGAAGTCAGCTGTCTCTCACCGTCAATCGTCTCATATCGACAATTCAACATACGGACATATACCGTGAGACTGCCATCATCCTCTCTAGACACACGGATTTCATCTAAATTACTTGCCATAATATAAGAGAAAACCATATCCTCAAGCTGCTCTGTAGAGCTGGCAAGCATCGCCTCCTCCACTTCAGTCAGAGCCTCTCTCCCTTTTTCCATGGGCATATTATAGACGGTATCCTCTTCCCCGCTCAAAAATCCGGCAAAATACAACTGTCCGTCCTCATTCAGGGCAAAGTTGCCGGGGGCTGTTGCCGGTCCGAAATAATTTACAAATTGCGACATGCTCATAACCCTATTAGTATATTCCACGCCGTATTTACCCCATTTAATCAAATCCTCCAGTTCATATACAGCCGTGACGGGGCATCCGTTGCCTGTTCCTTTACGATTTGCAAACTCTGTGGCATCTATTTTCTTGTGAGAATCAAATTCCCCGTTAGTCTCCACCTGCTCCTTTATCACCACCAGACGGGTCACATCGGAAACTGCAGTTTGAAAAATATCCCGAAACAAATCTGAATCTTCAAACTCCGGCTCTGTGCTGAGGGGAGCCAAATGATACGTTTTGGTTCCCTGCATGGATTTTACGGACAAATAAGAATTAAAAAGAACTCCGGCTACTGCCACCAAAATACATGCTGCCAACATATGTTGTACAATTCCCAGCCCCAGACGCTTTAAAGTCGGTTTTCTCATAAAAATCCTCCATGCTGCCAACAACCCGCGGATTTGGGCGTCAGCACAATATTTGCAAAACGAACAAGTTCGTTTACCCTCCACTCCTGCTTACCGGTTAAAATCTTTTACTCTACTGCTTGTCTATTTTATATCCTACGCCCCACACTACCTTTAAATAACGGGGTTCTTTAGGGTTAATTTCAATTTTCTCACGGATATGCCTGATGTGTACGGCAACAGTATTATCCGCGCCGATTGCATCCTCGTTCCAAATACTCTCGTAAATCTGATTGATGGAAAATACCCTGCCCTGATTTTTCACAAGCAAAAGCAGGATATTATACTCTATGGGCGTCATCTTTACTGTCTCACCGTCCACACTGACCTGCTTGGTATCGTCGTTGATAATAAGTCCTCCCACCTGATACATTGCTTTGTTTTCCGCGTTAAGGCTTCCCAGAGAGGTATAACGACGGAGGTTAGACTTTACCCTTGCCACCAGCTCCAGCGGATTAAAGGGCTTAGTAATATAATCGTCTGCACCGATATTGAGACCTAATATCTTGTCCGCATCCTCGGATTTTGCAGATAAAATAATGATAGGGATACTGCTCTTTTCCCTGATTTTCAAGGTTGCCCTGATGCCGTCCAGTCTAGGCATCATAATATCCATAATGAGCAAATGAATATCCTCTCTTGCCAACATATCAATAGCCTGTTCACCGTTGTATGCCTTATAAATCTGATAACCATCCTGACTCAAATATATCTCAATGGCATCTACAATTTCTTTATCATCATCACACACCAAAATATTCGTCATTACTTTATCCTTCCCTTTCTAAACCCTGTAAACCTCCCGATTCCCTGACAGGTTGATTTGAAACAATCTTTTTGACTCTTATAGTAAAACAAAAATATGTTAAATGTTCCCTATAAAAATTATTAAATATTTTTTAACATTAAAAAGGCTCCCAAATTTCCCCGCTTTCCATGACTTGCCCTGTGGGAAAACAGATAATCGGGATTGTGGCAGGTGCAAATATCCGTAACCGAAATCTGTGACAGGGGAATCCCCGCCCTTCTCAATATAATTAAATTAGAAAGCCACAGATCAAGCTGATATTTTCCCTCCGTACGACACTTCTCCACCACCTGCATATATGATGCATCCGGCACAAAATAACAACCGCTTTCCCTGATTTCCTCCGATATCTCTTCGCTTCCCCGCAGCATTTGAACAAACTCTCCTGCCACCGCAGCATCCACCTCATAGCACTCTTGACAAATAGAAGGTCCTATAGCGGCAAGAAGATTTTCCGGTCTGGTTCCGAATTCCCGTTTCATTGCTTCCACCATACATGCTCCCATTTGCCGCACGGTTCCCCGCCAACCGGAATGTGCCAATCCGATTGCCCTGTTCTCTGTATCCACAAAATACAGAGGAACACAGTCTGCGTAAAATGCTGCAAGTGCAATTCCCGGCTCATCAGTAATCATTCCGTCAATATCCTCATAATCTGTAGGATGCACCACACCCTTGCCCCTATCCCGTGCTGTCACCACACGAATGTTTGTGGTATGGGTCTGTCTGGTTGCCACCATATCTTCTATTTTACAGCCCAGCGCTTCTGCCACCCGCCTGTAATTTTCCAATACATGCTCTTCCTTATCCCCCCGGCTAAAGCTCAAATTCATGGAAGCGTAAATTCCTTCGCTCACGCCGCCCAGCCTTGTGGTAAACATATGCTCTACAAGTCCGCACTCCTCAAGCGCCGGAAAGGTCAGGTAAGTAAGTCCTCCCACTATATTCTCTCTTAAAACACTGCCTCTCTCTCGCTCTATACGATTGATTTTCATTTAGTCCTCCATATCGCCGCATTTTCAACCGAATACCGCATGCCTTTTTGCCTGCGCCCTTATGTCTGCTTTGTCACCCCTCAAATCAGAGCGGTCTATTACCTTGTATATATATGCGGAAAAGCGTTTTTCAGCCACTTAAGCTCCTCTCCCTGTATCGCCACTACATCATAACGCACGGCAGTATTGTCGCCCAGCCTATGCAGATATCTGTAATAATCAGCCACCTTACATATCTGACATTGCTTGTGCCGATTTACTGCAAACAGTGCGCCGCCTTTCATGCTGCCGCTTCGATATTTTACTTCCACAAACACCAGGTACCCTCCGTGATATCCAATAATATCAATTTCTCCCTGTCTGTTGCGGAAATTGCGTTCCACAATTCTCATACCCTGTGCACTCAGGTATTCTGCCGCCTGCTCCTCTCTGTCGGCTCCTGTCTGTCTGCTATTCAAATATTAACACCTCTCCAAATTGATTGTCTGATTCTGTTTATCATCTGCCTTATTATCATCAACATCTGAATGCCCCATCCTACTGTTTTACCTTACTCTTTAATTTATCCATTGAGTCTACAAATATCAATATCTCCGCTACCACCTCGTAAAGCTCCGGCGGTATCATTTCTCCGATTTCAAGACGCGACAAGGTATCGGCAAGCTTATCGTCTCTGTGGACGGGTACATCGCTCTCCTTTGCCTTTTCAATAATTTTCTCCGCAAGGATTCCCCGTCCGCTTGCAATGACCTTCGGTGCATCCTCCGAGGGATTATATTCCAGCGCTATCGCCTGTTTTACTTTCTTTTTTTCCTCTGCCATCCGTCTTTTTGCCTCACGCTCTTACATCAAATGCATAATGTGCTAACGGCGTATGATTCTCCTGCTCTAAAATCGGTCCTATACCGCTTCTGGCATTCTCCCCGCTATTTCGCACCTGCGTTTCCATACTACAGTTATATCCGCGTTTTTTAAGTCTCTCAGTCAGTAAATCCATATGTGCCTCCAAAAAATCCAGCATACCGTCATCCTGCACATAAAATTTAGTATTTACTTTTTCCAATTGCATTACAACATACACATCAACCGGACCCAAATGCTCCATATCTAGATGAAGCAGTGCGCTAATCTGACCGTCTTTCTGTGCCAGATTCTTTTTGTTGGTATAAACATATAAATCCCCATGCGCCTCCCCCTGCTGTAATCTTAAGGGAAGCTGCACATAAGTGTACATCTGATTAAACTGCTGCAAAAAATCAATATTCTGGCTCATATTTGCAGCTGCCTGATAAGCCGTAGAAGTTGTCTGACCGGCGTTTTCCAACACTCTTGTAAGCCCCTTAAGCTGCCTGTCAAGCCTTTGGTACAGCTCGCTTACCTGCTTTGAGTCCGCAACCTCATCCGGTGTAATAGTCCAAAGCTGCTGTAAATTTCTCCCTAAAAACTGCTGTAGTTCCTTCCCGCCAAGCAGTCCTCTCAGCAATTCTGTATTTCCTTCGTTTACAGCCTTTGTAAGCAGTTGACTTACCAGAGAAAACTGCTCCTTGACACCCAGCCTGCCCTGCGACATCAGATTTATCTGATTCAAAAGCTCCTGCTCCTCTGCGCCCAAAGTCATTCCCCCTGATAGATTATCCATTAAGGTATTGGCAAGCTCCGCTGTCTGTGAGGCTGACTCTTCCGTAAAAATGCCCTGCAAAATGTGCGTACCCTCTTCCTGCGCGCCCGCAGGCTGCTCATTCACGCCCTGAAGCTGACCGTCTACTGTCTGCGCATCCTGCATCTGACCGTCTGTAAGCAATTCGTCCGGCAATGCCATATTATTTGCCTGCACGCCCGAGGGAAAAACCGTCGTCTGCTCTTCGCCATTTTGCAGCGCTCCTGCCGCAACAGCCTCCTGACCCTCCTCATTCTGTACGCCATCCTGCAAAAAGCCTTCCTCCGCCGTAATCCCTTCCGTCAATTCGCTCTCCACCAATGCAAGCAGTTCCTGATAAAGCCCTGCCGCTTCTCTGATATTACCTGTCTGCAGCATTCCCTGAATGGTGTCCGGCAGCGCCGCAAGTACCTGATTCATACCATTTGTCAATTGATGGTTCAGATTCTTATAAGCGGCAATCTGGCTGACATTTCCCTCATTTACAGCCATTCCCAGCTTGTGCAGATCCACAATATCCGATATATCCGCGTCTGAGAAGGTATTTATCTCCCGATATACCTGCTGCAGGGAATTTCTGTCAATGGAAAGACCTGCGTCCATCATCAGCTTTGTCATGGTCAAGGTGCTGTCATTTATGGGAAGCGACGCCATATCCAGTGCCTTCAGCGCATTGGCATCTGTTGCCACATTTGCAAAAAGCGGGCTTAAAGTCAATACCCTGCCATTGTTTTTTACCTCAAAGGACATGTTCTTGCCCACTTCCAGATTCATATTCTGATCCAATCTTGCATTCAGTACCAGATCATCCGATAGCTTAATCTGCACCTCGCTGCCGTTTCGGGAGACGATTTCTCCCTGAATGGTCTGTCCGGGTGTCAAAGCTTTAATCTGACGGCTCATCGTTCCGGCATGATGGGAAGAATACACCTGAGTTTTTCCTGTTTTCTCTATCGGTTTACTATTACCAAAAAACTCTGTCAGTTTCATAGCTATACCCCCTGCCCGCTAAAACAGGCATCAATTGTTTCCACATATCAATAAGTTTTAGTTAATCTCAACGAAATTCTTGATAAAGCTTCTCCTATGTATGGGAGTCGGACCGTATTTTTTCAATGCTTCAATGTGAGCTGCGCTGCCGTACCCCTTATTTCCCGCAAAACCATACTCCGGAAACACCTTATCATATTCTACCATGAGTCTGTCTCTTGTTACCTTGGCAATAATACTTGCCGCTCCGATAGAAATGCTTTTGGCATCTCCCTTGATAATAGGCACCTGCCTGATTGTCACCTGCGGGATAGTAACCGCATCATTCAATAGAAGGTCAGGCTTGGGAAGAAGCTTGCTGATTGCCTCTCGCATCGCCTCATAGGTTGCCTGAAGGATATTGATTTCATCAATACGTTCCGGTGTCGCATAGCCCACTGCGCTTGCTACCGCCTTCTCCATAATAATATTATAAAGCTCCTCTCTCTTTTTTTCGGAGAGCTGCTTGGAATCATTAATATATAAAATGTCACAATCCTTTGGCAATATGACTGCTCCCGCCACTACCGGACCTGCTAGGGGGCCTCTCCCTACTTCGTCAATGCCGCATATATATGTATAGTCGGCGTACTCTCTCTCATACTTCTTAAGCTTATCAATGCGCTGTCTCTCCTTTTCAAGCGCTTGCAATTTCCTTCTCGCAGATTCCACCAGCTTCTGAACGCTGACTCTGTCATCATTTCCGTAAATATTTATTAATTCAGGCAGCTCATCTTCATAAGCTGCCTGAAACAGTTTTTTTATCTCACCGGTACCTTTTATACTCATACTGCATTTCCTTTACTTCTATTGATGTTTCAACACACAAAATTTATCGAAAGGCCAAATCCGCACCCATGCCTTACCGACAATTTCCTTTCGGGTAATATTCCCAACCGCATTCGACCGACTGTCACTACTATTGTTACGGTTATCTCCCAGAACGAAATATTCATCCTCGCCCAAAACGATAGGTTCTCTGGCAAGCCCTATGTTTTCGGGCTTAATGATTTCCCTGCCATAAGATTCTTCCAGTACCTCGCCGTCAACATAAATATTGCCCTGCTCATCAATCTGTACGGTCTCTCCGGGAAGCCCTATAATTCTTTTAATATAATATGTATTCTCCTGATAACGGAAAGGAAAGACAACAATATCAAATCGTTCCGGGTCTCTGAAACGGTAGCTTATTTTATCAACAATTAAGTTGTCCGCATTAAAAAGCGTAGGTTCCATAGAACCGCCATCCACCTCCGTTCTGATCCCTACATAGGTCGTCACAAACCATGTAAGCATCAATACTCCCAATAGGTACAAACCTGTATTTAGCAATTCCTTCATCACTTTATTCATAGTCTGGCTACTCCCGTATTCTTTCTGCTATCTATTTATCCCACTGCCGCCTTGACAGTTACTCCGTCAGGGCAGCTCCAGTGTAATCCTTCCCAATCTTCCGGACCGGAAATCGTCCACTACAATCGCCGCTGCTTTTTCTAAATCAAGTACTACACCCTTAAGATAGCACTTGCGACTCTCTGCAATATCGGCAAGAACCTCTGCCGGCTTCTCCTTTAATTCAATTCCATATCGTGTACACAACGCTTTCGGATAATTATCTGCCAACACTGTAATCAAATCACAGCCCAGCTCATCCATAATAATAATTTCATCATTCATGGAACCGATAAAAGCCAGTCGCATACCCACCACTTGGTCCTCAAATTTAGGCCAAAGAATGCCCGGAGTATCTAAAAGCTCCAGATTCTTATTCAACCGTATCCATTGTTTTCCCTTTGTCACTCCCGGTTTGTTGCCGGTTTTGGCACACGCCTTGCCCGCAAAGGTATTAATAAAGGTAGATTTTCCTACATTGGGGATCCCAACCACCATGGCGCGTATGGAACGGTTTACAATACCTCGTTTTCGGTCTCGTTCAAGCTTTTCCTTGCAAGCCTCCTGCACCAATCCGGAAACTGCTTTCACTCCTACACCGGATTTTGAATTAATCTCCAACACATAGGCTCCCTGCTCCTCAAAATAACTTATCCACCGTTTATTAGCTGCAGGGTCTGCTAAATCAGATTTATTTAAGAGTACAATACGCGACTTATTCTTCCCCAGCTCATTGATATCAGGATTACTGCTGCTCATAGGAATCCTTGCATCCACCAGCTCTATAATCAAATCTACCAGTTTAATATTTTCCTGCATCATACGCTTTGCCTTTGTCATATGACCGGGATACCATTGATAATTCATCATTAACCTCTCTTCTATTTGATAAAGCCTACTTTACTCTCCTCTTTAGGCATACGAAACCACGCTTCACCGATAATGTCCTCTTCCTCCACCGGACCGATATTTGCCGAGCGGCTGTCCTCACTGTTATTTGGATTATCCCCAATGCAAAAATATTCTCCGTTGCCCAATATTAATTCATTTGCCGCAATACCTGAATCCAATATCTTTTCGGAAACCCACTTACTTTCCTCTCCGTTTACATAACACACGCCCCCTTGAATCTGAAGGCGGTCTCCGGGCACTGCCACCACTCTTTTAACATAATAATGTGCGTTCTGATTACCGTTTGGTAAAAAGACAACCACATCTCCTCTCTTAGGTGATGAAAGTACATATATAAACCGATTCACGAAAATCTTCTGTCCGTTATATAATGTAGGTTCCATGGAAACCCCCACCACATTGGTTGCCATACCCAAAAAGAAAACAAGTACTGCCGCTATAAATACAGACGCCAAAATTCCAAATATCCAGCCAAATACTTCCTTTACGGCTTTCGAGCTTATCTTTTTTCGTCTTTTATAAAAACTAAGTCCCTTATTACGTGCCATCACTTTATCCCTATTGTGCATACTTTAAAGAAAGTATATCAAAATTCCCGCTTATAGAAAAGGAGAACTACTGAAGAAATTCTCCCTTTGTTACATTTGTTAAATTATTTAACCAGCTCTTTTATCTTTGCTTTCTTACCATCGCGATCTCTTA
>WFLX010315180.1_pt1 | contig 14541 bp, 7 predicted proteins | sample 4967041 | NCBI WGS metagenome assembly WFLX01 (sample SAMN12857096, study PRJNA449069) | gut metagenome | isolation source: stool from male and female vole | host: Microtus ochrogaster | place: USA:Florida | collected 2017
GCTATCGCATGGACAGGCACAATGTTTGAATTTTATATGCCCGAACTGCTGTTGACCTCAAAGGAGGGAAGTATGAGCTATGAAGCCCTGCGCTATTCATTTTACTGCCAGAAAAGACGGCACAGACCCTTCGGAATATCCGAAAGCGGCTATTATGCCTTCGACCGTGATCTGAACTATCAGTACAAAGCCCACGGAGTACAGAAAACCGCCTTAAAGGGAGGAATGGACAGGGAATGCGTCATAAGTCCCTATTCCTCTTATCTCACTATGTCCCTTCACCCCCTTGAAAGCTGGAATAATCTGGCTTTGCTGGAAAGGGAAGGAGCCTTTGACCCCGAATTCGGCTTTTATGAGGCGGTGGACTATACCAAAGGACGAGTGGGGGACAAGGCGGTAATAAAAAGCTTTATGGCTCACCATACGGGCATGGGAATTTGCGGAGCCGCAAACGCACTGTGCAATAACATCTGCGCGCGGTTGTTTTTAAGCGATGAAAGAATGAAACGAGCCGAGGAATTATTGGAGGAAAAGGTTATGGCAGGAGAAAAGGTACTGAAAATCACGGAAGAGCATTACGATGACGGCAAGGTTATCTGCGAAAGAGAAGAAACGGTAAATCAACAGGCGGAAAACTCACCTGTCAATGTGCTGTGGGCGGGACAGCTGGCGCTGTTCACCTCCGCCAACGGCTGTTTTTATTCAACCTATAAGGGAATTTCGGCGGTGAACAAGACCTCGGATTATCTGAACCGACCGCAAGGGGCATTTTACNGCTTCTGCGACGAGAAAAACATTTATCCCTTTTTCGCTCACCCGAGACTGAAAAACGATCTGAAAACAGTCTTTCATACGGGAGAAACGGAATACTCCGTTGATACGGAAGATCTCGCATTTTCAATGAGGGTCAGAGCCGTGGGAGAATACAATGCGGAAATACGCAGTTTTTCCGTAAAAAACAAAACAAGGAGCAAAAAACAGCTTATGCTTTGCTGTTACAGCGAGCCTGTACTTGCCCCTTCGATGGACTATTCCGCTCACCCCATGTTTATGGACTTGTTTTTGAAGATAGGCTATGACAGGGATAATAAGCTTTTTATATATTACCGAAAGGACAGGCACAGTGATAAGCTCACCGCCTGCGCCGCGGGATTTCTGGAGGAAGAGGATTTTACCTACTGTCTTTCAAAGGAGGACTGTACGGACTATCTGCCCTTTTCCTTCTTTAAAAAAGCGTTTTTGCGGCAGTGCGGGGACAAAAGCATACCCGACCCATGCCTTTTTATAAGGGACAGTATTTCNCTTGATGCGGGAGAGGAAAAACACTGCACCCTGTTTTACTGCTACGGCGACAGCGCAGAAGAGGTGCAAGGCTATGCTCAGAGGCTGAGAATGCCGAAAACGGCAAGTACTGCAAATGCTCACAAAGGCGATAAGAACAAAAGCTCCGATGTGCGGGGAAATAAAAGAAAGGCTGTTTCGGAAAGAACGGCGGAAAACATTTTGGAAGGAGCTTCGGAAAGTGTTTTGGGAAGTATATCCGAAAATGTTTTGGATAGGACTTCGGAAACTCTTTCAGACGGCATTTCGGAGCAATACCCCCTGTCCCCTCTTTCCCTCAACACTTTACAGGGAAGAATGGCGGAAAGAGTCCTGTCCGCTCTGCTTTACGGCGAAATATCACAGGAAGAAATTTTACAGGCGCGGAAAAACAACACCCTGAACCGAAAGGAGCTGTGGCGGTTCGGTATCTCGGGGGACTTTCCCCTGCTCGTTACAAGGGGCTTGGAGGGACTTTCTTATATAGCATTGCTGAAATCGGGGCTTAACGGCTGCGGTATAAACTGCGATCTTATTGTACTTTGCTCCAACGCTTTGGAGAAGGGAGAAGCGGAAAGCATTTTAGGCGGTAACGGATATGCTTTGCTGTTGGCAGTAAAGGGAAATTCATCGGAAACAGGATATTTTGAAAAAGACAAAAGCTCTGCCGAAACAGAAAAGTGCGGAGATATTATCACCCTGATATACTCGCTTGCAGCTTTTGTGGATCTGCAAAAGCTGTTTTCCGAAGCGGGACGCCCCTCCGAAAAAGGGGAGGAAAAGAAAATGCCCCTTGCCCTGCCCGTTATACCGTGCAGTCACCCCGACGGCGAAAACGGCTTTAAGGAAGGCAGCTACGTTATCGGCAATGAGCACAATACCTGGTGCAATATTCTGGCAAATTCCGAATTCGGAACATTGTTAAGCCGGAACAGTCTCGGCTTTACCTTTGCCCTTAACAGCAGAGAAAACAAGCTTACCCCATGGAGCAACGATATTATCAAGGACAATTACGGCGAAATGCTGTTATTAAAAACAGGAAATGTGTTTTACGATCCCATAAGGGGCAGCAGAGCGGAATTTTCCCCCTACTCCTGTCTTTACGAGGGAACGGTGCTTTCGGTAAACGTCAAAACCGAGGTAAGGGTGTATTCAAGCGGTTTGGGCAAGGAAATTTCCCTGACTTTTACCAACACAGCGGAAAGCGAACAGTCCTTTGATCTTGTGTACAGGATAATTCCCCTTATGTCAGCTGACAGCGAGGGTTCAATGCCCGTGGCGTATACCTTGAAAAACGGTATAGCATTTTTCAACAGCCAGAATGATAATTTCAGCGGGATAACGGCTTTGTACTGTTCAAAGAAGCCAATGTTCTGCTTTTCGCCCATTGAAACCGCAGCGGGAGATTTTTCAGAAAGCGTTGGAGAGGGCGGAGTTTATAACAGTCCCGTTACTGCGGTTATCGTACCCGTTAAGCTTCCCCCGAGGGAAAATTTGCGTATACGGTTTATTTTGGGGTACTTCAACGAGGAAGGGGCTTTGGAAAATGCCCTTCAGGAAGAAATTGAGAAAAGCGGAAAAAATGACATCGGGCTTTTGAATTCTGCGAGGGAAAGGACGGCAAGTCTTGCCTTGGACTATCTCAAAAAAATGGAGGGAAGTCCCTGCGGAAACGAGCTCCAAAACACATTTTCAATAAGCACTCCCGTAAAAAGCCTCAATGAGCTTTTTAACACTTGGCTTCCTCACCAGATCACCGCCTGCCGCCTTTGGGGAAGGACGGGATTTTTCCAGAACGGCGGTGCCTTCGGTTTCAGGGATCAGCTTCAGGACTGCCTTGCGGTGATGTATTTTTCGCCAAAGACCGCCGTGGAGCATATTCTCCACTGCTGTCAAAGCCAGTTTGCCGAGGGAGACGTTCTCCATTGGTGGCATGAGCTGGGCGGTAAAAGAGTCGGTGTGCGCACAGGGTACAGCGATGACCTTTTGTGGCTGCCTTATGTTGCTTGCTGTTATGACGAAGCCTTCGGAGAGGAGGGCTTCTGGGATCAGCAGACAAATTACTGCAAGGGAGAGCCTTTGCCCGAAGGCAGTCAGGAGCGGTTTATGGCGGCGGAAAGCGCCGAGCTTGCCGAAAGCCTTTACGGGCATTGCAAAAGGGCAATGGAAAAGGGATTTAACAAGGGCAGAAACGGGCTTATAAAAATAGGCTGCGGAGACTGGAATGACGGCTACAACAACGTGGGAGTAAGGGGACAGGGCGAAAGCGTATGGCTTGCCATGTTCTATATAATCTGCGGAAGAAAATTTGCCGCTGCCGCCAAGGAAAACGACGACACCGAATATGCGGAAAAGCTTGAAAAACGTATTGCGGAATTATGCGTCAGCGTAGAGGAAAACGCATGGGACGGCGATTGGTATTTAAGGGCGTTTTACGACAGCGGCGAAAAAATGGGCAGCAATGACAGCGCCGCCTGCAAGATCGATATACTGCCCCAAGCCTTCGCGGTGCTTTGTGAACTGCCTGACGGCGAAAGAAGCGTTACCGCCCTGAACTCCGCTTACGACAGACTTGTTGACAAAAAAGCGGGGATAATAAAGCTGTTCACGCCGCCCTTTACCGAAGAAAATACCCAAAAGGAAAATATGACGGAGGACGTGGCATTAAAGGAAAAAGCCGATACAAGATCCAAAAAGCCCAAAAAGACGGCGGAGAAAAACACAAAACAGCCCCTGTCCCCCCGCCCCGGCTATGTAATGTCCTACCCCGAGGGAGTGAGGGAAAACGGCGGACAGTATACCCACGGCGCCGTGTGGTTTTGTCTCGCTTGCTTTAAGGCAGGGCAGAAGGAAAGAGGGTACAGGCTTTTAAATATGCTTAATCCCGCCCTGAAAACCGAGGACGGAGGAGAGTATAAGGAAAATTACAAAAAGGAAAAGGAAAAGGCGGTGGAGAATATTTTAAGCAATATTCCAAGCCGTAAGGTTGGCGCTTACGAAAGCGTTTTATCTGCGGAACTCAAAGCCGGGAAAGTTTTTTCTTCCGAAGCCGAAAGCGCTTTTTCCGCTGAAATCGGAGCCGAGAGCCTTTTATCATCAAAAGCCGAAGAAAAGGAAAAAGCATCGGAAACGCTTCAATCCGCAGCAAAGCCCGAAACAGCCGAAGCCAACTTATCAGAGCCCGTTCCCATGTACCCCGACAAGAATTTCGGAAGAGAGCCTTATTTTATGACCGCCGATATTTACACCAATCCGCAGTGCTACGGAAGAGGCGGCTGGTCCCTGTATACGGGAGCCGCAGGCTGGTATTGGAAGTGTATTTTTGAGGGGCTTTTCGGCGGGGAAATGAAAAAAGGGAAGCTTACTTTTAAACCCAATCTGCCCAAGGAGCTTGACGGAACGGAAATGAAACTGAAGCTTAACGGAAAAAGCCTGAACCTGTGCTTTAAGTATGCCGAGGGACAGACCAAGGAAACGCCGGTAGGCTGTGAGGGCGAGTTTGACGTTTTGTTCGGGGATTAGCTTTAGTTTTTTCGTAAAACAATCAGCCGAAAGGAGAAAAACTAATATGAAAATGGATAACACAGAATTACCGCTGGGCTTTGGAACAGCCCTGTCGAAAAACAATACTGCAATGGAATATTTTTCCACACTGACACCTGCCCACAAAAGGGAAATAATCGCACACGCCCACACTATAAGATCCAAGGAAGAAATGGAAAAGTTTGTTAATCGATTGGACAAGACGCTTTGGATATAAAGCGGTAAAAATCAGCGAAACACCTATAAAAGCGGTTTCCCGATAGCACAGCTGTCTTGACAGCACGAATTTCAAAAATCAACTGAGTGCGGATTTTTTGCCCATTTTTTCAAGCAAAAGATTCGCACTCAGTTAGATAGACAAGATTTAAAATTGCCCGGCTTTTCAAGCAATTTTAAATCTTGTCGGTTTTGAAATTCTTTTTAAATCAGCAAATTACCGCCAACTTTCATGAGAGAACAACAAATCAGCAAAACTTTTCTGAGTTAACCATAAATTTTCACCAACTTTTCACCAAGCAGTTATAACCCCACACAAACAGGTAAAAAACACCACAGCAAGCCAATAATATGAAACCGATTTCACATAGGTTATAAATGTAAACTATTTTTATGAGGTAAACATCTATTGACATTAAAATATTGTTGTGATATAATCCATATCATAAGATTTATATACTAACGATTTAAAATTCAGAGAAAAGAAAGGAGTATTCCCACAGCTTATGATCAAGACGATAATGAAATCCATAAGGGAATACAAGGCTCCCGCAATCTGGACGCCAATACTTATTATAGGCGAGGTTGCAATGGAATGTATGCTGCCCTTTATAATCGCACAGCTTATTAACCAGATACAGGCGGGCTGCGAATTTGGCGTGATTGCACGCTACGGCGGAATTCTGGCGTTAATGGCAATTATTTCGCTGGCTTTCGGCGTAGGCGCGGGAAAAACCTGTGCCGTGGCGTCCTGCGGCTTTGCGAAAAACCTCAGAAAGGATCTGTTTTACAGAATACAGGGCTTTTCCTTTGAGAACATTGACCGTTTTTCGACCTCCTCATTGGTCACCCGTCTCACCACCGANNTNACNAACGTTCAAATGGCGTTTATGACAATTATAAGAATGGCGGTAAGAGCGCCCATTATGCTGACATTTGCCTTTATTATGGCATTTATCATGGGCGGACAAATGGCGTGGATATTTGTAGGTCTGATGCCCTTTATGGCTGTCTGCCTGATAATCATTATCAAAAAGGCAATGCCCTTATTTAAAAGAGTGTTCAAGAAGTACGACAAGATCAACGAATCTATTCAGGAAAACGTCAAGGGCATGAGAGTTGTCAAGTCCTTTGTCCGTGAGGATTACGAAACGGAAAAGTTTACCGCCGCGGCGGAGGACGTATGCAGGGACTTCACCAGAGCTGAAAAGATTCTTGCCTTTAATGGTCCCGTAATGCAGTTCTGTCTGTACAGCACCATGATCTTTGTCCTTCTTTTCGGCTCCTATGTAGTTATTTCAACTACGGGAGCGGACTTACAGGTCGGACAGCTTTCGGGTCTGCTTACATACAGCTTTCAGATTCTTATGAGACTTATGACGGTTTCCATGGTATTGGTTATGATGACCATGGCTAACGAATCCGCAAGAAGAATCGTAGAGGTTCTTACCGAGGAAAGCACAATCGCCTCTCCCGACAGTGCGGTAGCTGAGGTCAAGGACGGCTCTATTGATTTTAATAATGTTAACTTCAGATATTCGGCGCAGGCGGAAAAATTTGCACTGGCGGATATTGACCTTCATATTAAAAGCGGTGAAACTATCGGAATCATCGGCGGCACAGGCTCGTCAAAATCCTCTCTCATTCAGCTTATATCCCGTCTTTACGACGCCACCGAGGGAAATGTTATGGTTGGCGGAGTTGATGTTAAGGATTACGATATAGAAGTGCTCCGTAATCAGGTAGCCGTTGTTTTGCAGAAAAACGTGCTGTTCAGCGGTACCATAAAGGAAAATCTCCGCTGGGGCAACAAGGAAGCCACCGACGAGGAAATGATCGAGGCTTGCAAAATCTCACAGGCTGACGAATTTATCCAAGGCTTCCCCGACGGCTACGACACCTATATCGAGCAGGGCGGCGCAAACGTTTCGGGAGGACAAAAGCAAAGACTTTGTATAGCAAGAGCATTGCTGAAAAAGCCCAAAATTCTTATTCTGGACGACTCCACCAGCGCAGTTNATACAAAAACGNACGCTTTNATAAGACATGGCTTTAAAAAGTATATGCCCGATACCACAAAGATAATAATTGCACAGAGAACCTCCTCGATTCAGGACGCAGACCGCATTATAGTTATGGAGGGCGGAAGGATCGACGGCATAGGAACTCACGAGGAGCTTTTGAAAACCAATGCGATCTACCGTGAGGTTTACACCTCCCAGAATAAAGCAAACGATGATCAAAACAGCAATGAAAGCGAGGTGAACTGATATGCCGCCAAGAGGACCAAGGGGACCTATGCCAAAGCTTCAGAAGGGCGTTATAAAGCGCACTCTTAAAATGGTATTTCAGTTTTACCCTGTAAGAATTTCCATTATTATTTTCTGTATTCTGTTCAATGCGGCAGTCAGCTCAATACCCTCGATCTTTATGCAGCAGATCATAGGCATAATCGAGGACAGCTGGCAAAGCGGCGACTGGGCTGCGGTAAGCGGCGAAATTTTCTCCACTGTGGCAATTTTAGCGGTGCTGTATATCCTGTCACTTATCTCCGCCGTGGTTTACAACCAAATGGGCGCCANCGNTACGCAGGGCGTGCTTANNAAAATGCGTGTAAAGCTGTTCGGCAAGATGCAAAAGCTGCCTATAAAATATTTTGACACCCACAATCACGGCGACATCATGAGCGTGTACACCAACGATATCGACGCTCTCCGTCAGCTTATTTCACAAAGCCTGCCCCAGCTGTTCAGCATGACTATCGTTATTGCCACCGTTTTCGGAATAATGCTGTATTTCAGCGTTTGGCTCACCTTAGTGGTATTGGCGGGAGTTGCGGTCATGATATTCCTCACCAAAAAGATAGGCGGCGGCTCGGCAAAATACTTTGTCAAGCAGCAAAGGGCTATCGGTAAGGAAGAAGGCTACATAGAGGAAATAATGAACGGTCAGAAGGTGGTAAAGGTATTCTGCCACGAGGAAGAGAGCAAGGCAGACTTTGACCGTATCAACAACNAGCTNTATGAGNATTCGGAAAAGGCTAACAGCTACTCCAATATATTGGGTCCCGTTATGGGAAATATGGGAAATCTGCTTTATGTGCTGATCGCTCTTGCGGGAGGATTTTTCCTTATTTCGGGAGTGCAGAACTTAAGTATTTCGGGAATGGCGCTGAGCATAAGCGTTACTGTGCCTTTCCTTAATATGACAAAGCAGTTTTCGGGAAATATCGGTCAGGTTTCCTTCCAGATCAACTCCGTTGTCATGGGTATTGCGGGCGCACAGCGTATATTTGAGCTTATGGATCAGCAGCCCGAGACCGACGACGGCTATGTTACCCTTGTCAATGCAAAGGAAGAAAACGGAGTTATCACCGAGTGTGAGGAAAGAACGGGCTTATGGGCTTGGAAACACCCTCACAGCGAAACGGGCGCCGTTACCTATACAAAGCTCACGGGCGATGTCCGCTTGTTTGATGTGGACTTTGAATACGAAGAAGGCAAGAGGGTTCTCCATGATGTGACGATCTATGCCGAGCCGGGACAGAAGGTTGCTTTCGTAGGCGCAACAGGCGCAGGTAAAACCACCATAACCAACCTGATCAACCGCTTTTATGACATTGCAGACGGTAAGATACGCTATGACGGCATCAACATAAACAAGATCAAAAAAGCCGATCTCCGTCATTCGCTGGGTATAGTTTTGCAGGACACCAACCTGTTCACAGGCACCGTTATGGACAATATCCGCTACGGAAAGCTGGACGCAACAGATGAGGACTGCATCAAGGCGGCAAAGCTGGCGGGAGCGGACGACTTTATCACAAGACTTCCCGAGGGCTACAACACGCCCCTTACCAGCAACGGCGCAAACCTTTCACAGGGTCAGAGACAGCTGCTTGCTATTGCAAGAGCGGCAGTAGCAGACCCGCCCGTAATGATACTTGACGAGGCTACTTCGTCCATAGATACAAGAACCGAAGCCATAGTACAGAGAGGCATGGATGCGCTGATGAAGGGCAGAACGGTATTTGTAATCGCTCACAGGCTTTCCACTGTTCAGAACTCGGATGTTATTATGGTGCTTGATCACGGTAAGATCATTGAGAGAGGAAGCCACAGGAAGCTTATTGAGGAGAAGGGTCAGTATTACAGGCTTTATACCGGTGCTTTTGAGTTGGAGTAAATTTTTGATTGGAATAAGGGGCTGCAAAAAAGTAGCTCCTATTTTATGCTCCAAAAATGGTGCTGATTTATGTTCTTTCAGGGAAGTTGTGCTGATTTTGGCTCTTTCAGCAAAGCTGGCGGTAGTTTACTGATTTAAAAAGAATTTCAAAACNGTAAACTTTTTTTAAATTTCTTGAANAGCTGTGAAATTTTANAANAAGTTTAGCTATTAGGTANTTCTCGGCAAGCCGNGAAGTANACNCAGCAAGNTGCTCCGANCGAGNTTGGAAATTCGTGCTATCAGATCAGTTGTGCGAGTGGCAGCCCGCTTGTCGGGGTGTTGTGCTGATTTTTACGGCTCTCCCAAATAACCTAATATAAAATAGGGACTGTCTTTTTGCAATCCCTTGCTTTTTCTATCCGAAATTCCTTAAAAACAAAACAAAGGGGCTGCCGAAACAGTCNCTTCATTTTTAAACGCTGAAATTCATAGTGTCTCCCTTATCGCCCGCATGAGCATCAGCTTCGCTCTGATACTTCTTAAAGCTTTCGGGAGGAAGGTTTCCGAAGTCCTCTTCTGTGGAATAGGGCTTCTTCTCCTTCTCGTACTTCTCGAAGCTCTTGGGAGGCATAACGGATTTTTCCGCTTTCTCCTTTTTCTCCTTAGGAGTGTCCAGCTTTGGCTTATCCGTCTTGTCCCTGTTTTCGAGAACTTTTTCTCTGGTCTTTGCTATTGCTTCAAGGCTCTTGGTGAAATCCTCGATAATGGAGCACTTGATGTAGTCGCCGCCGTCATCGGTGGTGACACCGCCCACAAGCTTTGCAAAATAAGATACGCTTCCGTCAGCTCCGATAGTCAGACCCAATTTCTCCACAATAGATCTTCCGTCCTCGGAAAGCTCCTTTTCAGCCTTATCCAAATTGCTTGCGGCCTCGTCGATAATGCCCATGTACTTAGCCTTTACGCTTTCGTCGGCCGCCATTTTCTCCAAAAGGTCGGGGTTGATGAGAACATTGCCGTCCCTGCCCATGCCGTAAGAAAGAACGCGGCTGGCTTCCTCGTCGGTCTTCCATTTGCCCACAATGAAGTCGTAGCCTTCATACTTCTCGATAAGCTCGCGGAGCACAGCCTTTGCCCCTTCGCTGAGGTTGTAGGGGTCCTTTACTTCATTGGGGTTCTTTTCGACCTTGAGATCCTCGTGCCTTTTCTTGGCTTCCTCGATAGCCTTAGCGCGGTTTTCGGCGATCTTGTTCACCATGCTGCTGAGCTCGTTGGCAAGAGACGCCTTTATTGATTTGCTGTTGTTGTGTGTTACGCCGTTTACCAGCTTAGCGTAATAATCCACTGTGCCGTCATTCTTAACGGTAAAACCCAGCTTGTCAATGATAGACTTGCCGTCCTTGGAAAGCGAATTTTCAACCTTATCAAGATCGTTCTTGGCATTGTCGAGAACGCCCATGATCTTGGCCTTTTCGCTTGGGTCAGCTGCCATTTTCTCCAAAAGATCGGGATCAATGAGAGCATTGGCCACCTTGCCCATACCGTAAGAAAGAACACGGCTTGCTTCCTCGTCGGTCTTCCATTTGCCTACAATGAAATCGTAGCCCTCGTACTTCTCGTTAAGCTCGCGAAGCACGGCTTTTGCACCTTCGCTGAGGTGGTAGGGATCTTCGACCTCATTGGGGTTCTTTTCGACCTTGAATTCTTCTTCCCGCTTGTTCTCAAGGTCTTTCCTCATCGTTGCAAGGGTCTCTGCGTACTGATTTACCATACGGCTGAGCTCTTTGGTAAGAGAGGACTTTACGGAGTGTGAGTTGTGGGTCACGTCATTGATGAGCTTGGCGTAATAATCCACCGTGCCGTCCTCTTTGACAGTAAATCCCAGCTTATCGATCACAGACTTGCCGTCCTTGGTGAGATTGTCCTCGATCTCGCCAAATTTCTCGGAAGCCCCTGCAATGATATCCTCGTACTTTGCTCTCTCGCTCTTGTCCGACGCCATTTTCTCCAGAAGGTCGGGAGTTATGAGAACATTATACTCGCCTTTGCCCTGTGAGAGCAGCTGATCCGCTTCCTCGTCAGTCTCATAATCGGCGATCATAAAGTCGTAGCTCTTATACTTTTCCTTAAGCTCGGCAAGGAGACTTTTTGCTTCGTCGCTCAAGCCTGCAACGCCGTTTCCCTTGCGGTTGGCTGAGGAGAATAAGATCTCGTCTTTTCTGCCGTGGGTCTTTGTCTCAGGAGCTTTGTTCTGATCATGAACGCCATGAGACTTGGTGTTTTTTCCGTAATAGTTGTTAGGAAAATTAACACCGCCGTTTACACCATACATATCGGTCAATCCTTTCCCATGTATACCATGTATAATTTGCCTGCGCGGTTCCCTCCGCTGTACCCCAAATCGACAGAAACAGTCAAACCTCCGCCTTTGCTTTCCGAGGTAAAAGAAAAACATACGCTTTGCCGTTAAAGCTTATTTGGGTCATCAATTATTTTATCGGCATTTTTTGGGAAAACTTTAGAGTTGAATTTATTTTTTTCTCACAACTTTCCTGATAGCACGAATTTCAAAAATGGACAAAATTTTCGGAGAAAATTTTGTCCGGTTCCGAAAATGAAATTCTTTTTAAATCGGTAAATTACCGCCAAGCTTCTTGANAGCACCCAAATTACTGCCAACTTTCCTAAAAGCATAAAGTTCCGTTCTCGAAATTTTTTCTTGCCTTTTTACTAAAAATATGCTATACTGATTACAAGCAAATAGGCAAAAATCACCATATAATAAATTCTACCGAAAGGGGCTAAAAACTATGGACACAAACAAGCTTTACGACCTTTGGCTGGAAAAGGCGGTTATTGATCCCGACCTGAAAGCCGAGCTTGAAAAAGTCAAAGGAAACGAGGAAGAAATTTTCGACCGCTTTTACAGAGAGCTGGAATTCGGCACAGGTGGCTTAAGAGGCGTTATCGGCGCAGGTACCAACAGAATGAACGTGTACACCGTCAATAAGGCTACNCAGGGNCTTGCAAGCTANNTCCTGAANCACGGCGGNAAAAGCGTTGCNATAAGCTACGACAGCCGTATCAAGTCCGATTANTGTTTGCTAAAAACGCCGCTTGCGTTTTCGCAGGAAACGGCATCAAGGTAAATCTCTATCCCGAGCTTATGCCCACTCCCCTGCTGTCCTGGGCGGTAAGATACCTGAAATGTGACGCAGGCGTTATGGTAACAGCCAGCCACAACCCCGCAAAATACAACGGCTACAAGGTTTACGGCAGCGACGGCTGTCAGGTGACTATCGAAGCCGCTGACGAGATCCTTGGCTACATCAACAAGACTGACGTATTCGAAGGCGTTAAGACCGCAGATTTTGACGAATCCGTAAAGAACGGACTGATAAGCTACATCGGCGAGGACGTTATTGACAACTACATGGCTGAGGTACGCCGTCAGTCTCTCCACCCCGAATTGTGTGAAAAGTCGGGTCTTAAGGTGGTATACACTCCTCTCAACGGCACAGGCAACAAGCCCGTTCGCCGCATCTTAAAGGAAATCGGCATCAAGGACGTTGTTATCGTTCCCGAGCAGGAAAACCCCGACGGCACTTTCTCCACCTGTCCTTATCCCAATCCCGAAATAAGAGAAGCTCTTGAACTTGGTCTCAGACTTTGCGAAAAGGAAAAGCCCGACCTGCTCCTTGCCACCGACCCCGACTGTGACCGTGTGGGAATTGCCGTTCCCGACGGAGACGGCTATGCGCTGTTCAGCGGCAACGAGGTTGGCGCAATGCTCCTTGAATATGTTGCAAGAGAACGCAGAGAAATGGGCAAGATGCCAAATGATCCTATTGCGGTAAAGACCATAGTTACCACCGACATTACCGCCAAAATTGCTGAAAAGTACAATGTAGAGCTTATCGAGGTTCTGACGGGCTTTAAGTTTATCGGCGAGCAGATCGGCTTCCTTGAAAAGAAGGGACAGCAGGACAGATACATATTCGGCTATGAGGAAAGCTACGGCTATCTGGCAGGCGGTTATGTAAGAGACAAGGACGCCGTTGTCGCTTCCATGCTGANCTGCGAAATGGCTGNATTCTACNGCACCAANGGNANGAGCNNTATTGAGGTGCGCAGGGAAATGTATGAGGAANACGGCTTCTACTGCAACAAGCTNGACACCTTNACCTTTGAGGGCGCAAGCGGNATGCAGAAGATGANCGANATTATGGACAAAATGCGCACNGATTANCCCAAGGCNGTTGCAGGCNACAAGGTAATAGGCTTTGCGNACTATCAGGCAAGCGAAAAGACCGATCTTCTGAGCGGTGCTAAGGAAGTTATTACCCTTCCCAAGTCCAATGTTATTTCTCTTTATTTAGAGAATAACAACAAGGCTATAATCAGACCCAGCGGCACCGAGCCTAAGCTGAAGGTTTATTATACCGCTGTTGGCAGCACTATGGAGGAGGCTGAAGCGCTGCAGAAGAAGATGTCTGCGGAGTTTGCAGAGTTGGTAAAGTAAGATTTTATAAAAGCATAAATAAAAGGGGCTGTCTTTTTTTACAGCCCCTGTTTTTGTTTTAAAAAAAATGCTGTCAATTACGCTGACACTGTTTCCCCTCGCCAACTGCTCAAAATGAAAGGTCCGGCGCAGCCGCCGTCAGCATAATCGATGGTCATTGAATAGCCTGTGCGCAGCTCTGCTTCAGGAAGCAGAAAAACCAATCTGACCAACTGCTTTTCAAAGCTGTTCAGCTTTAAAAGATCATAGCCGTTTAATTCCCTTGTTGTTTCACGATCAAAGCCGACATCTTTAACTAAACCGTTGCCCGATACCGTAAAATCGGACACAATATCCCATTTGCCGTCAACGGCAGCTAATTCCATATCAAGAATCATATACAGGCTGTCTTGAGGGGCGTTTATTTCGATATCATTGATATTTATCTTATCCGTAAACTCGGAGGAAACTACAAATGCACTGACACGTTGATCTTTTAATTCATCGCCAAAAAAGTATACTCTTTGACCCATCGGCGGGTTAACAAGAAAAGCAATGAAAATTATCGAATATAACAGTAAGTATATTGTTAAAACAGATGATATAACAGCAGTGGGAATTATTAGAAGTAAATGCTTTAGTTTCATAAAATTTTCCTTATCTGACTTTGACAAAAGTGCCAAAATTGGCATAGCTTGTAAAGTCATAATAACGTGCACGTGCTTTCCAGTTGTCATTAACTTGCATTAAGTTAACATACTTGTAGAACTTGATTCCAAAAATTTTTGTGATTT
>WFLX010294995.1_pt1 | contig 14539 bp, 10 predicted proteins | sample 4967041 | NCBI WGS metagenome assembly WFLX01 (sample SAMN12857096, study PRJNA449069) | gut metagenome | isolation source: stool from male and female vole | host: Microtus ochrogaster | place: USA:Florida | collected 2017
CCGTATTTACTACTCCATTCACCGAGACGCTGACCGAGATAGTAGCCATTCCAGAATCCTCGGTTGAAGATTCTTCCGAGGCGCTCGTCCCATTCCTTTACCTTCTCTCCGGAATAGGTGCCGTCGCAAATGGCCTGCAGAGCCTCGGAATAACTCTCAACTGCCTCACGCACATATTCCGGTCCTCGGGCACGACCCTCTATTTTAAATACCCTCACTCCCGCTTCTACCATTCGGTCAAGAAAATGGATGGTCTTGAGATCTTTGGGCGACATTATGAATTTATTGTCCACTACGAGTTCCTCCTCCGTTTCACGGTCTCTCACTGTGTAAGAGCGACGGCATATCTGGTTGCATGCGCCACGGTTGGCACTGGAGTTCATCTCATGGAGGCTCATGTAGCATTTCCCGCTCACGGCCATGCATAACGCGCCGTGGCAGAACATCTCCAGACGTATCGGCTTTCCGTTAGGCCCCGTCAGGCCTTCGGCTTCGATGGCATCGTAGATGGCGCGCACCTGATCGAGATTCAGTTCGCGGGCAAGCACCATCACATCGGCCCATTGTGAATAGAAACGTACAGCCTCTATGTTGGTGATATTCACCTGAGTGGAGATATGCACCTCCTGGCCTATACTGCGCGCATAAAGTATGGCGGCAATGTCGGAAGCGATTATTGCCGACACACCGGCAGCCTTTGCAGAGTCGATGATCGTGTGCAGTAGCGAGATATCAGAATCATAGACTATAGTGTTGACTGTGAGATAGGTTTTCACACCCTTGGCCTCACACTCCTCTACAATGCGACGCATGTCATCGGTAGTGAAATTANCACTNGAGCGTGAACGCATATTCNAGCCCTCGATACCGAAATAGACNGCATCNGCGCCTGCGGCCAAAGCGNCCGCAAGCGATTCATAGCTCCCTACCGGAGCCATTATTTCAAAATCTTTTCTCTCCATCGAGTTTACCGGATTATTTAGCTATATAATAGGTTACGGCTCCGAATGTGAGCGATTTGTAGGTTATGTCGGTGAACCCGGCTTTCCGTAGCACACCGGCCATTGCCTCACGTTGGGGCGCGGCGGCTATGCTTTCCGGAAGATAGGTGTAGGCCCGGCTGTCGCCGCTCACCATACGCCCCACTGCCGGAATCAGATGGCGTGAATACATGCGGTAGCCGAAACCGGTGAGCTTACCTTCCGGACATGACAACTCGATGATGCAGAGCGTGCCGCCGGGTTTCATCACACGGCGCATCTCGCACAGGCCCTGGAGAAGGTTTTCGAAATTTCGTACACCGTACGCCACGGTTATCAGGCCGAATTCTCCGTCATGGTAGGGGAGGGCGAGACAGTCAGCTTTTCCGAAAGCCAAAAGATCTTGCTCCTCTTGGGGGAGTGTCCGGAGTTTTTTACGTGCCACGTCGAGCATTCCTGTCGAGAGATCGATACCGGTGATGCGGGCCGATGGCAGCAGCGAGTGTAATTTGAAAGCCACATCGCCTGTGCCGGTGGCTACATCAAGTATCGAGTCCGGAGTGGCGGAAAGAGAGGCTATAGCGGCTTTAAGGGCTTTATTGNGCCAACGGCGATGAAGCCCGAAGGTCATCGCCGTGTTCATAAAATCGTAAGCGGGAGCGATAGAGTCAAACATCTCCTCCACTTGCTCACCCTTCTCCCGGGTATTGTCGTAGGGATTTACTGTCTCTGCTCCGGTTTTGGTAGTATTCTTATTATTCATCAGAAGTTTATGTGGTGAACTACGTTACGCTACAGCTCCTTATAGAACGAGCGGCGACGGCGATGCTGCCGGTAGTTGAAGTATTCCCATTGACTCTGCACTTTGGCGTTAGTCTCCATCTCAGGGTTGGATTCCGCCCATTTATAGCCGTTTTTCTGATAATATGGGATAAGATCCTGAAACAGTAATGCGTTGACTCCTTTATTCTGATATTCCGGTTTCACNGCCACGAGGAGAAGNTCCACACGGTCGTTCTTTCCTTTCAGACCTTTAAGCAGGTGCCACCAGCCGAAGGGAAGCAATTTTCCCTTGCTTTTCTGGAGGGCACGGCTCATGGAGGGCATGGAGATGCCCACTCCCACGAGTTTCCCCTCTTTGTCGACTATGAGTGTCACCAGGTCAAGGTTGAGNAGATCGAGATAGAGATTTATATAGTAGTCAATCTGCCGCTCGGTAAGGTGAGAATATTCGTAAAGACCGTCGTATGAATCGTTAATCAGGTGGAACAGGGCCCGGCCATATTCTGCCTTGATGCGCTTGCGGTTGTCATACTTCAACACTTTCAGGCCGTATTTCTTCTTCACCAGTTCGGCGATACGATTCATCTTCTCAGGCACACTGTCGGGCACATCGATAATAAACTCCACCCAGTCGCTCTCTTTCTTGTAGCCAAGCTTTTCAAGATGCTGAGGATAGTAGGCGTTGTTATAGATGGTGGCCATGGTGGAGAGTTCCTGAAAACCTTCCACAAGCATTCCTTCATGGTCAAGATCGGTGAATCCGAGAGGCCCTATCAGTTTCTTCATGCCTTTCTCACGGGCCCAGTTCTCCACGGCTTCCATAAGAGCAGCCGACACTTCGAGGTCATCGATAAAGTCGATGAAGCCGAATCGGGCATTCTGCGACTTGTGATGCTCGTTGACCTGCTTGTTGAGTATGCCGGCTATTCTCCCGGCCGGTTTGCCGTCACGGTAGGCCATGAAATAGACTGCTTCGCAGAAGTCGAACGCCGGGTTTATATCGGGCGAAAGAGTCTCCACGTCATCAGTGATAAGAGGAGGCACGAAGTAGGGGTTGCCATCATACAAGTCGATCTGAAACTGAGTGAATTGCTTGAGATTGGCCTTGGTGGGCTCTATGGTCTTTATTTCGATCATATCTATAGGTTTACAGGGGCGGGAGGCCCTTGGCGGTTTCAAATAAATGTGAGCCACACCAGGAGCGCGGCCATAAGGACTATGAAGATGCAGAGAAATACATATAGCTGGCTCGAACTGCGGCGTTCCATAGCGAGATGCACCTCATCAACCGTACGGTAGGGGTGTTCCTTATCTTCACATTTGCGGGCTATCTTACGGAGTTTGGGCAGGTTGGTGGGAAGATGGTCAAGCACTTCGTTGAGCACTTTTCCATAGCTTTCGATATCGGCTCTCGTATCCTGTTCCGAGAGTGAACCTGTCTGGTCATATCCTACATTCACCAGCTTGAGATTCTCGTTGTATTCGGTAAAGATGATGTTTTCCGGAGTGATGGGTACATGCTGGATATGATTCTCCTGAATATACTGCATGGCATCGAGCAACTGAGTCTGAAGCCGATGCACTATCTTCGGGGTGAGACGTTTCTCGTCTATGAGACGTCGCAAGGAATAGCCGTAGATGTCGTCGGTGATTATGGCTTTACCCACTCCGGGCACAACCTCGAAATCGTTGACGATTACCAGATTGGGATGGAGCAGATTATAGCGCACGTCAAACTCTTTTTCAAGCTTTGCCTGATACTCGGGATTATCTGCGTACTCNTTCTTGAGGGCCTTAAGCATTATCCACTTGCCATATTTCTTGACGGTGTAGACATCGCAGTATTCTTCGGCCCACTCGGGAAGAAGGTATAATTCCGACCATTTTCCCGACGGGTCGTCAATCGGAATCTGTTTCTCTTCTTTACTGATATAGGATGACACGGAAACGGGGTGTTAGTTGATTATATCGAAGCCTGTATATTTACGCAGACATTCAGGCACTATGATGCCCTCCGGAGTCTGGTTGTTTTCGAGCAACGCAGCCACAATGCGCGGCAGTGCAAGTGCTGAGCCGTTGAGCGTGTGGCAGAGTTTTATCTTCTTGTCGGTGTCACGATAGCGGCACTTGAGACGGTTGGCCTGATAGGTTTCGAAGTTTGAAACCGATGATACCTCGAGCCAACGTTCTTGAGCCGCGCTCCACACCTCGAAGTCGAAGGTGATGGCTGAAGTGAACGACATGTCACCGCCGCAGAGACGCAGGATGTGCCAGGGAAGACCCAATTTTTCAAGGAGACCTTGCACATGATCTTTCATCTCTTCGAGGGCTGCATAGGAATTTTCCGGCTTCTCGATGCGCACGATCTCTACTTTGTCAAACTGATGGAGGCGGTTAAGACCGCGCACGTCCTTTCCGTAGCTGCCGGCCTCACGACGCCAGCATGGAGAGTAGGCGCAGTTCTTTTTAGGAAGCTCGTCGCCGGGGATGATGACATCACGGTAGATATTGGTGACGGGCACCTCGGCTGTGGGAATCAGATAGAGGTCGTCGGCAGTGACATGATACATCTGTCCCTCCTTGTCGGGGAGCTGACCTGTGCCGTAGCCGGAAGCCGCGTTCACTACAAACGGAGGTTCCACTTCAGTATAGCCGGCTTTCCAGCCTTCATCGAGGAAGAACTGGATGAGGGCACGTTGCAGACGGGCTCCTTTCCCGATATAGAAGGGGAAACCTGCTCCTGTCACCTTCACTCCCAGTTCAAAATCAATGAGATTGTATTTCTTAGCCAGCTCCCAGTGTGGAAGTGCGTCCGGACCGAGGTCAGGCATCGTGCCTCCGGTCTTTTCAACCACATTGTCGGCAGCTGTGAGTCCTTCGGGCACAGCGTCGCAAGGTAGATTCGGAACTGTGAGAAGAAGTTGAAGCATCTTTTCCTCACATTCCTGAAGCCGGTCCTGAAGACCTTTCGCCTCACCTTTTATGTCGGCTACACGCTGCTTCGCTTGGTCGGCGAGATCTTTCTCACCCGCTTTCATGTGAGCTCCTATCGAGGCCGCGAGCTTTTTGAGCTCAGAGGCATCACTGTCGCATTTCTGTTGCAGGCGGCGGCGTTCGGAATCGATTTCAAGAATCTCTGTGATGACGGCTTTACCGTCAAATCCTTTTACTGCAAGGCGTTTCACCACGAAATCGGGGTCGGCCTTTATAGTCTGGAGTGTNAGCATTGTCGTTTCAATTGGAGGTGGAAGAATTAGCTGAGGAGCTCTTTGACCTTGGCTGAGATGAGACGGCCTTCGGCACGTCCGGCAAGACGTTTNGTGGCCACACCCATCACTTTNCCCATNTCTTTCGGNCCTGTAGCGCCTGTCTCTGCTATGATAGCCTTNAGNTCTGCCTCAAGTTCCTCNGAAGANAGNTGTTTGGGAAGGTATTCCTCNATCACGGCAGCTTCAGCCAGNTCGTTGGCNGCCANTTCCGGACGATTGTTCTCCTCNTAGATTTTNGCGCTTTCCTTGCGCTGTTTNACCATCTTCACCATAATTTTGGTGGCGGTCTCNTCTGNGAGCTCGCCATTCGCCCCCTTGGCNGTCTTTGCCTCAAGGAACTCTTTCTTCACTCCNCGCAGAGCCTCAAGACGCACTTTCTCGCGGGCCAGCATGGCCTTCTTGATGTCTTCGCTGATTCTGTCAAAGAGATTCATAATATTCGTCGTAGTATTGTTGATNTCTTACTCTGTAGATTGTATATGANGCCGGTTNGNCCTTGCATACNGTTTCAAATTGCAAAAATACGGCAAAAATGCGGTTTACGCAATTATAGACTCTCTTTTTTCAGAAATAAACGGTTGTTTGATTAAAATGTGTCCCGGAAAGTGACTCCCGTCACCCTCCGGGACACTGCCCGATTACCTGTGTTTTATACCTGTAGCGGTATTTATATGTGAAACTTATTATTACTTCTCAGTCATTAATAGCCAACTTTCTATTTCGCCACCTGCATCTTTATGCCGGATACGGTGATATTGGCTTTGTCGGGTGCTCCCGCATAGTCCATGCATACCTGCAGATTCTTGGTGTCGATGCCCTGTTTTCCTTTGAAGAAGTAAGTGTAGGGTGTGCCCCCCTCTACATCTACACGGTCAAGGGAGATGAAAGTATTGTCATCGGTGTCGCCGTCCTCGCCGAGTGAGTCACCTTTCTGTATCTTCACGGTCACCCCGTTGATATCCTTGTCAGATTCGATGGTCATAAGGAAATCATATTTGTTGTCAGCTGAGGTCTCTACATTGGTCCAGACATGCACCTGACCTTGCCATTGATCGGGACCGACACCTGAAGGTGCGATAAAGCTGTAACCGTCGTTCAGGAAGATTATCTCGGGTTGCTCAACTGCATCGCTGTTCCAGCTGCCGTCGGCAAACCAAGTGGAGTATTTTACCACCTCATATCCTGCGAAGATATTGTCACCGTCAGCTATGGTCGGGGCAGCCGCTGCGGCCGGAATAATGGTGCCGTCATCATATTGATGCTCTTTGAAAACTATGTTGCTCACCACGATGTCGCAGTCGCCGAAGCCGGCGAAGTCAAACGCTATCTTGAGCGTACCGTCGAAACCTTCTACATCGGAGAACCATACGATTGAACCGTTAGGCTCCACATCTACACGGTCGGCAGTGAAATAGGTGTCGTCATCGCCGAGTTTTTGCACTTTGACTGTCACGGCTCCCGCTTTAGGCACATTGACATTGCATGAGAAATCATAAGTGATGCCTGAATGTACCTCGATGTTGGTCTCTACATGCACCTGACCCTGCCATTGGTCGTTGCCCATTTCGGCCGGTGTGTGGAAACTGATTCCCTTGTTGTCTGTGAGAGTCACATCCGGCTGGTTGGGAAGTTCGCTCCAGCTGCCGTCGGCAAACCATGTGGATGCTACCTTCACATCAGCGTTTTTCCAGAGATTATACTCAGAGTCATATTTGAAACCGGTAGTTGTCACGTCGGCATCAGCTTTGGGTGCGATGATATACTGCCATGATATTCCGTTCAGATCCTGCACCAGTGTGATCTCGCTTTTGCTGAATGAAGCGATCCTGTATTTAGGATTGGCGAAAGCCTCCTCGGAGGGTACGTATGGGAAAGGGGTGTCAGCGGGGAGCACGAGGTAGAGATTGGCACCCTCTGCCGACAGAGTGAAGGTTGTCTCCACTACTGAAGCCGCTACTCTGAAATCAGCGCCGTCGTCGGGATTATTCACTTCATAGCCCGGAAGGGAGTGTACGCCTGTATTCACATAGAAAGTGCCTGCCGTACCGGGGTCGAATACGTATGTGCCAGTAGTTTCGGCGCCGGTGTCACCGAATGTCAAGATATTGGCATAGACACCTTCCGCTTCTTTGGCTCCAGGTTCTCCGTTCCACCATCCGGTTGGATCGGAACCGTCGGGTCCGCAACCCATGTTGCCGCTCTTTGTGCCGTCTACGGCCCACTCTTTGGAAGAGTTATCGGTGAGCGCTTTCATATAGGGCGAGAAGTCGAATATGGTTTTGTCAATTCTTATCGTTCCTGTCACCGACCCTTCAGATACACCGTTGGCATTGCCTACTTTCATCTCAACCGGATAGTCTCCGGCAATTGTGATTAGGTCGCGGTAAGTCAGTGTGGTGGAAGGACGCTGGCTTTCGTTGACATACCATATCGGGTAAACCCCGGTGGCTCTGTTACCGTTTTTATCGAGTATGTTTAACTCCACATTGTTCAGGTCATCTACGGTTATCCCTATCTGATAATCGGATGCCTGTGGCAAACCGGCTCTTGTGGGTTCGAAGATTTTTTCTTGCGAGCAGGCGGTCATTGCGAGAACGGCGCCCGCCATCACACCAAGCTTGAAGATTTTATTTGTTGCTTTCATGTTGTCTTTCTGTTAGTGAGGGGAATGTCAATTCAGGAAATACTGGTCGTTCTGCTTTAAAGTGCCGTGGCATTTGTCAATCTCACTCTGGGGGAAGGGGAGATACTTCTTGTTGTCAGTGTAGTTGCCTGTGCGGTCGTCGGGTATCTCGTTTGCCGGCNANNNGNAGNNCTNTTGNAAGGCCGGTACGGATAAGGTCCCAGTAACGTTTGCCTTCACCGAGGAATTCCCAAGCACGCTCCTGAATGATGTTATCGAGAGTGGCAGGCACTGAAGGCACCCCGGCTCTTGAACGCACCATGTCAAGATAAGTCTGTGCGTTGGCCGAGCCTAACTCGGCTGCGTTGAGAAGGCACTCCGAATAACGATAGAGACGCAGGTTGTTGTTGTAGTTGAGGAGCGCATCGGCAATCTGGCCTGAGTTGCCGCCGATCTTGCCTGCATATTTGCCGAGAAAGTAACCGGTGTCCTGGTAACCTATGTTATATGAACCGGGTTCCGGTTGCCAGATAGACACGTCGCGACGCACATCGTCTGCATCATAAGAGTCGTAGGTTGACTTACGCACTGTGCCGAAGCCCCAGCCTGTATTGTCGTGTATGCCGTCAGATGAATTGTAGCCACGGGGAAGAATCATACAGGGAACGACTGTTCCTCCTGCGGTGCCGCCCCAGCTCCAGTTACGGTTGGCGAGATAGTCGGAGTAATTGATTTCCCAGATTGATTCGTCACACCATTCGCCGCTAACCTCCCAGATGTCGGCAAAATTGCCCATAAGTTGATACTTGCCCGAGTTGATGATTTCTTCCATATACTGGAGAGCTTTACCCTTGCGTGAAGCATCGTTCTGGTACATAACCACTTCGGCATAAAGCATGTAGACGAAATGTTTGGTGACACGGCCTAAATCACCACCGTAGCATTTCTCGGGAAGATTATTGGCTGCGATGACATCTTCAAGATCTTTCATGATAAATTCATATACTTCGTCGGCAGTATATTGAGGAGCCAGATAATCACCACCGAGAACAGTGTCATAGTAGGCAATGTTGCCCCACCAATGCCAGAGATAATTGTAGAAGAATGCGCGGAGGGCGAGCACTTGCGATCTGTAGTATTCGCGGTTAGCGAGTTCTTCTGATGTTTCCGGCTTCCAATAGTTATCCATGTAGTAGAGAGCATCTATGCAGCGTTTCACTCCGGAGTAAGCGTTGGAGTAGTTGGTGTCGAGCACTATGGTAGCAGTCGTATTGAAATTGAACACTGTCTTCCACTGGTTCATATCGTTGACATCGCCGCCACCCGGGAAGCATTGGTCGGCCAGCACTTCAGGATAGATATTGATGCCACAGTAATTGTTGGCATAGTCAAACCAGTGGAGGGGATCGTAGGCTGCCACGACTGCCTGCTGGATATTGGCCTCTGTGGTATAATAGTCTTCGACGGTCTCCTGCGTATTGTTGGTGATATCAAGCCAGTCGGAACCACAGGAAGATAGTCCGAGGCCGAAGCCGGCAATAGCGGTTGTCAGAATATATTTATTGAGTTTCATTATTATAGTCTGTTGATTATGGATTGATTTTATTAGATTGACACATTAAATCCAATAGAGAAGGTGCTGAAGTTGTGCAGGCATACGTGCGCGATATAAAGAGCAGTGTATCACGTCCTGACAAGGAACTGAAAGCGTTCAAGAAGGTAGAGATAGCACCGGGAGAAACTGCCGAAGTGAACCTTGAGCTTGACAAATCCTCCTTCGCCTTTTATAATCCTGATACACGGATGTGGACAGTAGAGCCGGGTAAATTTGAGATTCTGATCGGTACCTCCTCCGGCAATATTTCAACGCGTCTTCCGTTAGAAATTAAAAATACCATGACATGGAGTGATTCTGACAGATAACTCCTTAAACCTCTTTACCGATTATTATCATGAACCGACTCCTTTTTGCCGCAATATGTGGCCTATCTTCTCTGACAACCTTGGGCTATTCACGTGCCGGCGACCGAATAGCTACCTCCTGGGGTGAGAATATAAACTCCGATAGTGTGTGGCAGCAATATCCCCGACCTATTATGGAACGTGTTGAGTGGGAGAATCTCAATGGACTTTGGGACTATGCGATTGTCGATGCTTCCGCCACTGCTCCCGATAAATATGATGGCGAGATACTCGTGCCTTTCCCGGTGGAATCGAGTCTTTCCGGTGTCGGTAAAGAGGTGGGCGAGAATAAGGCCTTGTGGTATAAACGTACTTTTTCAGTGCCTTCTGAGTGGGAGGGTAAGGACATTTTGCTTAATTTCGGAGCTGTTGACTGGCAGTGTGATGTGTGGGTCAATGATGTGAAGGTCGGCGGTCATGAGGGTGGCTATACGCCTTTCAGTCTGAACATCACCCCGGCTTTGGCCTCCGGTGGCACCAACACATTGACAGTGCGGGTGTATGATCCCACTGACTGTAGCTATCAACCCCATGGAAAGCAGGTAAGCAAACCCTCGGGAATTTGGTATACCCCTGTCACAGGAATCTGGCAGACGGTGTGGCTCGAGCCGGTGTCGCCTCTGCACATATCCTCACTACGTATCCTTCCTGATATTGATGCCAACACCTTAAGCATCGATCTGACCCCCTCTTACATCACTCCCGATCAGACGGTTGAAATCAAGGTGTTTGATAACGGCCAGCTCGTGGCTTCAGGAAGAGGAGAAGACGGGGAGACAGTGACGGTGAATATGCCTGAAGAGGTGAAACTCTGGTCGCCCGACGCGCCGAATCTCTATGATATGGAGGTCTCGCTCTATTACGATGGAGCACTTTCCGATAAGGTTAACTCTTATGCGGCTATGCGTAAGTTTTCCACCAAGCGCGATGATAAAGGTAAAATGAGGATTCAACTCAATAATAAGGATCTCTTCCAATATGGACCTTTGGATCAGGGCTGGTGGCCTGACGGGTTATACACTCCTCCGAGTTATGAGGCTATGATTTACGATATTGATAAGACTAAAGATTTGGGCTTCAATATGATACGTAAACATATAAAAGTTGAGCCCGCCACATGGTACACCTACTGTGACCGTGCCGGTATCATAGTCTGGCAGGATATGCCAAGTGGTGACAAGGGACCCGAATGGCAGAACCACCGTTATTTCGACGGCACGGAGATGGAACGTTCTCCGGAAAGCGAGGCTACTTACCGCAAGGAGTGGAAAGAAATAATCGATTGTCTTTACAATTATCCCTCTATCTGCACATGGATACCTTTCAATGAAGCCTGGGGCCAGTTCAAGACCTGTGAAATAGCCGAGTGGACCAAGTCTTATGACCCGTCGCGACTTGTGAATCCTGCAAGCGGCGGTAATTTCTATAAGTGTGGGGATATACTCGATCTCCACAATTATCCGGGTCCCGCAATGTATCTGTATGATGACGACCGTGTGAACGTACTCGGAGAATTCGGTGGCATAGGCTATGTGGTTGATGACCATATATGGAATCCTGACCGTAACTGGGGCTACATTCAGTTCAAGAACTCTAAGGATGTCACCGATGAATATGTGAAATATGTCAATGAAGTGCGTGACCTTGTTGATGACGGATTTTCTGCCGCTGTCTACACGCAGACCACTGATGTCGAGGTGGAGGTTAACGGTCTTATGACCTACGACCGAAAGGTGGTGAAGATGGATGAGGAGAGAGTCAGAAAGGCTAATACAGAGTTATGTAGCAGTCTTGAGAAATGACCCTCCCTTCCGGTTCATTTCCCGGTGTGGCGCAGTTCGCTGACAATCAACAGCAGTTCGTCGCGCACATCGTATGGTAGGGCTATCTCTCTTACCTGTATGCTGCGGCTCCAACCGGCCACATCTTCAGGAAGCAGGGTCATCAGAACGTCGCGGAACTCTTCAGCTTCTTCAGCTGTGTAGCTCTCCGGCTCACGTCCACGGAAACGGTCAAGTTCCTCGTCATCGTAATAAACTATTTCCCCTGTCACCGGGGAGAGATTGGTTTTCTCACACACGGTATGCATTCCGCAGCATATTTCTCCTTCTCCACCGGATGAGGGCGTAGAAACGGAAGAATCCTTTTGATCCGAAATAGTCGGGGATGATAACTTATCATCCCCGTTTTTTATTCCGGATTCTTGATTTTGCGGCTGTCTACGTCTGTAATAGAAAATATCGATAAGATAAAGCGCTATTCCTATCACTATCATTGCCGCGAATATCACTAATGCTCCTCTCATTTGATTTCGATTGGTTGGTTAATAAACAGTTCTGAGACTTGGTTTATACTCTGTTACAATCATTATGTTGCCTTCCCGCTTGCATTTAAGGCCAAGTTTGGGTAGCTGCTCCCAGAAATCTGCAAAAGACTTGTCAACCACGTCAGGGTTGGCAATCTTAACACGACTATTGCGTAGGGCGCTTATTGCGAAGGCCATGGCTATACGGTGGTCATCGTAGGTCTCAATCACGAAATCGTCATCATGTGACCATGCGCCCCCTTGCCATTCGATAAAATCCTCACCGACACTGACAGGATAACCGAATTTTTCCAGTTCTGTCTGCATAGCTGCGAGACGGTCGGATTCCTTGAGACGTAGATTGCGCACACCTGTAAAACGGAAGCGGACAGCATTGAAAACACAGCTGAGCATCAAGGCCGGTACCAAGTCGGGGTTATGGGTAAGGTCGAGGTTCAATTCATCAGGGAGATCATAATAACGCTCAATCTCAGCATCAGTGTCTGTAAATTCTGATTTTACCCCTAAGTGTCGGTATATTTGAGCAGTTGCGGCGTCTCCCTGCATCGATTTTTCAGGTGCTACCAGATCTGCTATATAAACCGGATTAAGTTTAAATGCAGCCGCCTCATATATGAATCCTGCCGCGCTCCAGTCGGCTTCCACCCGGAAATTTGCGGGGGTGATATATTTACCCTCCTTTACAGTCACGCCTGTTTCTGAAAGCTCCACCTCTATCCCGAAATCACGCATCACCCTGGCTGTCATTTCTGCGTATGGACGTGATACAAGGGGGGTGGTGAAATGCAGGTTCATACCACCTGCCCATGTGGGAGCCGCCAGCATTAGCGCTGATATGAATTGTGAGCTCACATCACCTCTGATCTCGAACTTACCGCCTTTAAGTCTGTGGCCACTTATTCGGTAAGGACCTGTCTCATTCTGTCCGAGTGCCTTGATGTCGGCTCCGGCCTGACGTAACACGTCAAGCAGTGGAGTCATGGGTCGGGAACACAGACGCGGAGTACCTGTAAGTATAAACTCTGAATTTGACGTAGAGGCGATTACGGCAGCCATAAATCGGAAGGCGGTGCCGGAAGCATGGACATCAATTGTGGGAATCTCTCCGCTTTCTTTCAAATTCACCTTTTCATAAAGGTCAAGAAGTGCTTTTTGAATCACTTTAAGATCATCACAGTCGTTGAAAAGTCGGCATTTTGTCAAACTACCGGCAAATAACGATGAGACGAGATATCGTGCACCTATACTTTTTGAGGCGGGAAGTTGTATAACGTTATGCATAGCGTCAGTTCTTTAGATGATGACAGTGGCAGGGCTTATGTCAGTTTGATTATTAATTTTTGTTTTTATCGGAGCGGAACAGTAGGCATGCGTCACCGTATGAAAGAAACCGATATTCATTTTCCATGGCTTCACGATATACCTTCCGCCAGCATGGTGTCAGGGAGTCGTAATCCGTGCCACCGATGAAGGATGACACAAGAAGGAGTAGTGTGGATTGAGGCTGGTGGAAGTTGGTAACCATTATATCGACTATTCTCCAATTGAAGCCCGGCGCGATCATAATGGCTGTGGAGGCAGTGAGAGAGTCAAGATTGTTAGCATCTAAATGGTCAAGAAGAGTCCGCAGTGCGTTGGTGGTGTCACAACTCATGATTTCGGGTGAGTAGGCTGTCCATTGGTCCACATGCATAGCCGTATCGCCAAGCGACAGTTGTGCACCAAGAACGGGGAGCGATTCAAGAGTACGTACGGATGTGGTGCCTACAGCAGCCAATGGAAGAGCCTTTTCTTTGTGCTCTATAAGGGCTTGCAGGAGGTCGCGGCTTATGGAGAAGGTTTCCGTATGCATGGGATGATCACCGATATGGTCAGCCTTGACGGGTTGGAAAGTTCCGGCTCCGACGTGCAGGGTAAGTTTTTCTACGGGGATAGCATGTGCCTTAAGGTCGGCAAATACTTCCGGGGTGAAATGCAGCCCCGCTGTGGGAGCCGCCACTGACCCTTTCACATCTGCATAGATAGTTTGATAATCCTCTAAGTCTCTCTCTTCCGAATCCCGTTTCAGATAGGGTGGAATAGGTATGAATCCGGCCGCTTCCACTACCGTGGCAAAAGTGGCTTCAGGATTATCCCAGGTGAACTCGATTGCCTGGCCGTTGCCCTCTGTCGGATACAGGCGCGTAGCTGAGAGTGTGAATGGCTTTTCAAAACCTTCAGGTTGGATTTCAAGTGACAGACTGCCTCCTTTCCATCTCTTAAGATTTCCAACGAGGCAATTCCAGACACATTTGCCGCGGGTCTGGAAAGTCAGCACATAGTCGGAAGGATCAATCGGTTCGAGGAGAAAAACCTCGATTCGTGAGCCTGTGGATTTATAGAATGAGATACGGGCGTTGATTACGCGCGTGTCATTACACACGAGCAAGGTGCCCGGAGGAAGGAGGTCCGGCAGTTCGGAAAAGTTACGGTGGGCGATCATTCCGTCCGGACGGAACAGAAGTAATTTGCAGGCATCCCGTTTGGTAAGGGGATGTCTGGGACGCCACATTTTTTCCGTCTTTTAAAAGCGCGATGATTTTTTCGGCGGCGGAAT
>WFLX010265655.1_pt1 | contig 14535 bp, 15 predicted proteins | sample 4967041 | NCBI WGS metagenome assembly WFLX01 (sample SAMN12857096, study PRJNA449069) | gut metagenome | isolation source: stool from male and female vole | host: Microtus ochrogaster | place: USA:Florida | collected 2017
TTCTCAAACGCCCCTCGGGTCGTGAGGCTTATCCCGGTGATATTTTCTATCTCCACTCACGTCTGCTCGAACGTGCCGCCAAGATTATCGACAATCAGGAAATGGCCTCGCAGATGAACGACCTTCCCGCTCCTCTCAAACCTATCGTAAAAGGTGGCGGCTCACTTACCGCACTTCCTATCATCGAAACCCAGGCCGGCGACGTCAGCGCATATATCCCCACCAACGTAATTTCGATTACCGACGGTCAGATCTTCCTCGAAACCGCCCTCTTCAACCGCGGTATCCGTCCCGCTATCAACGTGGGTATCTCGGTGTCGCGTGTGGGTGGTAACGCTCAGATCAAGTCGATGAAGAAGGTGGCCGGCACTCTGAAAATCGACCAGGCTCAGTTCCGCGAGCTTGAATCGTTTACCAAATTCGGCGGCGATATGGATGCCGTTACAGCCCGCGTGATCGACAAGGGCCGCAAAAACGAGCGTCTCCTCATCCAGCCTCAGTATCACCCCATGGAGGTTGCCGACGAGGTTGCCGTGATCTATTGCGGCATCAAGGGTCTGCTCGAAAACGTGCCTACCGATCAGGTATCGGATTTTGAACACCGCTTCCTGCAGCTCATCCATGCCAAGTATGCCGACAGCGTGCTGAAGCCTATCCGCGAGGGCAAGCTCACCGAGGATGTTGAGAAACTCCTCACCGACGCCGCTCAGGAAATCTCTTCCTCCTACGCCCAGGCTTAATAAAAGATACTAACTCACCAATCACTCCAACAGCTGAATCTGAATCCCCACAATGGCAACACTCAGAGAACTTAAAGGTAGAATCGGCTCTGTGGCTTCGACCGAGAAAATCACCGGAGCCATGAAGATGATTTCGTCGGCAAAGATGCATAAGGCCGAGCAGGAGCTCAAGCGGCTTGTGCCCTATCGCTCTCAGCTCGAAACCATCATGGGCAACCTTTTGGGTGCTGATGCTGATTTCAGCTCGCCCCTGCTCGACACTTCGAGAGAGGTCAGCAGAATCGCCGTTGTGGTGTTTGGCAGTGACGACGGCCTTTGCGGCGCCTTTAATATCAACATTTTCAAGGTATTGGTTTCGCATATCGCTGAAATCAGGGAGAAACATCCCTCGGCAGAGATCGTGCTTTATCCCGTAGGCGGAAAGATGCTCAAGGCCGTTGACCGTTTCGTTCAGAAGGAGGCCAACATCCGCATCGAGACCCTCGAAGGTGTTGACAGTCACACCGCCGGCGCCGGAGTGAAGGATTTTGTCGACCACCTGAGCCACGAGTTTATCGTGGGCCACTTTGATAAGGTGTTCACCTTATATATGAACTTCCAGAGCGCAGGTCGTCAGCGTCCCAAATTTGAGCAGATGCTGCCCGTTTCGACCGATACATTCTCGGCCAACGGAGTAAAGAGCGGCACCCAGCCTTATTTGTTTGAACCCAATCCTCAGGAGATATTCAGCTCCTTGCTGCCGATGTTCCTCGTGTCGGTGATGCAGGAGATTTTCACCGAAAACCGAGCTTCCGAACAGGCCGCCCGCGTGATGGCAATGCAGAGCGCCAACGACAATGCTCAGAAGCTGCTCGAACAGCTGCAGCTTGAGTTTAACAAGTTGCGTCAGCAGAGCATCACCACCGAGCTTCTCGATATTCTCGGAGGTCAGGTAAGATAAGAGAGAAATTCTAACAAGAAATNATATAATAAACCACANCAATATAGAAATTAATNAACATGGGTAGTGTTAAAGACTATTTTTCGTCATTGGGCAGCGGCATCTCCAGCCTTCTCAAAGGCATGGCGGTGACCGGCAAAGAATTTGTTACGCCTAAAATTACCGAAAAATATCCCGAAAACCGCGAGACTGTGCATGTGCCCAAACGATTCAGAGCCATTCTTCAGCTTGACTATGATGCCGAGGGTCGTCACAAATGCATCGCTTGCGGAATGTGTGAACGCAGTTGCCCCAACGGCACAATCCACCTTACCACCAAAATGGTGGATACTCCCGACGGCAAAAAGAAGAAAAAGCTCGAGAAGTATGAGTATGACCTCGGAAGCTGCACATTCTGTCAGCTCTGTGTCACCAATTGCCCCACCTCGGCAATCTCATTCTCAAATGATTTCGAGCAGGCAGTGTTTACACGCGAGAAACTTGTNAAAAAACTCAATTACCTCNCCGAAAAGGANGANCCGATNCCCTCACCCGAGGAGATGGCTAAAATCNAGNCTGAGAAACAAGCCCGCATAGCTGCCGCCAAAGCCGCTGCCGCCGCCAAGAAGGCCGNTGCCGCCNAAGCTGAGAAAGTGGAAGATAAGGAGAGCAAGACTGAAAAGCCTCTCGACACCAATATCTGACCCCTCATCCGCTCCGGAACCTAAACAAGTAAATTCTTACCTCCCCAATCTTATCAACCAATCTTTATGGAATCAGTAGGAAGTATCATTATTTATGTGGTAGTCGCATTGTCGATTATCCTGTTTTCGGTACTGACTGTCACCACACGCAAAATCTTGCGTTCAGCCACCTACCTGCTTTTCACACTGTTTGCCNCCGCCGTGATCTATTTCAAGCTCGACTANGAGTTTCTCGGCGCAGTGCAGATAGCTGTCTATGCAGGCGGTATCGTGGTGCTGTTTGTGTTCTCAATCTTGCTTACCAGCAAGCCGGGCGACAACTCCCGTTCGCTCACTTCGCGTAAGCGCATCACCGGTCTGCTGGCTGCTCTGGCTACACTCGTAGTTGCCGGCGGCTCTCTCATCAGCCGTTGCTCGATGGCATTCACCTCGCTCCCCGCCATGAGCAATCCCGACATGAAAGAGCTTGGCTCAACCCTTATGGGCACAGGCCAAGGTGAGTTCCTTCTCCCGTTTGAAGCTATCTCGGTGCTTCTGCTCNNCTGCATAATCGGCGGCGTAGTAGTANCCCGTAAACGTTANTNTCAACCGCAACNTAAAANCTCCGTCATNAGCCATGGATCTTACTCTTATCTATTATCTCGTGCCTTNGATGNTCATGTTCTGTTGCGGCNTCTACGGGTTTATCNCCCGCCACAACATGATAGCCATGCTCATCTCGCTCGAACTGATGCTCAACGCTGTTGACATCAACTTCGTTGTGTTCAACCGCTATCTCTATCCTCATGCCCTCGAAGGCATGTTCTTCACTCTTTTCGCCATCGCCATCGCAGCCGCTGAAACAGCCGTGGCAATAGCCATTATCATCAATGTGTTCCGCGCCGCCAAAAACATCGACGTTGCCGACCTCACCAAAATGAAAAATTAAAGCCGTATGGAATTTACAATACCTTTACTCATTCTGGCGATTCCGCTCTTCATGTTTCTTCTGCTCGGTCTTGCGGGCATGAAGATGAGTCACAAACTCGCCGGTGTGCTCGGATGCTTAGGCATGGGCACTGTTCTTGTGCTGTCTTATTACACAGCCTTTACCTATTACTTCTCAGGCAATCCCGAATTTATTTCGGCCGAGGGNGTAAGACTTCAGTCGATCATCTTCAATGTCGACTGGCTTGCCTTCACCCCCAACCTGGTGATCCGTCTCGGATTCCTTCTCGATCCTATCTCGGCCATGATGCTGATAGTGATTCCCACCATCTCGTTTATGGTGCATCTCTACAGTTTGGGCTATATGAAAGGTGAAAAAGGATTCCAGCGCTACTACGCATTCCTGTCGCTGTTCAGCTTCTCGATGCTCGGCCTGGTTGTAGCCACCAATATTTTCCAGATGTATATCTTCTGGGAGCTCGTGGGCGCTTCATCCTACCTTCTCATCGGTTTCTTCTACACCCTTCCCTCGGCTGTCAGCGCTTCAAAGAAAGCATTTATCGTTACCCGCTTCGCCGACCTCGGCTTCCTTATCGGTATCCTGATTCTTTCTTTCTACACCCAGACATTCGACTTCCTCGCCCTCACCACCCAGCCCGGTGCCGTGTTTGCCTCGACAGCAGGCGCAACCTTCATGGGCGCTTCAGTGCTCACATGGGCTATGGTGCTCATCTTCATGGGCGGTATGGGTAAATCGGCAATGATGCCCCTCCACATCTGGCTTCCCGACGCTATGGAAGGCCCGACTCCCGTGTCGGCCCTCATCCACGCCGCTACCATGGTTGTGGCCGGTGTTTATTTGGTTGCCCGCATGTTCCCGGTTTATCTCCAGGTTCCCACCTCGCTCGAGATTGTGCTGGTTGTCGGCGCTATCACCGCGCTCTATGCCGCGATAGTTGCCTGCGCCCAGATCGACATCAAGCGTGTGCTTGCCTTCTCGACAATCTCNCAGATAGCCTTCATGATGGTGTCGCTCGGTGTTGCCCGTCCCGAAATACATGAGTGTCTCGGTTACATGGCCTCGATGTTCCACCTCTTCACCCACGCCATGTTCAAGGCCCTGCTCTTCCTCGGTGCCGGCGCTCTGATTCATGCCGTTCACTCCAACAACTACACTGCGATGGGCGGCCTTCGCAAATACATGCCGATTACCCACATCACCTTCCTTATCGGCTGTCTTGCCATCGCAGGTATTCCTCCCTTTGCCGGATTCTTCTCGAAAGACGAAATCCTCTCGGCTGTTTATGCCTACTCTCCTTTCTGGGGTGTGTGGATGACAGCTGTAGCAGGTCTCACCGCTTTCTATATGTTCCGTCTCTACTACCTCATCTTCTGGTGGAACAATCCCGACTATCACCACCGTCCCCACGACGGCGAGATGGCAATGAGCCTCCCCCNCATCATCCNCGNCACTATCTCGGTGGTTGCCGGTTTCATTCCCTTCGGAAANTTNNTTACCTGGAGAGGTGAGGANTACATCATCCATATGAACTGGGTGGTAGCTTCTGTTTCAGTAATCGTGGCTGTTGTGGCTATCCTCTGCGCCCGCGCCCTCTATATCCGTGAAAACGATATGCCCAAGCGCATGGCCGACTCATGCCGCTGGTTGTGGACCGCCGCCAACCGTCGCTTCTATTGGGACGAAATCTACCTCTTTATAACACATAAGATCATATTCAACGGCATCTGCCGCCCCATCGCTTGGTTTGACCGCCACATCATCGACGGCACCATGGACGGATTTGCCTATATCACCAATCAGGCTTCCTATGCCATCCGCAACTTCCAGAGCGGCAAGATTCAGCAATATGTGCTTGCCTACCTCATCGGAGCTTTGTTGCTGGCAGTAGTCACCATGTGCTGTGTGCTCTGATTTGATCAACCAACATTAAGCTCTTACACCAATCTAAAAGCATTCTTGAATATGTTCTCCAATATATTGATTTATTTTGTGCTGATACCCCTGATAATGCTGGCGGGTTTGGCACTCTGTCAAAACATCAAGCAGATACGCGCCGTGGCCGTAACCGGTTCGCTTGCGCTGTGTGGCCTGTCGGTTTACCTCCTGCTTGAATATCTCGGTCTCCGTGCCGCAGGTGATGACGCTCCCATGCTCTTTACCGGTTCATGGTCGTGGTTCTCGCCCCTCAACATCAACCTTGCTGTGGGTGTCGACGGCATTTCGGTGGCAATGCTCATTCTCAGCTCAGTGATTCTTCTCACCGGCTCGTTTGCCTCATGGAAAATCGATCCGCTGCCCAAGGAATTCTTCCTCTGGCTCGTGTTGCTCAGCACCGGTGTGTTTGGCTTCTTCATCTCCATCGACCTCTTCACCATGTTTATGTTCTATGAGGTCGCCCTCATCCCGATGTATCTTCTCATCGGCGTGTGGGGCTCGGGCAAGNAGAACTATTCGNCCATGAAGCTTACCCTCATGCTCATGGGTGGCTCGGCTTTCCTGATGCTCGGCCTCATCGGCATCTACTATCATGGCGGTGAAACCTGGAACCTCCTCGAAATCGCCCGCAACTCATCGATCGACCCCGAATGGCAGAACACCCTCTTCGTTCTCACCTTTGTTGGTTTCGGTGTGCTCGGCGCCATGTTCCCCTTCCACACATGGAGCCCTGACGGTCACGCCTCAGCTCCTACCGCAGTGTCGATGCTCCACGCCGGTGTGCTTATGAAACTCGGCGGCTACGGTTGCTTCCGCGTTGCCATCTACCTGATGCCTCAGGCTGCCAACGAACTCGCCTGGATTTTCCTTATCCTCACCGGTATCTCGGTTGTTTACGGAGCTTTCAGCGCATGTGTGCAGACCGACCTCAAATACATCAACGCTTATTCATCGGTGAGCCACTGCGGCCTCGTGCTCTTCGCCATCCTCATGCTCAACACCACCGCAATGACCGGTGCCATCATGCAGATGCTCTCCCACGGTCTGATGACGGCTCTCTTCTTTGCCCTGATCGGTATGATCTACGGTCGCACCCACACCCGCGACATCCGTCAGATGGGTGGCCTGATGAAGATCATGCCTTNCCTCGNNGTNTGNTANNTGATNGCCGGTNTNGCNTCGCTNGGTCTNCCNGGCCTNNNNGGNTTCGTNGCTGAAATGACAATCTTCGTCGGTTCGTTTGAACACACCGATATGTTCCACCGTGTGTTTACAATTCTTGCCTGCTGCTCGATTGTGATCACCGCCGTCTATATCCTCCGCGTTGTCGGCAAGCTGCTGTTTGGTCCGGTTTATGACGAACACCACCTCACCCTCACCGACGCTACATGGTGGGAACGCACCTCGACCATCACACTCATCATCTGTGTGGCTGCCATCGGTTGCTTCCCCAACTTCTTTGCCAATCTGATTAAGTTTACATTCAGCCCCTCGATCTTTGCGGTCATTGGCATGAACTAATAAGCCCCCTTTGCGATAACTATGGATTATTCTCAGTTTTTTGCTATGAAGCAGGAAATAGGCCTGATGGTTGTTTTTCTGCTGGTGTTTATCTTCGACACATTTATGCCACGCCGCGCCCAGGGAGCGGTAGGAGTTTTGAGCTGTGTGCTTTTCGGCATCTTCACAGCCTGGGGTTTCTGCCCCTGTCTGCTCGACGGCCTTTCCGACGCCTTTGCCGGAATGTATGAGGCCGGCCCTGTGGTTGTCAACATCAAGAACATCCTCAACGTGGGTGTGCTTATCGTGATGATTCAGGCTCTCAGATGGGCTCGTCAGGATATGGTAGTGATTCGCCGCGGCGAGTTCTACGAGCTTCTGATGCTCACTCTCTTCGGCATGTATCTCATGATTTCCTCACGCCACTTCCTGCTCTTTGTGATCGGTCTCGAAACCGCTTCTCTGCCTCTCGCCGCTATGGTGGCTTTCGACAAGCACCGCTATGAGAGCCATGAGGCTGCCGTGAAATATGTGCTCACCGCCGTCTTCTCCTCAGCCATCTTCCTCATGGGTCTGTCGTTTGTTTACGGTCTCACCGGTTCGCTCTATTATTCAAACATCGCTCAGGCTCTGATGGGCGAAGGCAGCTCAGCCCTTCTCATCACCGCTCTCGCCTTTGTAATGGCCGGTGTGGGCTTCAAGCTTTCGCTAGTGCCCTTCCACCTTTGGACCGCCGATGTTTATCAGGGTGCTCCCACTCCCGTAACCTCCTACCTCTCGGTTATCTCGAAAGGTTCGGCTGCTTTCGCCTTCATGGTGATATTGTTCCAGGTGTTTGGCTCGGTTTATGCCGACGCATGGGAATGGATGCTCTATGCTCTGATCATCCTCACCATCACCGTGGGTAACCTCTTCGCCATCCGTCAGCACAACATGAAGCGCTTTCTTGCCTTCTCGTCAATCTCTCAGGCCGGTTATATCATGCTCGGCATTATGGCCTTTGACGGAATGGGCATCGCCGCTCTGATGTATTATGTGCTTGTCTACATCTTCTCCAACCTCGCTGCCTTCGGCGTGATCGGAGCTATCGAAAACAATTGCGGAAAGGTTGACATGGCCGACTATAACGGTCTCTACCGCACCAACCCCCGCCTTGCTTTCACAATGATGCTGGCAATGTTCTCGCTCGCAGGTATTCCTCCCTTCGCAGGATTCTTCAGCAAATTCTTCATCTTCACCTCCGCTCTCAGCCAGGGCTCGGTAGCAATCTATGTGCTGGTGTTTATCGCATTGCTCAACACCATCATCTCGCTCTACTACTATCTGCTGGTTGTGAAGGCAATGTTTATCAGCGACGAAACTTCTACAGTGGCTACCTTCCGCAGCGCTCCCAGCGAACGCATCGCTCTCTGGGTATGTGTGGCCGGAATCCTGCTGCTCGGTCTTGTGAGCTGCTTCTACACTCACTTGCTCGACATCACAGCTGCCGCTATCTAATCTGAAATAATAATACCTCCTCCACGTTTCAACCACTATTAACTCACCGCCGGAGTGACACATGATCGCTCCGGCGGTGAATTAGTTTTATAAACCCTCAAGGCTATGAAAAAAATCAAGAGATCAACCCTCATTCCCTCCCTGCTGTTTGTCTATCTATGTGTGATGGCATTTATTGGCCGCAGGGAGTTGGTCGACGGCAACTATACTTTCTATTTCGGAGTAATAGGGGCAACTCTGGTGTGTATAGTGTTGCTTCACTTCGTGCTTAAGCGCAAGGAGCGAATACTCGGAAACAAGCAGAAATAAACGGAAATCTAATGAGCCTCCGGACTCAGACAGTGGGCTTGAGAGTATAGAGGCGATAGTTGAATTTGTGGGCCACCTTGGCCACAACTATCGACATCAAGGGGCTGAGAATGTTGAAGAGGCAGCAGGGAAGATANCTGAGTGTGCTGANCGAGAGAACGGTTGACTGGGTCATGCCGCACGAATTCCACGGAATGAGCACCGAGGTGACCGAAATCGAATCTTCAAGGGTGCGGCTCAGAACCTGAGGCTTATACCCGCCCATGCGATAGGGTGTGCGGAACAGATTGCCGCCAATTATTATCGAGATATATTGGTCGCCTGTGCATGAGTTGAGGAAAAGACCGGTGGCGACAGTCGCGCCGATCATCGAGCCGGGCTTGCGCANCCTCTTGATGAANGAGGAGGTGAGGGTTGTGAGCATACCCGAGCCAATCATCACTCCGCCGAACACCATGGCGCAGCTGATGAGTTTGATGGTGGGCATCATGCCTTCCATGCCCGAGGTGGCGGCAAGAGCATCGAGAGTCTCATTGCCGGTCGAAAGAGCCGTCGAGGTAAAGGTGACGTTGAGGACTGTGGCGAGGTCAGAGCCGTTGAGCAGATTGAGCTGGGCCACAATCTGGGGTTGGGCGATAAACATCACCACAAGACCGGCCACCGAGCCTATTGTCATTACCGCGAGTGTAGGCACCCTCATCATTATCAGAAGCAGGGTGACCAGAGGCACCACCATAAGCCACGGCGAGAGATTGAAGGTTGAGGAAAGTGCTTGCATCAGTCCCGGATCGGAGATTTCAGATGAGTTCTGGGTGAGGAAACCAACCAGGGTGAAGCCTCCGAGCGCCAGTAGCATTGCCGGCATGGTGGTGATCATGAGCGAGCGGATATGGGTCATGAGCTTTACGCCGATAGTCGAAGCGGCGAGAATGGTGGTATCGCTCAGAGGNGAGATTTTGTCGCCGAAATAAGCGCCCGAGATTATCGCGCCGGCTATCCATGCCCGGTCATAATCCATGAGTGTGCCGATGCCCATNAGAGCCACGCCTACGGTGGCTATGGTGGTCCANGANGAGCCGGTCACTACCGAAATCACGGCACAGATGATGCAGGCCGTTGGCAGGAAAACCGAGGGGTTGAGCACGCTCATACCCACATTGATCATATAGGGCACCACGCCCGAAAGCATCCACGTTGACGACAGCATGCCGATGAGCAGCAACAGCGGATAGGCNGGCACAACCTGGCGCGCTCCCTTAAGAATTCCAAACAGGAGTGTCTTTTTGGGGCGGCGTGTAAAAAATATGGTGATGATTACACACACCGCAGCTGCCGAGAGCAGGAAAGCGGGTGACATGTCGAGCACACTGTCGGCGCCTTTGGTGATTATGCAGGTCACAAGCTCGCCGAGAAGAAAAATTATCGGCACGAGCGACATGANAGGGGTAGGAGAAAGNGTGNGGGAGGAGATTGNCAATTTAGATAGAATTTTAGTCATTGATAGGGGAATAGCTGCCTTATCGACAATAGATTTTCAAGGCAGGCCTAATGAAGTGTGGAATGTTTGGAAACTCTTGGTATTTTCAAAAAGTTGTGCAAAATTAATTCAAATACATTAATTATGCAACTTAAAAAATCTAAAATGCTGTTTTGTTTTCAAAATGAAATATTGGTTGCCCAATGCGGATATTTATGAAGCGGCATTTTTGCCGGAGTGGGAAAGATTGGTTAACTTTGTAGATATAAAATTAAAATCGTTTTGGTGATGAAATCAAAAACCAAGTTCAGCACATTTTCCATCATCCTCACTACCGTAGTCATAGTTGCGTTTATCGCAGGATGTTGCTACACCTATCCTCATCAGAAATCGGTTTTCTATACCTTGCTTGTGGCGCTTGTGGTGATGGTTGGGTTTAGCCTCTTCTTTGCTCCGCGGGCTATAAGTGTCGAGGGCGGAGCGATAAAGGTNCTCAGCCCTTTCATGACCCACACCATTCCGATGGCGGAGATNGAGAGCGTGGAGCTGATTCAGCCAACAATGGGGGCTGTGCGCATCTGCGGCTCGGGTGGCTTTATGGGCTACTGGGGCATCTTTTCGGAGGGGGATATAGGCAAATATACCGCCTATTACGGCAAATCTTCCGACTGCTTTTTAGTGAAACTCACCACCGGCCAAAAATATATGTTGGGTTGCGAGAATCCCTCCGAAATGGTCGACTACATCAAGTCTTTGATAAAGTGAGAGAATGACTGACAGACAATATATCCAGACCAATCTCGACCGGCTCCACACCACCCCTTTAGGAGTGGAGCGGATAGCCCGCAACCTTGGCCTGAGATGTGTTGATAATGACGTGATCGGTTTCATCCGTGGCGTGTTAAGCAGCGATAAGGCCATTATCTGTCACCGTGGTAAAAATATTTATGTTGATGGGGATGGTTGCCGAATTACCGTCAATGCCTCGTCGCTGAGCGTTATCACGGCCCATCGTCTAAAGTNAAGGTCCAAAAATTTTGTTCTTATGACTGAGAAAGAAAAAATGCTTCAGGGCATGATATATGATGCCAACTATGACCCCTCGCTCATAGCCGAGCGTCTGGAGTGTAAGGAGCTGTGTTATGACTACAATCATCTCCGACCCAAGGAGATGGAGGAAAGGACTCGCCTCCTGCACCGTATTCTCGGAAGCATTGCGGGCGATATTCTCATCGAGCAACCCTTTGTGTGCGACTACGGATATAATATTCATGTGGGGCGCAATTTCTACTCCAACCACAATCTCGTGATTCTCGACGGCGCTAAGGTGACGTTCGGCGATAATGTGTTTATCGCGCCCAATTGCGGGTTCTACACCGCCGGTCATCCACTTGAAGCCGAGGAGCGTAACAAGGGGCTGGAATATGCGCGGCCCATAACGGTTGGCAGCGATGTGTGGATCGGTGGCAATGTGTGTGTGATGCCGGGAGTGACCATTGGCAACAACTGCGTGATCGGTGCCGGCAGCGTAGTCACCAAAGATATTCCCGACAATAGTGTGGCAGTCGGCAATCCTTGCCGGGTTATCAAAACGATAGAGCGCAGCATCAGTCAGAAGTCATGATCAAGGCAATGCTTATAGCCGGATGCGGAGGCTTTGCGGGCACTTGCGGCCGCTATCTCATCTGCCGCTTTTCGGCGATGTTTTTTCACGGCGATTATCCTCTCGGCACATTTCTCGTCAACATCATAGGCTGCTTTATAATCGGAGTGCTGATGGGTGTGCTTGAGCGCAACTATATCTTTTCGCCCCACGACAGCGTGTTGCTCATCACCGGTTTTTGCGGCGGCTTTACCACCTTCTCATCGTTTGCCGCCGATATCTGGAATTTGGGCGAGAAGGGCGACTGGCTCACCGCCGTGGCCTATCTCGTGGCGAGCATCCTGGTGGGTATCCTCATGCTCGGCCTCGGCCGCTGGCTGGTGAGGGGATAGGTCCACAGCTCAATAAGATATAAAAAGCGAGGCTACACAATCGAGATTATCGACGTGTAGCCTCTTATGGTAAAGAATAGAACGGTTATGCGTGCTTATCAGGCGTTTTNCACTTNNTCAACAATAGCCTTGAAAGNGGCGGGNTTGTTGAGAGCGANGNCGGCGAGCACCTTGCGNTNGATTTCGATACCAGCTNTGTGGATGAGACCCATGAGCTTTGAGTAAGAAAGATCCTCAAGACGGGCGGCAGCGTTGATACGCTGAATCCAGAGAGCGCGGAAGTTGCCTTTGTTGTCCTTACGGTCGCGGTAAGCATAGGTGAGACCTTTTTCCCAAGTGTTTTTGGCAACGGTCCATACATTGCGGCGACAACCGAAGTATCCGCGGGTGAGTTTTAAGATTTTCTTTCTGCGAGCACGTGAGGCTACATGATTTACTGATCTTGGCATTGTAAAATAGTTTTTAGACGATAGCGGCTGCTGCTAAGCTGCAAGCACTTTGAGGCTAATCGGCCGGTTAAAAAATAGGGATTGAAAAAATCACGCGTCAGATTGGTGATGAGAAATAGCCACTGAGCTATTACTTGAGGGCAAGAAGGGCGAGCACGTTAGCCTTGTCCACGCGGTCGATAGTAGATGAGTGGGTGAGGTTACGTTTCTGCTTNTTNGTNTTCTTNGTNANNATGTGNCTNTTGNANGCNTGTTTTCTCTTGATTTTTCCTGATCCGGTAAGGGCGAACCTCTTTTTGGCACCGGAGTTAGTTTTAATCTTAGGCATTTGGGTTAGTGATTTTTTTGAAATATAATTAAGGGGTGGGGCAGAAGCCCCGGTTGTTATTTCTTTTTGGGGGAAAGCATGATGATCATGCGCTTGCCTTCAAGCACCGGCATTTGCTCCACCTTGCCATATTCCTCAAGGTCGTTGGCAAATCTCAGGAGCAACACTTCACCCTGTTCCTTAAACAGAATGGCGCGTCCTTTGAAAAACACATAGGCCTTGACTTTGGCACCTTCCTGAAGGAAGCCGATGGCGTGTTTGAGCTTGAAGTTATAGTCATGGTCATCGGTCTGAGGGCCGAATCTGATTTCCTTGACCACCACCTTGGTTGCTTTGGCTTTCTGCTCTTTCTGCCTCTTTTTCTGCTGATAGAGAAATTTCTGGTAGTCGAGCACCTTGCACACCGGGGGATTGGCGGTGGGAGAGATCTCAATAAGGTCGAGCTCAAGTTGCTCGGCTATCTTGAGGGCTTCCTGAATGGGATAGACACCCGGGGTGACGTTGTCACCTACAAGTCTGACTTCGCGGGCGCGGATGCGCNCGNTGGTGAGATAGGGGNCTTTGGCTGNGTTGTTACGGTCGTTTTGACGCTGAGCCGGGTTTGCGGGGCGGCGGGGCCCCTGGGGAACAAATGGTTTTTTCTCCATTCAGGATTGTTATTGGGTTATCATTTCGTTGACCTCTTTGGTCAAATTTTCTGCAAAGGTAGTGATTTTCATCGAACCTTTGTCACCTTCGCCCTGTTTTCTTACGCTTACCTCGTCATTTTCTTTCTCTTTCTCGCCCACAATGAGGAGATAGGGGATTCTTTTGAGCTCGTTGTCGCGTATTTTCTTGCCGATTTTCTCGTTGCGCTCGTCGATGGTGGCGCGGATGTCGGCTTCGTTGAGGCGTTTCACAACCTCGCGGGCATAGTCGTTATATTTCTCCGAGATGGGGAGCACCACACACTGGTCGGGGGCAAGCCAGAGGGGGAATTTGCCGGCGGTGTGTTCGAGAAGCACTGCCACAAATCTCTCCATCGAGCCGAAGGGAGCGCGGTGGATCATCACGGGACGGTGTTTCTGATTGTCAGCGCCGGTATATTCGAGCTGGAAGCGCTCGGGCAGGTTGTAGTCAACCTGAATTGTGCCGAGCTGCCAGCGGCGGCCGATGGCGTCCTTGACCATGAAGTCAAGCTTGGGACCATAGAAGGCTGCCTCACCGGTTTCCTTGCGGGCCTTGAGACCTTTTTCCTCACAGGCTTCGATGATGGCGTTTTCAGCAAGGTGCCAGTTTTCGTCGGTGCCGATATATTTCTCCTTATTGTTGGGGTCGCGGAGCGAGATCTGAGCCTCGAAGTTCTCAAATTTCAGAGCCTTGAAGATGTAGAAGATAATATCCATCACCTTGAGGAACTCCTCTTTGATCTGTTCGGGGGCACAGAAAATGTGGGCGTCATCCTGAGTGAAACCTCTCACTCGGGTCAGGCCGTGGAGCTCACCGCTCTGCTCATAGCGATACACTGTGCCAAACTCGGCCAGACGCAGAGGCAGGTCGCGGTAGGAGCGGGGGAGTGCGCGGAAAATTTCGCAGTGGTGAGGGCAGTTCATCGGCTTGAGCAGATATTCCTCGCCCTCTTCGGGGGTGTGGATAGGCTGGAANGAGTCTTTGCCATATTTGGCATAGTGGCCCGAAGTGACATAGAGCATCTTGTTGCCTATGTGGGGAGTGATNACCTGCTGATAGCCATA
>WFLX010028940.1_pt1 | contig 14534 bp, 15 predicted proteins | sample 4967041 | NCBI WGS metagenome assembly WFLX01 (sample SAMN12857096, study PRJNA449069) | gut metagenome | isolation source: stool from male and female vole | host: Microtus ochrogaster | place: USA:Florida | collected 2017
GTTGGCGAGAAAGGGAATGTAGTCGGCATTATGGCCGCCGGTAATTCCTTTACACTCGTTGTAGGCCTCCTCAACGGCAGCCTTGATTTGTGCGTGAGTAATAGTTTTGTCCATAAAGATAAAGAATTTTGAGTTATGTTTGAGAGTTAAACGCCTCCGCAGTCTATTTGGTTCATAATCTTTAACATCTGAACCAATTAGCCCGCAGGAGCGTTCCCAATCTATAAATTATTGTTTTACTATTTATACTATGAAAAAAATCTACCTTCCTCTGGCGGCTTTGGCTGCAACATTTTCAGCCACAGCCGGCATTTATGATGCTCCGGGCCGCAACGTAACGGTTATCAACTCCGATACAGTAAATACCGAGCGCGTTGAAAAGCACTTTAAAGAGAACGCTCCGGCCTCGCCGCGCAACAGCACACTGCCCCGCTTTGCCATTGTTGGTAAAGACCACCGCTATTATATAGGCCTCAGCGCACAGTTTCTCGGCGAAGGAGTANTTGACTTCGGCGACGAAATGCCCTCAACCGTAAACTTCATACCCGCCGACCTGCAGCCCGCCCCGCGCGGCAACCGCAGCAGCCTCGGCTTTGCATGGCAAACCTCGTCGGTAACCCTTAACGTGCTGGCCATGCCGGGCACCGCCAACCAGCTCGGCCTCTTCTTCAAGGGTAATTTCAACGGCGGCAACGGCAACTTCAACGTTTCGCACGCATACGTGCGCTATCGCGGTCTTACCGCCGGTTACACCTCATCGCAATTCAACGACGGCGCGGCAACTCCCGTAACTATCGACAACCAAGGCCCTAACGGCTACCCCGACATTTCGCTCTTCACGGTTTCATGGACCCAACACTTCTCGGAGCACTGGTCGGCATCGGTTGGCCTCGATGCACCATCGGTTTCGCTCTCGACCGGCGCCACTACCCAAGAGGTTAACCAGCGCATACCGTCGTTCCCGGTCTATGTTCAATATGGCTGGCAAGGAGGCAACTCCCACGTTCGCCTGTCGGGCCTGGTTCGCCCCATGCAGTATCGCGACCTTGTTGGCGACACGAACAAAGCGCTGACCGGTTTAGGCGTGCAGCTGTCGGGCATCATGAAAGTAGTTGGACCGCTTAGCGTTAACTATAGCGCCGCATACGGCCGCGGCATAGCCAACTATCTGCAAGACGATAACGGCCTCGGCGTCGACGCCGTTGCCACGGAAACTCCCGGCGAGCTGCAAATGACTCGCAACCTNGGNCTNACCGCNGGCTTGAGCTACGTAATTACTCCGCGCCTCACCGCAAACGCCAGCTATAGCCACCTGACCAACTTCCTTCCCGACGGAACCGTTGGACAGACCGACCAGTACAAATATGGCGACTANGTTGCAGCCAACCTTATCTACAACGTTAACAAGTTCCTGACCGCAGGCATTGAATATGACTACGGCCACCGCAAAACCTTCGACTCCAACTCGCTCCACGCCAACCGCCTGCAAGTCCAGCTCGCAGTAACCTTCTAAACGCTCTCTNAACATTACCTCCACCCGAAGACAAACNCTTGCNACTGCAGGGTTTATCTTCGGGTGGTTCGTTTTTTTTCGTGGAAAATTTGGTAGTTTGGAGGAAAGGTTGTACCTTTGCGGTGTAGTTATGTGCACCACTACACCAAACATTAACTTTTAAGATTATGAGCAAAAAGATTTTATCACTGTTATTAGTAGCTGCATCGGCCCTCGGGGCAAATGCGCAGCTGCTGTGGAAAGTAAGCGGCAACGGAGCCAAAGGCGAATCATATCTGCTGGGCACCCACCATTTAGCGCCCATTTCAATTCTCGACTCCATCAAGGGATTCAACGCGGCCATAGAAGTGGTTGATGCCGTAGGCGGCGAAATAGACATGGCCGACCAGGCAGCGCAGGCCCCGCTGATGATGCAATATATGATGGCACCGGCCGACTCTACGCTGAGCAAACTGCTCACTCCCGAGCAGGCAGATTCGGTTATGAAAGTCATGGCCAAATATATGGGCCCCGGCGCGAGCATCGACGCTATCGGCCCGCTGAAACCAGCCGCCATATCCACTCAAATGGCCCTTATGGAAACTTTGGCCACCATGCCCCCCGAAGTGGCCCGGGCAGTAATGTCGGGTCAGCAGCTCGACGGTCAGGTTCAGGCAATGGGTCGCGCCGCATCGAAAGAGATGATTGCCATGGAAACCATTGAAGAGCAGCTGCAACTGCTTTTTGGCGCCCCGCTGACCGAGCAAGCCGAAGACCTGATGGAGGGTGTGAAGCAAATTCTTGAAGGCAAGGCAGTTGAAAGCGCCCGCAAACTCACCGAAGCATATATGAGCCAAAACCTTGCGGCCATAGAGCAGCAGGTGTTTAACTGCCCTGACAGCAAACCCGAAGATCTGAAAAAAATGATTACAGACCGCAACGGCAACTGGGTTGTTAAACTGGCCGAAATCATGCCTGAAAAGACCATTCTTTTAGCCGTTGGCTGCGGCCACCTGCCCGGCCCCGAAGGACTTATTGAGCAACTCCGCAACGCCGGCTATACGGTTGAGCCTTATGGTAATTGAACTGCAGAATCTAAACTACAGCTATAGCAAAAACACCCTCGCGCTGAGCAACGTAACAGCGAAGCTCGGCGCGGGAGTGCACCTGCTGCTCGGAGCCAACGGCGCCGGCAAAACCACGCTGCTTCACCTGATTGACGGCCTGCGCTTTCCAACTTCCGGCAAATGTCTGATCGACGGCGGTCCGACTCGCTTCCGGCTTCCGTCGGTGCTGTCAAAGGTGTTCTACGTAGGNGCGAACATGGAGATGCCCGCCGCTAGCATCGACGAACTGGTTAAGATTCACTCCTGTTTCTACCCTCGGTTCTCGGCCGACATTCTCAACGAGAATTTAGCGGAATTCGNCATCGACCGNNCCGCAAAGTTTTCGGCAATGTCGATGGGTATGCGCCAGAAAGCCTCGGTTGCCTACGCCCTGGCGCTGCAAACCCCGATTTTGCTGCTNGATGAGCCNGCNACNGGNCTCGACATTGAATCGAAGCAACNGNTGCAGCACATGATGGCGCGCTGCATCGGCCCGGANACNACGGTNATTGTGAGCACCCACAACTTTTCGGACCTGCTGCCGCTCTACGACTCGCTCCTGATTCTCGACAAGGGTGAACTGCTGCTGAGCGCCACCGTCGACGAGATTACCGAACGATTCGCATTCGTCGTTACCGACGGCCCCGCGCCGGAAAATGCCCTGTTTACCCGTCAGCGATTCGGGCGCAACCACAGCGTAATCGCCAATCCGGGCAACCTGGAAACAGCCATTGACTACGAACTTCTTTACCTCGCAATTAAAAACAATCATGCAATCCGCTGAAATCCTTTCAAATACCGACGCTACAAGCTGGCGCCGAATAAAAATGTTCGTGCGTTTCCTCTGGCCGTCGCTGCGCCCAATGGTTATCATCTACCCGATCTTGGCCGTAGTGGTTACGCTGCTGGTAAACTTTTTCTTCTCAAAAATCAGCTATCAGTGGGCCATTCAGGTAATGTCAGTAATCACTTTTGCCGTAATCCTCGCGCCGGCTTTCCTTTGCCGTCAGGCTAACAAAGAGGTGTTTTACTCGCTGCCTGTTTTGGGCTATGAAAAGTGCGAGGCGATTTTCGGCATAATGTTCGTGGGCATGTTCCTGCTCTTCATTCCGGCCAAACTCTGTGGCATAAACATCAAAGAAGAGTTTGCCNTGGANNTTATCAACAGCAACATTTCGCTTGGTTCTCCCGTCAATGGTAGTNGCCATGTCGCTCCTGTCGATGTTTGCCGGAGAGGCGCTGACCTTGTGGACAGTGTTCGCCGCCCGCTCCAGCCGGGCTGTAAAGTCGATTATTGCGGGGCTGTCAACGCTGCTGTTCGACGGCATTTTAGGCTTCTTCGTAGGCTTTTTCACTGCTATCACCGGCGGAGACATTGAAACGTCGATGGCAGCCGCAGCGCCTATCATCATAGCATTCTGGGCGGTTTGCTTCGTGTTTTTCACCTATAAAGCGTCGCGCGCCATAGCCCGCAAACAGCTCTGATGGAATTCGAAGCCGATAAACCGATTTTCCGACAGGTTGCCTACTACTGCGTGGCGCAGATCAGCTCGCGCGCGTGGGTCGAAGGCGGACGACTGCCTTCGACCAAAGAGCTGGCCGTAGGGTTGGCGGTGAATAACCGCACGGTAATGAAGGCCTACGATATGCTGAGCGACGCCGGAGTGATTTTTCAACGCCGGGGCATGGGATATTACGTAGCCGACAACGCCGGCGAGCGGCTACGCGATTTTTTCCGCCGTGAGTTTATAGACAGCACGTTGCCCAACCTGCGCCGCGAAATGCAGCGCGCCGACATTTCCCCCGAAGAACTTTTCAGGCTGCTCAACTCATAAGTTTTTGGCGAAATCCTTTCAAATTTCGCAAATTTTTCGTAACTTTGCTCTCTGATAGAACAAAATTAAAGAGCAATGAACCTTAAAATAGTTTTCGCATCATTCACCGCCGCTCTGGCCCTTATGGGCAGCGCGGCCGAACGCAATATTCCACAAGGCTACTACAACGAGCTCGACGGCAAAAAAGGAGCCGAACTCAAGCGAGCCGTTTACAACGCCATCAAGAACCACAAGGAAATATCATACGGCGACAAAACCTGGAATGCCTTCAAAACTTTTGAGGTTAAACCTGACGGCACCTGGTGGGATATTTACAGCAACGAAAAACGATATGCCAGCTCGGGCCATGGCGGCATGAACATTGAGCACGCCGTTGCCAACAGCTGGTGGGGCGGCACTAAAAACTCTGCCTATAAGGATATTAACCACCTTTATCCCTCGGACTCCAACGCCAACTCGCGCAAGAGCAACTACCCGCTCGGCGAAACCGATAACCCCACATGGACCAACGGCGTAACCATTATCGGCAAGCCTAAAAACGGCCACGGCGGCCAGGGCGGCTACATTTACGAGCCGGCCGACGAATATAAAGGCGACAATGCCCGCACATATTTCTACATGGCGGCCCGCTACCCCGATATTACGTGGAAGACCGATGCTTCATGGGGCATTATGTTCACCAAAGAAGACTACCCCACCCTTTGCTCCTGGGGTCAGGAACTGCTGCTGCGCTGGAACTCTACCGACGTAGTCAGCCAAAAGGAAATTGACCGCAACGAAGGCGTTTATCGCGAACAGGGCAACCGCAACCCGTTTATCGACTTCCCCGACCTTGCGGAATATATCTGGGGCTCGAAGGTCAACGAACCCTTCAACCTAAACGACCACCTCGGCATTGAGCCGGATAAGACACCCGAACTCGTTAAGCCGCAGGCAGATGACGTTATCGACTGCGGTTCGGTAATCATTGGCCAAACCGGCTATGCAACCTTGGTTATCAAGGGNAATAACCTCNCNGACACCACTCCGCTTTCGCTGGCTATCTACGANAACTCGTCGACCGACGACGCAGCTCTCTTCTCGGTNGACGAAGGCGCAACAACCACGGTTTCGTGTGCCGCAGCCAACAGCGCAAGCGGCGTAAGCGTTAGAATCGAATATCGCCCCGACAGCCGAGGCGTTCACGAAACCCGTATGCGCATCAGAGGCGGNGGCCTGACCGGCAACACGTTCATTACTCTCCGCGGCGAAGGTCTGCCCGTTACCGAACTGGTGGCTCCCCACGCTCTGCCCCCCACCGACGTAACCTCCGGCTCATATATTGCCAACTGGGAAGACCACTCGGGCCAGAAAGTTGACTACTACGTGATTACCCGCACCATCTACAACGAAAACGGCTCTGCAACAACGGTTAAGGAAGAGCAGTCGTTTAACAACGAGTTCTCGCTTGCAATTTCAGATTTCGGCGGAAACGAAAGCTACACCGTGCGCGCCGTATATTCAAACATCAACTCGCCCGAAAGCAACTCGATTACGGTGAATCAGACNTCGATTTCNGAAATCGAAAACGANGGCAACTTCGGCATCTCNGTNGANCAGGGCGGNCTGCGCATCTTCTCTACCGACACCCTGAGCAAAATCGTTATTTACGAACCTAACGGACGCACTGCGGCTACTCTGACCGAAGTTACCGACGGCGCATGGATTTCCCTGCCCCGCGGCCTCTATATTCTGCGTACCCCCAACCGCCGACCCGTNAAAGCACTCGTAAAATAAATGTTNNGCCGACGCTTTTTCATTTCGCTAACGGTTGCTGCCGCCCTTACGTCGGCCGCAGCCGACCGCGTTATACCCAAGGGNTACTATAACGCCATCGACGGCAAAACGGAAGCGGCGCTGAAAACGGCTCTCTACACTATAATCAATCCTCATACGCTGATTTCGTCNTATAACAACCTGCCGCAATATTTCCANAAAACCGACGTCTACCCCCAAAGCTCGCGCTGGTGGGANATGTATTCCAACATTCCCTTCTACGCGCCATCCTTTAAGGGACTAAACCGCGAGCACTCTTTTCCGAAAAGCTGGTGGGGCGGGTCAACCGACACTCCGGCATATATTGACCTGAATCACCTTTATCCGTCGGAAGCGGCAGCCAATATGGCCAAAAGCAACTATCCGCTCGGAGTTGTTGACCGCACGAAGCCCGTAAATTTTCAGAACGGCATCACCACCGTAGGCTTTGCCGTTGATGGTCAGGGCGGCGGCGCATCGCTGGTTTTTGAGCCGGCTGATGAATATAAAGGTGACTTTGCCCGCACGTATTTCTACATGGCNACCTGCTATCAGAACCTGCACTGGAAANACACGTTCATGGTCGATAACAACACCTACCCCACCCTCAACAAGTGGAGTCAGAAGCTGCTGCTCGAATGGAACGAACAAGACCCGGTTTCGCAGAAAGAAATTGACCGCAACGAGGCCGTTTACTCGTTTCAGAACAACCGCAACCCGTTTATCGACTTTCCGGAATTGGCCGAATACATATGGGGCAGCAACCGCGGCGACGCTTTTATTCTGAGCGAACATATCGACGGCAACTATACACCCGGAGTGCCAACCTTGATAAATCCGACCCAGGGCAGCGTTCTGGAATTCGGCCAGGTAGCGTTAGGGAGCACCATGACTGCCCGCCTCCTGATACATGGTGAGAAACTCACGGCCAACACATCGCTGCGCCTGCGCATATATGACAACGCCGAAACCTCGGGGGCGTCGCAATTTGCCGTAGAAGGCTCCAATCAGGCTTCGGTATCGGCATCGGTTGCCAACTCTCCTTCCGGCCAATGGGTAACGGTTAGCTACACTCCCACCGAGCTGGGGCTGCACACCACCCGCCTCGTAATTTCGGGCGCAGGCCTGGAGGGAAGCGTAGGCGTAGGGTTGCGCGGCGAATGCCTGCCGGTGCCTACCCTTTCAGCGCCGGTTGCCGAAGCGGCCTCAAACATCTCCGCTACATCTTACGTAGCCAACTGGACCTACGACGAATCTGAAACGGTTGACTACTGGGTAGTGAACCGCACGAAATACGATGGCTCGACCGCCAATACCGAACAGCTGCTCGCCGAGGACACATCGCTGCTGATAACCGACTTCTGCGGCTCGGAAAGCTACACGGTGCAGAGTGTGCGCCTGGGCTATTACTCGCCCGAAAGCAACTCCATATCGGTTACATCCGCGGGCATTTCCGCGCCGTCAACAGCAACCGCCGCAGGCATCTCCACTATTCCGGGTGCCCTGCTGGTCAGCTGCACTGAAACCATCAGCTCACTGAGCATCTTCACCCCATCGGGCCGACTGATTAAGAAACTCAATAATGTTGAAAACAATCAGATTATTGAACTGACACCCGGTGTTTATATTCTAATGTCATCTCAACTCTCAACCCCTATAAAAGCGATAATTAGCAATGAATAAGAATTTTATAACCCTTTTCGCCGCCCTGAACGTGGTCGCTGCCGCCTCGGCAGTTGATGTCAAAGGCCTTCAGGCCGGAAAACTCTCCGACATGGGCATCGAACCCACCGAAACCTCGCTGACCATTACCGGCGAGATGGATGCCACGGATTTCCATTACATTCTCGATAACCTGCCCAACCTTCAAACGCTGAATATCAGCGGAGTCAACATCGTGGCCTATAACGGCGCTTCGCTCCCCTACACCGGCCTGAAAGCGTCGCCGGCAAACACNCTGCCCGANTACGCCCTCACCGGCATGAGCGAACTCACGTCGATAACCCTGCCCAAGTCGCTGACAGCAATCGGCAAAGGCTCCCTGTCGGGCTGCGGCATAACGTCGCTCGACATTCCCGACAAGGTTGAAAGCGTGGGCGATTATGCCGCCATGCGCTGCGAATCGCTGACGAACCTGAAAGTCAACGGCGTTTCGAGCTTNGGCACTCGCGCGTTTGCCAACTGCCCGAAGCTGGCTACTGTTGAAATCGCTTCGTCGGCCACCGAGCTGCCCGAGGGCCTTTTTGAGGCTTGCATCGCTATCAAGAAAGTTGACCTTTCGGCTCTGGCCAACTGCACTGACATCGGTGCATGGTCGTTTGCCGAATGTAACGGCATCGAAACCCTGGTGCTTCCGCCCGCCACCGTAGAACTGGCCACCGGCTCGCTCTACGGCGCTTCGACCATCACTTCGCTCGCACTTCCGGCAGATGTTGACTACATCGACAATCAGGCCATGGCTTCGATGACCGGTCTGGAGACCCTCAGAGTCAACGACGTTGCACAAGTGCCTCAGCTCGGTTCCAACGTGTGGGCCAACGTTGACCAGTCGAAGGTAACCCTCGTTACNCCCGACGACATGGTTGACGAATATAGCCAGGCAGACCAATGGAAAAATTTCAACATCCTGGCCGAAAAAGATTGGCACTCGTCAACGGTTGATATAACCTCTGCCACCTCTGCCGACAAAGCTATGGAAGTTAAGGTTAGCGACGGCCAAATTCTTATTACGTCGGCATCGCAACCGCTCGGAACGGTTGCCGTGTTCAACAGCGCCGGTATGCGCATGGTTGCTGTGGAATCTGACCGCAATGTCAGAATCAACGTCAGCGGCTGGCCCAACGGCGTTTATCTGATAGTCTCCAATCTTGGCGCCGAGAAAGTTGCTTTTTAAAAATGGGCAAAAATAAATTGCGCAAATTTGCCGAAATGGAGGAGTTCCCGCGGGTGCTCCAGGTTCCTTTCGGCAAACTTCGCGANGAAGGCTTTGCTCTTAAAGGGCGCTGGCACGAAGAATTCTTCAAAAACAACAACCCGATAGTGCTTGAACTCGGTTGCGGCCGCGGCGAATACACCGTCGGCCTGGCGCGCGAATATGCCGAACGCAACTTCATAGGCATCGACATTAAAGGCGCGCGTATGTGGGCCGGAGCCAAAGAAGCTCACGTTGCAGGCATGGAAAACGTCGGTTTTCTGCGCACTAACATTGAGCTGCTAAGCGAGTTTTTTGCGCCCGGCGAAGTTGCCGAAATATGGATTACCTTCCCCGACCCGCAAATGAAAAAGGTTAGGAAGCGCCTGACGGCAACCAACTTNCTGGAGATGTATNGGCAGATATTGACNCCCGACGGCATAGTNAACCTTAAAACCGACAGCCCGTTTTTGTTTGAATACACCTCAAGGCTCGTCGACCTCAATCAGCTGCCGGTGGTTAAGCGCACCGACGACCTTTATGCTAACCCCGAAGGCGTTGACCGCATTCTCAACATCAGGACTCACTACGAAAAGCAATGGCTTTCGCGCGGGCTGACAATCAAGTATCTGGCATTCAGACTGCCGGCCGAGGCTAAGCTCGAAGAGCCTGACGCATCTGACATTGAATTTGACTCATATCGCAGCTACGGACGAAATTACAACGACAATGAACCAGCCCTTATATCCTAACCTGATTCTCGACGTCCTGAAAACCGTTCGCTATCCGGGCAACGGCAAGAACATCGTTGAACTGGGAATGGTTGCCGATGACATTCGCATCGACGGCCGCAAAGTATCGTTCTCTCTGATATTTCAGAAATCGACGGACCCCTTTATAAAATCGTTGGTTAAGAGCGCCGAAACCGCAATCCTGACCCACATAGGGCCCGACGTTGACATTAAAGGCAACATTTCGGTCTCGGCCCCGGCGGTTGAGGCCCCGAAGCCGCTGCCGGTACTCCCCGGCGTTAAGAATATTGTTGGAATCAGCTCCGGCAAGGGTGGCGTCGGCAAAAGCACCGTGGCCGCAAATCTGGCCGTAGCGCTGGCCCGGCAGGGATATAAAGTCGGCTTGCTCGACGCGGATATTTTCGGGCCATCGGTGCCGAAAATGTTTGGCGTTGAAGACGAGCAGCTCTATATGCACGAAGTTGATGGCCGCAACCTGATAATCCCGGCCGAGAAGTTTGGCGTAAAGATTCTTTCAATCGGATTTATGGTTGACAAGAACAAGCCGGTTTTATGGCGCGGCTCAATGGCCTCGAACGCACTGAACCAGCTGATTACACAAGCCGATTGGGGTGAGCTCGACTACTTTTTGATTGATATGCCTCCGGGCACATCCGACATTCACCTGACCTTGGTGCAGACGCTCGGCATGACCGGAGTGGCCGTGGTTTCCACCCCTCAGGAGGTCGCCCTGGCCGATGCCCGCAAAGGCATAGCCATGTTTCTCGACGATAAGGTCAACGTGCCGGTGCTCGGCTTGATTGAAAACATGGCCTGGTTTACTCCGCTGCGCCATCCCGAGGAGCGCTACTACCTGTTTGGCAACGGCGGAGCCAAGCGTCTGGCCGAAGAGCTTGGGGTTGAGCTGCTCGGTCAGATTCCGCTGGTTGAGGATATTTGCCGNCAGGCCGACGCCGGCGAGCCTATAGCCCTGGCCGACAGCATAGAGGGTTTGGCATTTATCGACCTTTCGCACGCGCTTGTAAAGGCTATTGATAAACGCAACTCTACCCTGCCCCCCACTCAGAAAGTCGAAACCCATCAATAATTAAACCTATGATCAGACTCAACGCATTTGCCCGCTTGGAATCGGGCGCCCGCCGCGGCGAACTCATTGCTGCTGCCACAGAACTCGTCAAACTTTCGCGCAAAGAAAAAGGCTGCGTTGCCTACGACTTTTTCGCTTCCGAAACCAACGCTCAGAACTTCATGTTCTGCGAAACATGGGCAGACGAAGAAGCCCTGGCCGCACACGCCGCATCCGAACATTTCATCCGCCTGGTAGCCACCATTGAAGAAATCACCGGACCTCTGAAACTCGAAAAATTCACTTTCTGATGGCGCGCCGCTATCGCGACAAACATTCCAAATCCATGACNCTGCTGCTGGTTGCAGTGGCAGTCGGTCTTATATATCTGATAGATATAGCCGTTAGCACTGCTGCGCGAGCCGAGCAGTCGCCGTCGGCCGTAGGTCAGCTGTCGGCCGACGAATTGCTCAAGGTTAAAGGCGGCAAAGGCATAGACGTTGACTACGAAACTTTCAAAGTCAACTTCAATCCGGACCTGCATATCCCCAACTATGCTGCCTGGGAACTGACCGGCAACGAAACCAAGGGCAATATTGAGCGCGGGAAATTTCAGACCGACCACAACGTAGAGGGCTGCGCCAACACCCGCGACTATACCGGCTCGGGCTACGACCGTGGTCACATGGCTCCGGCCGGCGACATGAAGTTCGACCAGCAGGCCATGGACCGTTGCTTCCTCATGACGAATATCGCGCCCCAAAGCCATGCGCTCAACGGAGGCACGTGGAATAAACTCGAAGATAAATGCCGCCAATGGGCGCGCGTCGACTCTGCCATAATTATTATTTGTGGCCCCATTCTTACCCCCGAACCTACGGAGTTTATCGGCAAAGCCCGTGTGGCGGTGCCTCAGGCATTTTTTAAGGTGGTTTTGTCGCCCTTTGCAAATCCCCCGCGGGCCATTGGATTCATAATGCCGAACTCACGGGTGGCAGGCGGCCTGCAGGCCACTGCGGTAAGCGTCGACAGCGTTGAGAGCGTCACCGGGCTCGACTTTTTCAGCGCCCTGCCCGACTCCATTGAGCAGCGGATTGAAAGCCAGTGTAACTTCCACTATTGGTCGACCTTGAAATGAGTTCAACAATCTGCGCCATATCAACCCCGCCTGGCACCGGAGGCATTGCTACCGCGCGCATTTCCGGTCCGCAAGCTTTTGAAATCGTTGACCGTATTTGGAAAGGCAAACGGTTGGGCGAGTTGCCGACACATACCCTTCACCTCGGCACGATTATCGACCCCGACGACGCAAACCAACCGCTCGACACTGCCGTAGCCGCCCTCTATCGCGCCCCGCGGTCGTTTACCGGCGAAGACACCATAGAGCTCACCGTTCATGGCTCGCGTTGGATTCAGCGCCAGCTGCTTAACCTCCTTATCCGTCAGGGCGCAACACTGGCCGAGCCGGGCGAATTTACCCGTCGGGCCCTAGTTAACGGCCGCATGGACCTGGCCGAAGCCGAAGCCGTTGGCGACATGATTGCCGCATCGTCGCGCGCGGCCCAGCGCATAGCCCTTTCCCACATGCGCGGCCACTATTCAAAAAATCTCGACGCGTTGCGCCAGCAGCTGCTCGAACTCTCAGCCCTGGTTGAACTCGAACTCGACTTTTCAGAAGAAGACGTTGAATTTGCCGACCGCGGGCGCTTGCTGCAACTCGCCCGCAACATTCACTCGCGCGTAACCTCCCTGGCAAACTCCTTTTCGGCCGGCAGAGCCATTAAAGAAGGTGTTCCCGTAGCGATTGTCGGAGCCACAAATGCCGGCAAATCAACAATTCTCAACAGGCTTTTAGGCGAAGAAAAAGCAATAGTTTCCGATATTCACGGAACCACACGCGACATTATTGAAGACACCGTTGAGATAAACGACACGCTATTTCGATTTATCGACACAGCCGGCCTACGACAAACCGACGACCCCATAGAAACCATCGGCATCGACCGATCGCTGCGCTCGGCGGCATCTGCGTCAATAGTGCTTTGGGTTATCGACCCCACCGATTCCAGAGGCATTGCCGACACCTGGGCTCAGCTTCAGCCAAAACTCACGGAATCAGTTAAATTGCTGGCTGCCATCAACAAAGCCGACACCGGCGCACCACTCCCCACCCTGCCCGACCGCGTAGACGCCACAATCAGCCTNTCGGCCCTGACCGACGCCACTATCGAGCCGTTGGCCAACGCACTCTCGGCCATAGCCCTCCCCTCAGACCTCACGCCCGACCTTACTGTTACCAACGCCCGCCACTATCAGGCCCTCACCCTCGCCGCCGACTCCATAGCCCGCGCCATCGACGGCATCAACCTCAACCTCCCCGGCGACCTCCTGGCCCAAGACCTGCGCGAAACCGCCGCCCACCTCGCCTCCATCACCTCCCCCATCACCTCTCCCGACCTCCTCACACACATCTTCTCCCACTTCTGCGTGGGCAAATAATTGTTATACTTACTATTTTCAATACTCGTAGATCTTTCTCTTCCATGGCATCTAACTTAATCATTCTAATTAAAGAATATCTTTATGGCGAAATAGTAAAGCGCATTAAAACTACTGATCTAAATTTACAATGGAGGTATAAGAACGGAATATATACATTCAAGTTTGAACTTGTCGGGGCGCATTTCATTGTTAAGGCTAATTGTAGACCTAAAAAGAATTTGGGGATGTCGATTTCTCCATCAGCGCGTGGAATTTCCATAGAATGTCACAACTTTCTTGATAACTTTGATCAGGTTGCCAACATTCTTGGGGAATTTGAAAAAGAACTTTCATTTTTCGAAAAGAACTTTCCTTCTACGGAACGTTGTCAATTCATACGTGATAACCAGTCATTACTGAGTTCATACAGTCCCAGAGAACTTGAATTAGGTCATTTCAACTTAAATGCTTTATCAAATAGATATATCGATTGCCACAACTTAGTAGATGAATTTGGAGCTAAAGAGATTGCTTTAGATTATATCTTTGAAAGAGACTTTTGTTATATAATGAAAAAGAGTTTCTCATGATACTCAATGAAATAATATATAGGGTGAACGTAATAAATGACTAGGGGCAAGGCTCGTTATGCCTGCCTTCTCGACAATCATAGCATATTCCCCGATATGTGCGCCAAAATCCTATGGAGCGGTACGGTCTTTTATCAACTCAACCGGAATGAACAACCAATTTTATTAACCAGCCGATGCCTTGGTTTTCAAGGCATCAACGGTCAGAGCAATCTGAAATCTGAAGATAAAGAATTATTATCAAAATACACCCCCAACTTTGACCAAGAATTGTGGAAATACCACGCTAACGACATCCTTGGAATCGCATTCAACACAAAATAACCTCGATCATAAACAATATATATTATGAAAACTCCCGACGACAAAATAATTTCAATTCAAACTTTGCTCAAAAACCGAAACTATGATTTCGACAACACTCCGGCAACAGCTATAAAAATGGTTAGACACGCCGACAAGAGAGTAGGACGAAAAAATGACGACAATATCGCTAAAAAGCTACTG
>WFLX010005817.1_pt1 | contig 14517 bp, 7 predicted proteins | sample 4967041 | NCBI WGS metagenome assembly WFLX01 (sample SAMN12857096, study PRJNA449069) | gut metagenome | isolation source: stool from male and female vole | host: Microtus ochrogaster | place: USA:Florida | collected 2017
CCTCACCGTAAAGGAAGTAAACGAACTCGCTCAGATCCTCAAGGACGAATACGGTATTGAACCCGCAGCTGCAGCAGTTGCAGTAGCAGCAGGCCCCGCAGCAGGTGCACCTGCAGTAGAAGAGAAGACTAACTTCGACGTAGTGCTTAAGGCTCCTGGAGCAAGCAAGCTCGCAGTGGTTAAGCTCGTTAAGGAACTTACAGGTCTTGGCTTGAAGGAAGCTAAGGATCTCGTAGACCACGCTCCAAGCGTAGTTAAAGAACAACTTCCGAAGGCTGACGCAGAAGGCCTTAAGAAGCAGCTCGAAGACGCAGGCGCTGAGGTTGAACTTAAGTAAACTTTCAATAGCAGCATAGCCGATTCCCCTGCGAAAAAGCGGGGGAATTTGGCTTTTTAGCTCATAGTGCGTATATCCTATATGAAAAGCGGCTTGTCATGTCGCCAGACAATTAGGATTCCGCAGATTTTCAGATTCCTTTCAAATGTGAAAGGTTAATCTGAAAATTATTTGTGTATTATAGCGGCTGTAAAATTATACTTTTTAGAATTATTTATCAGGCGTTAACACTTTTTAATATAATCAGGCGCGGTATTAGCTCCTATAAAAAAGCTATCCAAACAGATTAAACATATCATAATGTCACAGAATACAATTGCAAAACCTCGCGTAAACTTCGCTACGGTGAAGAATCCGTATCCATTTCCGGATTTCTTGGAGGTGCAGCTGAAATCTTTCAGAGATTTCCTGCAGCTTGACACTCCTCCAGAGGATAGAAAGAACGAGGGTCTCTACAAAGTGTTTGCGGAGAATTTCCCGATAGCAGACACACGCAACAATTTCGTACTCGAGTTTCTCGATTATTATATTGACCCTCCACGCTATACAATTGAAGAATGCTTCGAGAGAGGCTTAACTTATAGCGTGCCTTTGAAGGCTAAACTTAAGCTCTATTGTACGGATCCGGACCACGAGGACTTCGATACAAGTATTCAGGACGTATATCTTGGACCGATCCCTTATATGACGGACCAAGGAACTTTTATCATCAATGGTGCTGAACGTGTCGTAGTATCGCAGCTACACCGTTCTCCAGGCGTATTTTTCGGTCAGAGCATGCATGCCAACGGCACAAAGCTCTATTCCGCTCGAATCATCCCGTTCAGAGGAAGTTGGATCGAATTTGCAACTGACATCAACAATGTCATGTATGCATATATCGATCGAAAGAAGAAACTTCCCGTGACTACTCTGCTTCGTGCCATTGGGCTCGAAAGCGACAAGGACATCCTCCAGGTGTTCAATCTTGCTGAGGAAGTTAAGGTCACCAAGTCGAATCTTGAGAAAGTGATTGGCAGGAAGCTTGCCGGACAGGTGCTCAAGTCATGGATCGAAGACCTCAGCAGCGATGAAATCGGCGAGGTGATGACCATTGAAAGAAATGAGGTGGTTCTTGACCGTGGCACTGAAATCACAGAGGAGAATCTTCAGGCTATCCTTGACTCAGGAGTGAAGACNATCATGCTCGAGAAGGAAGATGCCAATGCTTCGGACTATAGCATCATTTTCAATACTCTCTCAAAAGATAACTCCAAATCGGAGATAGAGGCCATCCAATATATCTACAGGCAGCTTCGCAACGCTGAGCCGCCAGACGATGCGTCGGCNCGCGAAGTGATTCAGAATCTTTTCTTCAGTGAAAAGAGATACGACCTTGGAGAAGTGGGCCGCTATAGAATCAACAAGAAACTTGAACTCTCCACTCCAATGGATGTAAGGGTACTTACCAGAGAGGATATTGTGGAGATCATCAAATACCTGATAGAGCTGATCAACAACAAGAGTGTAGTAGACGACATCGACCACTTATCTAACCGTCGTGTCCGCACAGTCGGAGAGCAGCTCTACAATCAATTCAACATCGGTCTTGCCCGTATGAGCCGCACTATCCGCGAGCGCATGAATGTGCGCGACAATGAAGTGTTCACTCCTACCGATCTGATCAACGCGAAGACTATCTCCGGCGTCATTAACACTTTCTTCGGAACAGATGCTCTCTCTCAGTTTATGGACCAGACAAACCCGCTTGCCGAAATCACTCACAAGCGCCGTCTTTCTGCTCTTGGTCCCGGCGGTCTGAGCCGTGAGCGTGCAGGCTTTGAGGTGCGTGACGTGCACTATACGCATTACGGTCGCCTTTGTCCGATCGAGACCCCTGAAGGCCCGAACATCGGTCTTATTTCTTCGCTTTGCGTCTATGCTAAGATCAACAATCTTGGTTTTATCGAGACTCCTTATAGGAAAGTGACCGACAGCGTTGTGGATCTGAAAAATGACGACGTAGTCTACTTGACTGCTGAGATGGAGGAAGGGCTGAACATCGCTCAGGGTAATGCACCGCTCAACGACGACGGAAGCTTTATACGCGACAAAGTTAAGGCCCGTCAGGATGCCGACTTCCCAATTGTGCCTCCCTCCGATATACAACTCATGGATGTGGCACCGATCCAGATCGCATCTATCGCAGCCTCTCTCATACCATTCTTGGAGCATGATGACGCAAACCGTGCTCTTATGGGATCTAACATGATGCGTCAGGCAGTGCCATTGATGAGAAGTGAGGCTCCTATAGTAGGTACCGGAATTGAAGGACAGCTTATCCGCGATTCCCGCACTCAGATCATGGCTGAAGGAAAAGGCACCGTAGAATATGTAGATGCCACAACCATCAAAATTAACTATGACAGGAATGAGGACGAGGAATTTGTAGAGTTTGAACCTGCATTGAAGGAATATAAGATTCCTAAGTTCCGTCGTACGAACCAAGGCACCACCATCGACCTACGTCCGATTTGTGAAGTAGGCCAGAAAGTAGAGAAAGGTGATATCCTGACTGAGGGATACTCCACAGAAAAGGGTGAGCTTGCATTGGGACGTAACCTGAAAGTGGCGTTCATGCCATGGAAGGGATACAACTACGAGGATGCCATCGTGCTCAACGAACGCATGGTGAAGGAAGATATCCTGACTTCTGTGCATGTCGATGAATATACACTGGAGGTGCGTGAGACGAAACGCGGTATGGAAGAATTGACTTCCGACATCCCTAACGTCAGTGAGGATGCTACCAAGGATCTTGACGACCGCGGCATTATACGCGTAGGAGCCTACGTAGTGCCAGGCGATATCATGATCGGCAAGATCACTCCTAAGGGAGAGAGCGATCCCACTCCTGAGGAGAAACTTCTCCGTGCCATCTTTGGCGACAAGGCAGGCGAAGTGAAGGATGCATCTTTGAAGGCAAGTCCTTCATTGAAGGGTGTAGTCATCGGCACCAATTTGTTCTCAAAGGCTGTGAAGACGAAAACTTCCCGCAAGGCAGCCGCAGATCAGACAGAGGCCCTTGACAGAGAATATAATGAAAAGCTCAACGACCTGAAGCAGATAATGATCGGAAAGATGGAAAAGCTTCTCCATGGTCAGATATCTGCCGGAGTAAAGGACTTCCTTGGCGATGAGATCATCCCGAAGGGTCAGAGATTCAACGGTGTCAACTGGGCAGACTTCAAATATGAGACAGTCAACCTCAGTAATTGGACCGATAACGACCGCATCAACGGCATGGTCATGAAACTTGTGACCAACTATGTGCGCAAATACAAGGAAATCGACAGCGAGCTTCGCCGTAAGAAATTCGATATCACGATCGGTGACGAACTTCCTTCGGGCATCATGCAAATGGCAAAGGTCTATATCGCAAAGAAGCGTAAAATCGGTGTCGGTGACAAGATGGCAGGACGCCATGGAAATAAGGGTATTGTGTCTCGCGTAGTAAGGCAGGAAGATATGCCGTTCCTTGAGGATGGCACTCCTGTGGATATCGTTCTTAACCCTCTGGGTGTGCCATCTCGTATGAACCTCGGACAGATCTTCGAGACCGTCCTCGGATGGGCCGGACGCGAACTTGGCGAGAAATTTGCAACTCCAATCTTCGACGGCGCCAGCCTCGACGACTTGAACGAGTGGACCGATAAGGCAGGACTCCCCCGCTACGGAAAGACTTACCTCTACGACGGAGGTACGGGCGACCGCTTCGACCAGCCTGCGACTGTAGGCGTCATCTATATGCTTAAGCTTGGCCACATGGTGGAAGACAAGATGCATGCCCGCTCGATCGGTCCGTATTCACTCATCACTCAGCAGCCGCTCGGTGGTAAAGCCCAGTTTGGCGGTCAGCGTTTCGGAGAGATGGAGGTTTGGGCTCTTGAAGCATTCGGCGCAAGCCACATCCTACAGGAGATCTTGACTATCAAGAGCGACGACGTCAATGGACGTAGCAAGGCATACGAGGCAATCGTCAAGGGAGATCCGATGCCAAATCCGGGCATCCCGGAATCACTCAACGTGCTTCTCCACGAGCTTCGCGGACTTGGCTTGAGTGTGACGCTTGACTAAATGAGACCCTATCTTAAACATTAAAAATCCCCGAGCCGGAGGCTGTTTGCTATACGGCTCGGGACAACATAGAAAGAAAACACATGGCTTTCAAGAAAGACAATAAAATTAAGAATAACTTTACCAAAATCACGATTGGCCTTGCATCGCCAGAGAAGATTAAGGAAATGTCGAGTGGCGAGGTTTTGAAGCCTGAGACCATTAACTACCGCACATATAAGCCCGAAAGAGACGGACTTTTCTGTGAGAAGATCTTCGGACCGGTGAAAGACTATGAGTGCCACTGCGGTAAATACAAGCGTATACGTTATAAGGGAATTGTCTGCGACCGTTGTGGGGTTGAGGTGACGGAAAAGAAGGTGCGCCGTGAGCGTATGGGCCATATTGAGCTCGTAGTTCCGGTAGCGCACATCTGGTATTTCCGTTCTTTGCCTAACAAGATCGGATATCTGCTTGGTCTTCCATCAAAGAAGCTTGACTCCGTGATATATTATGAGCGCTACGTAGTGCTTCAGCCGGGAGCAGCAGCGGATATCATGACAGACACCCGCGACGGCGAGAAACTGAGCGGAAAGGATGCTGGCAAAGGGATCGCACGTCTCGACCTTCTTTCTGAAGAGGAATACCTCGATATCCTTGAGCAACTTCCTGAAGGCAACCAGCTTCTTCCTGACGACGACCCCAACAAGTTTATCGCAAAGATGGGTGCTGAAGCTATCTATGAGCTTCTTCAGAACATCGACCTCGAGGCTCTTGCTGCCGATCTCCGCGACCGTGCACACACGGAGGGTTCACAACAGCGCAAGACAGAGGCTCTGAAGCGCCTTCAAGTTGTCAATTCTTTCCTTGCTTCCAAGGATGTGAACAAGCCCGAATGGATGATTCTTAAGGCAATCCCGGTGATCCCGCCAGAGCTTCGTCCTCTCGTGCCACTCGACGGCGGACGTTTTGCCACATCTGACTTGAACGATCTCTATCGTAGGGTTATTATCCGCAACAATCGTCTGAAACGCCTTATCGAGATTAAGGCTCCTGAAGTGATCCTCCGTAATGAGAAGCGTCTTCTTCAAGAGGCCGTTGACTCATTGCTCGACAACTCGCGCAAGGCATCTGCTGTGAAGAGCGACGTAAACCGTCCTCTCAAGTCTCTTTCAGACTCTTTGAAAGGTAAGCAGGGTCGTTTCCGTCAGAACCTTCTCGGTAAGCGTGTCGACTATTCAGCGCGTTCCGTAATCGTAGTAGGTCCGGAGCTCAAGATGCACGAATGTGGTATTCCTAAGCTTATGGCTGCCGAGTTGTATAAGCCATTCGTAATCCGTAAACTTATCGAGCGCGGTATCGTGAAGACTGTCAAGAGTGCCAAAAAAATTGTCGACCGTAAAGAACCGGTAGTCTGGGATATCCTTGAGCATGTAATGAAGGGTCACCCGGTGCTCCTTAACCGTGCACCGACGCTTCACCGTCTTGGTATCCAGGCGTTCCAGCCAAAGATGATAGAAGGAAAGGCAATACAGCTTCACCCGCTTGCTTGTACGGCATTCAACGCCGACTTCGACGGCGACCAGATGGCAGTGCATCTACCCCTCGGCAACGAGGCTATCCTTGAGGCTCAGATGCTGATGCTTGGAGCGCACAACATTCTCAACCCTGCTAACGGTGCGCCTATCACAGTGCCTTCACAGGATATGGTGCTTGGTCTGTATTACATCACCAAGCTCCGTCCCGGAACTAAGGGTGAGGGGGCGAAATTCTATGGCCCGGAAGAGGCAGAAATCGCATATAATGAAGGCAAACTTGACCTTCATGCACCGGTGACAGTTCTCGTTGACGATGTAGACGAACAAGGCAACCCGGTTAAGGTGCTAAAGGAAAACACTTCTGTTGGCCGAATTCTTTTCAACCAGTATGTGCCTAAGGAAATCGGATATGTCAATGAGATCATCTCGAAGAAGTCTCTCCGCAACATTATCACCAAGGTGATCAAAACTTGTGGTGTGACGCGTTCAGCACAGTTTCTTGATGATATCAAGAACCTTGGATATAAGATGGCATTCCGTGGAGGTCTGTCGTTTAACCTTGGAGACGTCATCATACCGGAGGAAAAAGCAGAATATGTAGCCCAGGGTAATGCTCAGGTTGATGAAATCATGATGAACTACCAGATGGGTATGATCACCGGTAACGACCGTTACAACCAGGTGATTGACGTTTGGACAAATGTCAACAAAAAACTTGCTGACACTCTGATGAAGCAGATGGAAGAAGACCAACAGGGTTTCAACTCAGTATATATGATGCTTGACTCAGGTGCCCGTGGTTCAAAGGACCAGATTCGTCAGCTTTCCGGTATGCGTGGTCTTATGGCTAAGCCTCAGAAGGCAGGTGCAGAAGGGGGTCAGATCATTGAGAACCCGATTCTTGCAAACTTCAAGGAGGGTCTTAGTGTGCTCGAATACTTCATCTCTACCCACGGTGCCCGTAAGGGTCTTGCTGATACCGCATTGAAGACAGCCGACGCAGGATATTTGACTCGTCGTCTTGTAGACGTTGCCCACGATGTGATTATCAATGAGGAAGACTGCGGTACACTCCGTGGCCTTGTCTGCACCGAAATCAAGAACAACGAGGAAGTTGTGGCTACACTTTCAGAGCGTATCCTTGGCCGAGTGTCAGTTCATGATGTGCGTGATCCCCACGATGACACAATTCTTGTGCATGCCGGTGAGGAAATCACAGAGGCAATAGCTGAGAAGATTGAAAATTCAGCTATCGAATCAGTGGAAATCCGTTCCGTGCTTACTTGTGAGTCGAAGAAGGGTGTCTGCGCTAAGTGTTACGGACGCAACCTCTCCAACCATCGAATGGTGCAGAAGGGTGAGGCAGTCGGCGTAATNGCGGCTCAGTCTATTGGCGAACCAGGTACTCAGCTGACACTCCGTACGTTCCACGTCGGTGGTGTCGCAGGTAACGTTTCAGCAGTGAAGGATGTTACAGCCCGTCATGACGGTCGCCTTGAGATGGAAGAGCTTCGTACGATTAAGAATAAAGATGGCGTTGATATCGTAGTAGGCCGTATGGGTGAAATGCGTATCGTAGAGCCAAAGAGCGGTATCGTGCTGACAAATGCAAACATCCCTTACGGATCACGTCTCTATTTCAAGGATGGCGACATGGTGACAAAGGGCGACATGATCTGCGAATGGGACCCATTCAATGCCGTTATCGTTGCGGAAGAGGGTGGTACTGTGAAGTTTGAGAATGTCGAAGAGAGCGTCACTTACCGTGTTGAGACAGACGAGGCTTCCGGTATGCGCGACAAGATCATGATCGAGTCGAAGGATCGTAACAAGGTTCCTGCAGCTCTCTTGCTTGATGAGGATGGCGAAGTGATCCGTACATATTCTCTCCCTGTAGGTGCTCACCTTATGATTGAGGATGGTGAGACACTTGAGCCGGGACAGGTGTTTGTGAAAATTCCACGTGCAGCGGGAAATGCCGGTGACATCACCGGTGGTCTTCCACGTGTCACTGAGCTCTTCGAAGCCCGTAACCCAAGCAACCCTGCAGTNGTGAGCGAAATCGATGGTGAGGTTAAGTTTGGTAAGATCAAGCGCGGTAACCGTGAGATAACAGTCACTTCCAAGCTTGGGGAGACAAAAGAATATCTCGTGCCTCTGTCAAAGCAGATTCTCGTTCAGGAGAATGACTATGTACGGGCCGGAACTCCACTTTCTGACGGAGCTATCACTCCGAGTGATATCCTTAATATTAAGGGTCCGACTGCCGTGCAAGAATATATCGTGAATGAGGTGCAGGATGTCTACCGTATGCAGGGTGTGAAGATCAACGACAAGCACTTTGAGGTAATCGTTCGCCAGATGATGCGTAAGGTCAACATCCTTGATCCGGGCGATACCCGCTTCTTGGAGCAGCAAGTGGTAGACAAGCGCGACTTCATGGAGGAGAACGACCAGATCTGGGGCAAGAAGGTGATCACCGATGCAGGTGACTCTACCAACTACCGTAAGGGTCAGATCATCACCCAGCGCAAGCTCCGCGATGAGAACTCTTCATTGAAGCGTAAGGACCTTAAGGTGATGGAAGTTCGCGATGCAATGCCGGCTACTTCAGAGCAGGTGCTTCAGGGTATCACTCGTGCAGCCCTCCAGACTTCAAGCTTCATGAGTGCCGCATCCTTCCAGGAGACTACCAAGGTGCTCAACGAGGCAGCCATCAATGGCAAGACCGATTATCTTGAGGGCATGAAGGAGAACGTAATTTGCGGTCACCTTATCCCTGCCGGTACTGGTTTGCGCGAATACAATCGCATCGTAGTAGCCAACAAAGATGAGCTGGCAGCCATGAACATCACCGACGACTACGCATCAGTAGTCGATGTCGAGNNTGTAGAANCTTAATCTTCAAAATAATGAAAAAAAGAGGAGTTCCAGTAATGGGACTCCTTTTTTATTCCAAGTCATCAGGCAATTGAAAGCTATTTGAAATGGAATAATGAAGTGGCATTCATGATCGCCATACGTGATGTGTAAGTCATTTTTGCAATTGAAGAGNCAAAGTCATTCATATCATGGAATTCAGTATACCCTGCGGTTGATTTTCTTGTTATATTGTCGGGCCATGGTGCAAGTAACAGGAGTCTTCCTTCTGCACACAAATCAAAGTTCTTTCCCTGAGGCTTAAAGCGCTCTCCAAAACCTTTTTCTGTTAGTTTTATAACCGCAGCTCCCATTTTTATTGCTTTCTCCAAAATTCTCTTCTCGGCTTTGTGGATAGCTGGAGAAATTGGCACTGCTCCATTTTCAATCTCTTCCAGACACTGTTTTTCATACACATCAAATTCTTGTTTCGTCCATCTGCGGTGAATTCTCACAGGTAAAAGCTTGATATTTCGAAGTAGAAACAAATTGCCAAACGCTGAATAAATCTTACCTTCAAGTCTCAGATTGAGATGTCTTTTAAAAAGCAAAGAATTTTTCTTTTTCAAGATATATCTTCTTGGATTATCTTCAACATATCCAACAGCTTTGTCGAATTGTTCAGAATCGTATATGATNCGGTCAAAGAAAGGATCGAAGAGGGGTTTTTCAAGATTTTTCCCTAATTGGAGGTTGTATTGTTTAGTACATGCTCCAAAGAATCCAGCCAATTCATTTCCAAGATGTCTTTTTAGTCTTTCTGTTACTCGTAAGACTATATGAATATGATCTGGCATTATTACGTAGCGTATAATCTTAATTTCTGGATGATGGTTAGTAATATCAAGTATTTCCTTTTCTATCATCTCACCAAGAGGAGAGAGAAGTGGAATGATNATTTCCTTTTTCCTAANTTGCANTTCGGTNACAGGTGGCATGGTGCAAAANGGAATAAATGCAATGTCCGGATTTACAACGGAAGTGATAAAATAATCTTTCTTAGCTTTANAATCATGTTTTAATGATCNGCGAGCATGCCGCTTATTTATAGGCTTGGCCGGAGCCCCTTTAGGAAGAGGCCGATATCTGCCGGCAGGTGTGTAAAAAGAAGAATTTGTTTTTTTCATGGGGTCAGATTTTAAGCCTCGTCATATAGGAGAGCAAGCCCTACGGCTACCGCCTCGGCACAATGGAGTGCTGTATCCAAAAGATAATATATCTTAATTACGAATGAGAATCCTTTTTATTGTGATGAAGCAGTCGCTAAATTGTGCCGAGGCGGCAGCCGTAGGGAAAAGGAAGTGGCAGCCATTTTCACAAACGGCTGCCGCAAAGTGCTTTCCATAATACATTTTACTAACCTAACATCATGAAACTAATTTCTTTCTTATATCACTATAACTCTCCCATCGCATAAAAGTTCAATTTTTTAATCCTTGCGCTATTTGCAATAGTCGAAAAAATACGCTATATTTGCATTTTAAAATCAAAGCTATGAAAGAGAACAGATACCCGATAGGAATGCAGACCTTTTCTAATCTTATAGAAGAAGACTATACTTACGTAGACAAGACGCAGTATATCCCTAAGCTTCTAAAGCAAGGGAAATTCATTTTTCTGAGTCGGCCGAGACGATTCGGAAAAAGCTTGCTGGTCTCTACCTTACAAGCATACTTCGAAGGTCGCCGCGAGTTATTCAAAGGGCTGGCGGCAGATAGCCTTGATCTGGACTGGACTCCCTCTCCTGTGCTTAGATTTGATTTTAATTCTGAAGACTATTCAGAGACAGATGGACTCAAATTTCTGTTAAGCCGTCAGCTTAGAAGATACGAAAAGATATATGGAATCAAAGAAGTGGATAATTCCATTGCTGGAAGATTTGCAAATCTGATAGAAAACGTAGCAGCGTCAACGGGTCAAAAGGTGGTAATTCTTATAGATGAATACGACAAACCTCTCTTAGAAGTCGAGGATTTCCCCGAAATATTCGCAAAAAATCAACGACTGCTTAAGTCCTTCTTTGGCAATCTAAAGTCAATGGATGAATATATACGGTATGCCTTCATAACCGGAGTGGCACGCTTCAACAAAGTCAGCATCTTCAGCGACCTGAACAATTTGGATGACATATCCCTATCAGATGAATTTGCCGACATTTGCGGATGGACTGAAAAAGAGTTGACCGACAATTTCGCTTACGGAATAGAAATGCTTGCAAATAAGAGGAAAGAGGATTATGATTCTACTCTCAAAGTATTGCGGTGGTATTATGACGGCTATCTTTTCACAATGGAAGGTTCTCGACTCTACAATCCCTTCAGCGTTCTTCTCGCCCTCAAACATAAGAGAATTGGAGATTACTGGTTCAGCGTTGGTACTCCGACATTCTTAGCTAAGCGGATAAGGAAACTCGGCACTTTCCCTCCTGACATAAATGGAAAGATGTGCACTCTAAAGGAATTGATGGCTGTTGGGTTGTATGATAGCAACCCAATTNCATTGATGTTTCAGACAGGCTACCTCANGATATGGAAATACTTAGAAGGAGCTGATCTCTATGAACTCNGNTTCCNCAATAAGGAAGTGGAAATAGGATTCTATGAAGAACTCCTTCCAATTTATGNNCCTGCAACTCATAATCCGGACAGTCCATTCAATTTCACGTTCTTCAAACTAGACCTTTACGAAGGAAGACCCGAAGATTTCATGGAGCGATTGGCAACTCTATTTAAAGATCTTCCCGGCGAAGACCACAGCGAATCAACATACCGCGCCATAACCTACCTTCTCGCTGTGCTTTGTGGCACTAATACGATAGCCGAGCGGCACAGCTACAAAGGAAGAAGCGACATCGAAGTGACAATAGACAAGTATATCTATCTTTTCGAATTCAAATACAATAAGACAGTAGATGAGGCAATGGATCAGATGGAATCCCGAGACTATGCCGCCCACTACAACCTCGATAGCCGTACGCTCTACTTAATAGGAGCTAATTTCAACGAAAAGAAGGAAGTGCGAGGTCTCGAATACAAGATTGAGAAGAAATCATAAAGGAAGCGGCAGCCATTTTCACAAACGGCTGCCGCTAAGTGCTTTCCATAATACATTTTACTAACCTAACATCATGAAACTAATTTCTTTCTTATATCACTATAACATTTCNGTCACGAAAAAGTTCAGATTTTAATTTTTTGCTTATTTTCCAAAAGGAAAGGCNTTNTNGATTTTTTCNNCNAATANTTTTTGCCAAATCGAAATAAATTAGTAATTTTACCATGCAGACCGTAACTCAAGAGCCCTGTCGGGGTCTAAGTGAGGGAGGCGATGTATCTCGTGATATGATCAAGGATTCCTCTCTGTTGCGCAGCATCAAGGTGCATGCTGCAAAGGCAGAGATCGTCAGCGAGAATCCATGAGGTATCTATCTCGTTGCAGGGCGAGACAGGGATATACATAATATCAGACCAAAAGATAATCTTAAAATAAGTTTAAACAACTTCAATAATTAACTTGCTTTATGAAGAATATAATTCTTTTTTCTCTCATCTTGTTGATGGGATTTTCACAGATGAGTTTTGCTCATCCCAAGAAGTCAATCGATATTGTGGAATGCAATTTAATAGATGTTGAACCTCAGAATGGTGACGCAATCCTCGTATTCGAGATTATATGTTCATTAAGTGGCATGAAAGATAGTCAACTTGCTTTTGGAATCGTGCCATTGGATGAAAACATGGATATGATCTACGATGACGAGGGCAACTTGATTATCTCTGGACAAGACTATCAGATCAGTAAAGATACAGGGGAGGGTGCCGTTGACGCATCGATTCCATTATCTTTTTTTCCGAAAAATATGGAAAAGTATCTATATAAATGTATTATAATAGATGGTGACACCCTTGAGGCTATAAGCGAAAAAGGACCGTTCTCTTTTTCTTCTGAGGACTTGAGCAATAATATTGCACAACAACTCAATGACCAAATTACCGATTTTTTCAATCTATTGGGGGGGAGATCAGGATCTGACGGTAGTGACTATGATGAAAAATTTGATAAAGATGGCTTTAGGATATGTGATGAATGTAAAGGAGCCAAAGAGTGCCGTCAATGTCATGGTAACGGTATTTGGGCACAAGAGAAATGTCCGGAGTGTGATGGAACAGGAAAATGTAGAAGATGCGATGGCAAGGGCACATTATATTTTTCTTTTTGATAACATTTTCAAGATACATAAGTAAAGGAAGCGGCAGCCATTTTCACAAACGGCTGCCGCTAAGTGCTTTCCATAATACATTTTACTAACCTAACATCATGAAACTAATTTCTTTCTTATATCACTATAACATTTCCGTCACGAAAAAGTTCAGATTTTAATTTTTTGCTTATTTTCCAAAAGGAAAGGCTTTTTAGATTTTTTCACCCAATAATTTTTGCCAAATCGAAATAAATTAGTAATTTTGCCATGCAGACCGTAACTCAGGAGCCCGGTCGGAGTCTGAGGGAGGGATGCAGCGACATTTTGACAAGCGTTTATCAGAGCGCAGTTCTTGACTTTCTGAAATTCTCGCACAATTTCAATCAATGGTCTGGGATTGAGCAACGGTAGATGCCCGTGGTTATGTAATATTGTTCCGATGTCTCATGTAGGGATGCACGGATCGTACGTCCGTTCAGTGGAGATATCGAAATGATTACATATCTTAGCGTGGGCTTCTGCGTTGCCTTCCGACATGAATAGGGCAATGCGAGAAGCCTCGAGCAGTAGGACGGCAANGGTAACGAATCCTACGCTTTTTTATATCATTATTTTCCATACGCTTAAGGGTTTGGCTTATGGATTTTAAGAAACTGAATTCAACCACAATAATCGTAAAACTATATCATGTGTAATACCAAACTTACTTTACTAACCTTGCTGATATTTTTGTCAGCCATCCCCTCAATCGCCCAAGACTTCGAATATGAAGGAATCTGGTATACAGTGCTTGATGCCGACACAAAGACGGTTCAGACGAGAGCGAATTATTTTTCTGGTTCCGGTAATAATTGTTCCGGCGACATAACTATTCCATCCATCGTATCAGACGGAACGAATGATTATATAGTGACTGCAANAGGTCATAGCAGTTTTAGGAGATGTACGGATTTGACATCAATTGTCCTNNCTGAAAGTATAACTTCAATAGAAATGTATGCTTTTTATGGCTGCTNCAGCTTGAANTCNATTAATATTCCTGNTGGTGTAACAACTATCAATAATGAAACTTNTTGTGGTTGCTCCAGCTTGGAATCCGTCATCCTTCCTGAAAGTGTGACTTCCATAAGATATGAAGCTTTTCTGGGATGCTCCGGCTTGACAACAATCAATATTCCTGATTTAGTGACTTTTATAGAGTACAATGCTTTTTATGGTTGTTCCAGTTTGACTTCTATTAACATTCCTGCAGGGGTCACGTCTATAAATCAAAGTACTTTTTACGGTTGTTCCAGCTTGTCTTCAGTTGTTATTTCTGAAGGTGTAACTTCAATCGGAACAGAAGCTTTTTTTGGATGTTCCGACTTGATATCCATCAATTTCCCTGATGGAATGACTTCCATAGGAGAACGAGCTTTTTCTTATTG
>WFLX010261714.1_pt1 | contig 14515 bp, 14 predicted proteins | sample 4967041 | NCBI WGS metagenome assembly WFLX01 (sample SAMN12857096, study PRJNA449069) | gut metagenome | isolation source: stool from male and female vole | host: Microtus ochrogaster | place: USA:Florida | collected 2017
GTCGCCCGACGACGCAGGCGAGCCGCTCTATCAGTCGTCGCGCAACGTGCCCGATGTCGAAGACATCAACCAAGACAATACGCTCAACGAATACGAGCGCTACTTCCAGTATCGCGTGTCAATCCGTCCGGAGGACCTCGTTGTGGGGCGCAACTTCATCACCGACAAGCAGGTGTCGCTCGTGAGCACCCGCGACGGCAACGATGCCGAGGTGGAATGGTACCAGTTCAAGATACCCCTCTCTGACTATGAGCGCGTGGTGGGCTCGATATCCGACTTCTCCACCATCCGCTTCGCCCGAATGTTTCTCACCGGGTTCAAGCGCACCACCCACCTGCGCTTCGCCACCCTCGAACTCGTGCGCGGCGAATGGCGCACCTACGATTTCAACCTCAACACCCGCGGCGACGCCCCGGGAAGAATTCTATAAGGTTGGCGAACGCTGCAATGTTGCCGGCAGCCGTAAATTTCTCCGGCTGATCGGCGAGGGGAACTTAGGCGAGGCGGTTGAAATTGCCGCCGCCCAGGTTGAGCAAAGCGCGCATATCCTCGACATAAATATGGATGACGGCATGCTCGACGCTTCGGCCGAGATGAATCGTTTTGTCTGCCGCCTTTCAGCGGATTCGCGAACGGCGCCCGCCGCCCTGATGATTGATTCTTCTGATTTTTCGGTTATCGAAAATGTCCTCAAATTGATTCCCGGGCGCCCGATTGTTAATTCCATAAGCCTTAAAGAGGGTGAACAGGCATTTCTTGACAAAGCGCGCCGTTTGCGTCTGCTTGGAGCGGCAGTGGTGGTCATGGCCTTTGATGAGCAAGGACAGGCCACATCGTTTGAGCGCAGAATAGAGGTTTGCAAGCGTTCGTATGATTTACTCGTCAATAAGGCCGGATTCCGCGGGAGCGACATTGTGTTCGACCCGAATGTGCTTGCAGTTGCAACCGGCATAGCGGAACATGCCGCTTACGGCATTGACTTCTTGCGGGCCGCCGAGTGGATTGCGCACAACCTCCCCGGCGCAAGGGTTAGCGGTGGAATCAGCAATCTGTCGTTTGCCTTCCGCGGCCATAATCAACTGCGCCGGCTGATGCATGCGCGCTTCCTGCAGCGGGGTATTTCGATGGGGCTCTCAATGGCTATTATGAATCCCGGAGAGGATATTGCGCCTCCGGCCGACGTTTCTCCGCAAATGATTGATGCTATTGACCGAGTTATAGATAATGCGACTCCCGAAGCCACCGAAACCCTCATGGCGGCTGTTGCCGGTATGGCAAGCAGCGAAGATGCCCCGAAAAATATAGCGACAGGCTCTCGACCTTGCTCGCTCGACGAACTTATTCTTGCCGGGCGAACCGACGGGTTGGAAACTCTGCTCGATGCTGAAGTCAATCGCCTTGGTTCATCCATGGCGGTGATCAACGGGCCGCTGATGGAGGCGATGAATCGGGTAGGGGAACTGTTTGGTCAGGGGCGGATGTTCTTGCCCCAGGTTGTAAGGGCTTCGGAGGTTATGCGAGCTGCCGTAGATTATCTTACACCCCTGTTCGGCTCGGAAAAATCGGCCGATGCTCGCCCCAAGATTCTTTTGGCTACAGTGCGCGGCGATGTTCATGATATAGGCAAGAATATTGTTGCAACGGTTATGCGCTGTTCCGGATTTGAAGTTATAGATCTGGGAGTTATGGTGCCTGCCGAAACAATTGTTGACACTGCGCTTGCCGAACAGGTTGATGCCATTGGCCTCAGCGGCCTGATCAGTCCCTCGCTGGAGCAGATGTGTGAAGTCGCATCCATGCTCCGGCAGCGTGGGGCACGGATTCCTCTGTTTGTGGGCGGTGCAACCACTTCGGCAATGCACACTGCAGTTAAGATAGCTCCCTTATATCCGGCTCCGGTAGTTCATACTTCGGAGGCTGCATCGTTACCCCCCACAGTGAAAAAAATCAAGGAGCTTTGGCCTGAGATTCAGGCCGAGCAGCAGCGTTTGCGTCGCGAACATGCCGACCGTTTGTCGCGTCTGACTCCCGAGCAGGCCCGATTGAGGTCAGAAGCCGTGCAGACGCCAGCTCCTGTGCCACGCAACGTAGGCTTTTTTGATTTTCAGCCTTCCATTCATGAACTTGCGCCTCTTATCAACTGGCGCGGATATCTCGGCGAACTGTCGATTGTTCCCGATTTCCAGAATCCGGACGTGATTAAGGTTATTGATGAGGCGAAAGCCGAGTTGAAAGATTTGGATGTTACTGTTCGGGCGAGAGTCGCAATCCTTCCGGCCTTCAGGTCTGCCCCCGAAGAGATAACGGTGAGTAACGGCGCTTTAACAACCCCGCGCTCGTTGCGGCCGCTCGACCATTGTCCCGCGCTGGCCGATTATGTGGCCCTGCAAAATGACCATATTGGGCTTTTCGCTACTTCGGTTACCCTCAACTCGTCGGCAAGCATAATTCGCTCGGTTCTTGCCAACCGCTTGGCCGAAGCCGCCACCGAGTGGCTACATAGGAAAGTGCGCGCTGATTTATGGGGCTTGCCAGATAGTCAGGGCATTCGTCCGGCAGTGGGCTATCCGTCGCTTCCCGACCATTCGCTGATTTTTGATATTGACAAAATTTTAGGGCTTGGCGACGTTGGCATAAGGCTGACCGAAACCGGATCCATGCAACCTTTGTCGTCGACTTGCGGTATCATAATCGGTCATCAATCGGCGAGATACTTTGCATAACATCGAACCAACAGCCGTATTCTTGTGTTATAGTGATAGATTACTAACCTTTAAAATTCAAGAATACTATGAGTCAGATTAACGAAACTATTGCCCAGCAAGCCGCTGAAGTATCTAAAACCGCTGCACAGGTCAGCACCGACGCAGCACGCGTTGCCGCACAGCAGGAAGCCAAGGCGGTTACTGATAATATCAAAGAAAAAGCAGCAAACTTTAAGGCTCAGGCCGCAGCTACCGCAGCTTCGGTTAAGGACAAGGCAACCGACACTATGGCCGAATTCCTCGACAAGGCCGCAACATTTGCCGATACGGTAGCCGACAAAGCACGTAGCGCTTCCGAAAACTTCGGTAAGTAAAAAGCCGGTTAACGGCCTGTGGCTGTTATGTGAAAGCAGCCCTGTTTACGCTCGTACTTAACCAGGCAGTGACCCTCTTCGCGCAGTTCCAGCAGAACTTCAGCGAGGAGGTTCTTTAATTCTCCGTCGCTATGGCGGCGNGTGTTCATCGCCTCTTCATGGAANCCGACGTAGCTGATGTCGAAGGTGGTGCCATANAGGTGCGCGGAGTTTTCGGTGGAGTTGACGTTNCCTTTTTTCAGTCGCTTAACCGATTCATTGGTGCGCAGCAGCGAAGTAACCTTTATTTTGTAGCGGCCACCACCTTGCGAGGCAAGTTTATGGTTGAAGCGAGCNCCGATAGTGTCGAGCAGCTCCGCAGCCTGCGGAACGAGGAAAGCGTAGGAGTGCGAAAGATTNTCNATGTGATAATTCTCGTTGGTCTTAACTTCAACTATCGGGCGGTTGATTTTCAGAATATCGGCCGTNGAGCGNATGGGGCGGATGCCGATGCGTCGGGCAACTTCGAGGTGCTCGGGGTTCAGGTCGGCGAACTGNTTGGCNAGTTGGCCCACNCGAGCGCTGATATTCAGTTTTTTAATTTCGTTGACCGGTTCGGCTTCTTTTTTAGCCGGAGCNTGTGGCGTTGTTTTTTTAGGGGCNGCTGCCGGAGCGGCTACGGGTTCNGGCTCGGGGGCCTGANGGGTAAACCGCGGCTTAAAAATAAGTCCGGCAATGAGCAAAACAACGATTATAATTGTTGAAATAAGAAAAATTCGCGCCTGTTGGTAATTCATGCTTGCAAATTTAAGAAAAATTGCCGAAATTCGCGACAAAGTTATAAAAAATATCTCATGAACCAAAACAACAAAGAACGTATCGTAATTATCGGCGGTGGCTTTGCCGGGCTGAACCTTATCAAGCATCTTGACAGGAAAAAGTTTGATATAGTGTTGATTGACCGTCATAATTACCACAGTTTTCCTCCGCTCTTTTATCAGATTGCTTCGAGCGGTCTCGACCCGGGCAGTATTTGCTTTCCGTTGCGCCGCGAACTTTTCCGCCGTCTCGACGGCAAAGGCGTGTCGCTTTCGATGGGCGATGCAAAGTGTATCGACGTTAATCGCAAAGTAGTGATTACCGACCACGAGGAGGTTCACTACGATAAGGTTATTATTGCCGTAGGAACCGGCAATAACTTCTTCAATATGCCTGAACTGATTGAAGATGTGTTTACCATCAAGACCGCACCTCAAGCCATTCGCTGCCGCAACCAGATTCTGTGGAATCTTGAGGAAGCGGCCATTACCCGCGATGCCGAGCGGCGCCGCAACCTTCTCACGTTCGTAGTTGTTGGCGGTGGTCCGACCGGTGTTGAAATTGCCGGTGCTCTGGGCGAGATGAAGCGCTACGTTTTGCCTCGCGAGTATCCGTCTATTCCCCAAAAAGATTTCCGCATTCTGCTGGTCGAGGCTGCTCCCCGCTTGCTCGCTACCATGAACCCGAAGTCGGGCGAAGATGTTGAGCGCTACCTGAATCACCTTATGGTAGACGTTAAACTCGGCGTAGGCATGAACTCCTATAAAGACGGGGTAGTGAAGCTCGCCGATGGCCAGAGCATTCATGCCGACACCGTTATATGGACCGCCGGTGTTACCGGCATAGCCCTTCCGATTTTGGGTGCCGACGTTCGCCGCGGTCGCGGCAACCGCTTTGAGGTTGACGGCGAAAACCGCGTAAAGGGTCTGGAAGACGTTTACGCAGTGGGAGATATTTGCCTGATGCCCGACGTTGACCCGGCGTTCCCCCAGGGTCACCCGCAGCTCGCCCAGGTAGCTATCCAGCAATCGCGCCTGCTCGCTAAAAACCTGAATAAGAACGACCATAAGCAATTCAAGTATTTCGATAAGGGCACCATGGCCACAGTCGGAAGAAACCGCGCGGTTGCCGATTTGGGCAAGATTCACCTTTCCGGTTTCCCCGCATGGTTCATCTGGATGTTTATCCACCTGATATCCATTCTTGGCATGCGCAACAAAATCAGTGTTCTCATCAACTGGATATGGGCATATTTCAGCTATCAGTCGTCGCTGCGCATACTTATTCGTCCCGATAAATATCCTGTTAAGAACCGCTGGCGAGAAAAGTAAGCGCCCGGACGTCGCGGTTATTGCAAGTGTCAGGGAAATTGCCTAAATTTGCAGAAAAATTAGGAATATGCTTCTATCTATGACCGGTTTCGGAAAGTCCGTAGTTGAACTTCCCGGCAAAAAAATAACTATCGAAATCANATCGTNGANCTCCAAACAGTTCGACATGGCGGTGCGTATGCCTTCGGCGCTNCGCGAGCTTGAACTGGAAATCCGCCGCCGCGTGGCAGCGCGACTGGAACGCGGCAAAATTGACTTGCAGATTACCATCGGCAACGTGAACTCCGACGCCGGAGTGGCCACAATCAACATCGATGCAGCCCGCGCATATAAGGCGCAACTCTCAACCATGGCCAATGAACTCGGTCTCGACGAGCCTGCCGACTGGTATTCCGTGTTGCTCCGTCTGCCCGACGTTGTCGGCACCGACAACCATTCCGAGCTGCCCGAAGAGCAGGTGTCGGCTATCTATAAAGGGCTGGAGGAAGCGATTGACGGCCTGATGGCCCACCGTCGCTCCGAAGGCGAAAATCTTGAGGACTTTTTCGCCATAAGACTCCGNGCCATAACCGGATTCCTGTCGGAGGTGCCCAAGTGGGAGAAAGAACGCGTAGAGCGTGTTCACACGCGCCTGAAGGAGGCCCTCGAAAAGATTTCGCACGAGCAGATTGACCGCGGCCGACTTGAGCAGGAAATGATTTACTACATTGAAAAGCTCGACGTCAACGAAGAGCGTCAGCGTCTTGGTCAGCACCTCGTATATTTTGCCGAAACCATGGCCAACCCTCAGCCCGGCCAGGGCAAAAAGCTCGGCTTCATAGCTCAGGAAATGGGCCGCGAAATCAACACTCTAGGCTCAAAGAGCAACCATGCCGAGATGCAAAAGCTCGTTGTTAAGATGAAAGACGAACTCGAGCAAATTAAAGAGCAGGTATTGAACGTAATGTAATGACCGGAAAAGTAATTATCATATCAGCGCCCAGCGGCACCGGAAAATCNACTATNATAAACCGGTTGATGACCGACGGTGACCTTAATCTTCAATTCTCGGTTTCAGCCACTAACCGCTCGCCCCGTGGAGCAGAGGTAGATGGCAAGGACTATCACTTTCTAACCGACGAGGCTTTCCGACAGGCCATCAACGATGACGCCTTTCTCGAATATGAGGAAGTCTATCCCGGACGTTTCTATGGCACTCTGCTCTCCGAAGTTGACCGTATAGGTTCGGCCGGGGCAAACGTAGTTATGGATATTGATGTCAACGGGGCTTTGCGCGTTAAAGAGCGTTTAGGCGCCGATGCATTGAGCATTTTCATTCAGCCGCCGAGCATTGATGAATTGAGACATCGCCTTGAAAGCCGCGCCACCGATTCCGTTGAAAGTATAACTGCCCGCATCGACCGCGCCAAATATGAGCTGGAACAAGCCCCGAGATTCGATGCCCGTATAGTCAACGACAAGCTCGACGAGGCCGTTGAGCAGACCCGCAAGACAATTCTCGAATTTATNAACGGATGAAACCCAAGCGGATTGGTATTTTCGGGGGTACGTTTAACCCGGTNCACAACGGCCATACAGACCTTGCGCAACGNCTGGTTGAAGATGGCCTGGTTGATCAGGTCTGGTTAACGCTTTCGCCNTCAAATCCGCTCAAATCCGANCGCCCCGGAGCAACCGATGCCGACCGTCGCGATATGCTTCAGGCCGCATGTGCCGGCCTCCAAGGCGTAGAACCCTGTTTCATCGAGTTTGACCTTCCGCGCCCGAGCTACACCATAACCACGCTCCGTACTCTCGCATCACGATTCCCCGACTGTGAGTTTCAGCTAATAATCGGTGCCGACAACTGGTNGATTTTCAATCAGTGNCGCTCNCCCGAAGAAATTATCAGCGAGTTNGGAGTCATTATCTATCCNCGCCCNGGATATGATGTTGAAGTNCCNGCNGNGGCCTCAATCACATATCTTAAAGATTATCCTGAATTTAATATTTCTTCAACCTATATCCGCAATAATTTGCCCGGCAGCCTCGACCTTGTTTCNCCTGCCGTGGCNTCAATTATATTAAACCGAAATCTTTATGCAATCAAGTGAACCCAAATTGTCTAACAATGCTTTGAGCGTAGTGGCGCTTGCAAGCGAATATTGTAGGGCAATGGAACTGTGCGCGTCGACCGAGCCGGCTCAGTTTGTTGATAAAATGATTCATCTCCTGCCGCGCCTTTATATGTCGGTTACCGACCTGCCGGCAACATCTATCGAAGAAGCTGACTATGTTTTTGGAGCGGCGCATCTCGACGAAGCCTACTATGATCAGGTGCGTCAGGCCGTTGCCGAATCGCTTGGCGANCANGACGCATATCTCGAAACCATNCATAGCGATATGCAGTATTCNGATGCGCCTATCGCCGCCACGATTTCCGANGGGCTGGCCGACATNTTCCAGGTGCTCTATAACTTCGTNGAAGATGTCAGGGCCGTTGATTTCGAGGTCATCAGCGAGCATCTTGGTTCACTGCGTGCCGATTTCAGNGAATACTGGAGCCGNGTNCTTTGNAACGTTATGCGTCCGCTTAACGANATTTATCAGTCGGGAGTACTTTCCGACGAAGAATCCGATAACGATGAAATGCCTTTTGAGTAATGCTTAAACGTGCGATTTTCGGAGCCATATATGTGGCTATAATTGTAGCCGGNGTTCTTTGCGGACCGTTCGCGCTACTGTTGTTGCTCCTATTGCTCTCAACTCTTGGAGTCAACGAGTTNCTAACCATGGTTATGCCTGCTTCCGACTCTCCNCGCGAGCGCACCGTGGCCCTGCTGCAGCGTACGCTCGACTGCGTCGGNGCAGCCATNATGGTCGTTACCATNTGGACCAACTTCCTCTTTATGGCCGGCATTGTTACCTGGCTGTTCTATCTGATAATCAGACTCAGCGTGCAGCTTTGGGTGGTTAAGCAAAATGCCCTGCAGTCGCTCGGTGCATCGTTTATGAGCCAGCTCTATGTTGCGCTCCCGATTGCACTTATGAGCATAGTTTACCATCTGAGCCCCCATTTGCTGTTGCTTCTCTTTATTCTCGTCTGGGTTAACGACACGTTTGCTTATCTGGTCGGTTGCCGTCTGGGCCGTCATCGCCTGTGGGAGCGCATATCGCCCAAAAAGAGCTGGGAGGGATTCTGGGGCGGCCTTGTCGCAACCGTGCTCTGCTCGGCTCTCTGCGGCCTGTTTGCCTCAGCCTATTTCGCCGGTTATTCGGTTTGGGAAATGGCCCTTATCGGCTTNATAGTGTCGGTGGCCGGCACTATNGGCGATTTGATTGAGTCGTTGATAAAGCGCACTGTCGGCGTTAAAGACTCATCTCANCTTATTCCNGGNCANGGCGGCATTCTCGACCGCATAGACTCGATTCTGCTTGTTGTTCCAACCGTTTTGGTGGTAATGTTNTTTCTTGCCGCCATTTGATTTTAAGATACACACAAATGCGCTTTAAAGCCCTTATCCTTTCATTCATCACATTTGGTTNCGCCTCGGCCGCAGATTTCGACATGAACTTCTCGGCCACGCTTCAGGCAAACGGCGGACCACACGAATTTGCGCCGTATTATATTGCGTCCATGCGCCACGGCACGCTCACATCNGCTGCCGGCGGTCACTTGGGCCTCAANGCCTGGAAGCCGATTGACTTGAACCGTCGCTTCAGTTATTCATTTGGCGCCGAAGCCTGGTTCAGTGGCTCGAACAGCGTTGATTATCAGCGCTTCAATTCCGCAACTCAGAGCTGGGAAACCCGTTCGCTCTCGCCCTCACGCGCTTTCCTTCATCAGCTTTGGGGCGAAGTTANATATCGCGGTGTTTTTCTGTTGNTTGGCCTACATGATTTCAAGTCANCTCTGCTCAACGAGCGTCTNAGCAGCGGCGACCTTATTGAAAGCGGCAACTCGCGCAACATTCCGCAAGCCCGCGCCGGCTTCATCGACTTCCGCGACATTCCTCTGACCAAAGGCTGGGTGCAGATTCAGGGTGAGGTTGCNTACGCAAAGTCAACCGACAACGATTGGTCGAAGGAACACTTCAACTACTATAAGCAGCACGTCAACCTTGGCTGGTGGTATCTTTANCGTCGCCTCTATTTCCGCACAAAGCCNTCGCAACCGTTTTCAATCACCATTGGCTTGCAGAGCGCTTCGCAATTTGGCGGAACAACATATTGGTATAACGAGGAAGGGTTGCTGCAGAAATCCGAATCGTTTCCGAGTGGAATCAAAGGCATGGTTGATGCCTTCTTTATCAAGACTGACGAATCATTCGTGCAGGGCAATTTCCTTGGAGCCTGGGATTTTCAGGCGCGCTATCGTTTCCACAACAACTCCGAAATCAAGGCCTACTTCAGCTGGCTTTGGGAAGACGGTTCCGGCATAGGTAAGCTAAACGGCATGGATGGCCTCTGGGGCCTCGAATATAAAGCGAACAACGAGAATGCCCCGCTGTCAGGCGCCGTGCTCGAAGCAATGACCTATATGAATCAGGGCGGCCCGATTCACTATACCTACACCGATTATGATGAACCGACCCTAACCGGTCGCCGCGCCCAGGGGGCAGACAACTACTATAATAACCATCAGTTTAACGGCTACGCGCTCTATGGCATGGCTATCGGCTCCCCGATGTTTATCTCTCCGATCTACAACACCAATGGCCAGACAACGCGTTTTCTCAACAACCGTTTTTGGGGCATTCACGCTGCCGTTGAGGGTCAGATGGCCCCGCGTATCCGCTTTCGTGCAATGGCTTCGTTCCGCCGCTTCTTCGGCATGGCCATGACGCCCATTATTACCCCCACCCATAATGTCTCGGCCTTTTTCGAGGCTCAATGGTTGGTTGACCAGCTGCCGGGTCTGCAACTGGCCGCGCAGTTAGCCGCCGACTACGGCACTTCGCCCTACGGCAAGACTTTCGGCGCGTTGTTGAGCGCCCGCTATTCGTTTAACGTTAACTTCACTCAGAAAAAATGCGAGCCTATAAATTATTGATACTGTCGGTGCTATGTCTGTGTGGTTGCATGCAGCATAACGGCTACATTGGCGATTGGTTCGGAACATGGTATATCGAATCCATTACCGTTAACGGCGAGGAGAATCCTGCCTATCAGGGTAACTACTTCATGCAGTTCCAGGCCGATAAGGTGCGCATCTGCGAAGTTGATCCCGCCTATCCCGACCTGTTGGCAGAATGCTTTGGCTCATGGCAAGCCTCGGGCGATGTTCTGGAACTCAACTTTTCATATACCGGCGGTGGAAACTATTGGAACCCGTCTGAAAGGCCCAATGNTACACTTATGTATACCTACCTTAAACCGGATATCAATATTCTTAAAATTACCAGTATGACGTCGAAGCGCATGGTNCTGACCNTNTCGCGCGAGGACGAAACGATTGTATATAACCTGCGTAAGCAGTAAANCATAAACCAACCATGTCAAACATAATACCNTTAGAAAATGTAGCGGTNCGCTTTTCGGGCGACTCCGGNGACGGCATGCAGCTTGCCGGCAACATCTTCACAANCGTAAGTGCCGCTGTGGGTAACCAGGTGTCAACCTTTCCCGACTACCCGGCCGAAATCCGTGCCCCGCAAGGCTCGTTGAGCGGCGTCAGCGGCTTTCAGGTTTCATTGGGCAAGGATGTTTATACGCCCGGCGACGAATGCGATGTGCTCGTTGCCATGAACCCTGCCGCACTGAAAAGAAACTATCAGATTGTAAAGAATTCGGGCCTTATAATTTTCGATTCCGATTCTTGCAAGGAAGCCGACTTGAAAAAGGCGGAATATAAAACCCTCGACCCGGTTGCCGAGCTCGGCATCAAGTGTCAGGTCATGCCGGTGGCCATTACAGCCCAGACCAAAGCAGCCCTGGCCGATTCGGGCCTCGACATTAAGTCGATTATGAAGTGCCGCAATATCTTCGCCCTCGGCCTGATGTGCTGGCTCTTCGACCGCTCGCTCGACGGCGCCAAGGAGATGCTGCGCGCCAAGTTCGCAAAGAAGCCGGCCGTTTACGAAGCCAACGCCAAGGTGCTTGAAGCAGGCTATAACTACGGCGCCAACACCCACGCTTCGGTTTCGACTTACAGAATTGAAAGCGACAAGGCCTGCCCCGGGGTTTATACCGACATCCAGGGCAACAAGGCAACCGCCTGGGGCTTGATTCTTGCCTCCGAGCGTTCGGGTCGCCCGCTCTTCCTCGGTTCTTATCCCATTACCCCCGCAACCGATATTCTCCATGAACTTGCCAAGCGTAAAGACCTTGGCGTTAAGGCCGTTCAGATGGAAGATGAAATCGCCGGCATCTGCTCGGCCATAGGTGCATCTTTTGCCGGCTCGCTGGCCGTAACATCTACTTCAGGCCCCGGCCTGGCGCTCAAGGGCGAAGCCATGGGCCTGGCTGTCATGGCCGAGCTGCCGCTGGTTGTTATCGACGTTCAGCGCGGCGGTCCGTCAACCGGCCTGCCCACCAAAACCGAGCAGACCGACCTGATGCAGGCTCTGTATGGCCGCAACGGCGAGAGCCCGCTCTGCGTGGTCGCTCCCGTCAGCCCCACCGATTGTTTCGACATGGCGTTTGAAGCCTGCCGCATAGCCATGGAGCACATGACGCCCGTTATTTACCTCAGCGATGCCTTTATAGGCAACGGTTCNTCGGCATGGCGCGTTCCCGAGGCCAACGATTTCCCGGANATTCATCCGCCGATTCTCAACCCCGACCAAACCGAAGGNTGGCATGCTTATGACCGCAACNCNGAATCGGTCCGTTCGTGGGCGATTCCCGGAACTCCCGGCGCCATGCATCGCCTGGGTGGTCTTGAAAAAGACGCAGTTACCGGTGCGATTTCCACCGATGGCGTCAACCATGAAAAAATGGTTGCCGAGCGTCAGCGCAAAATCGAGCGCATAGCTTTCGATATTCCTTTGCAGGAAGTGCATTTCCCCGATGCCGACACTCTGGTTATAGGGTGGGGCGGAACCTACGGTCATCTGCGCACCGCCGTTACCCGGCTGAATGCCGACGGCCACAAGGTTGCTTTCACCCAGCTNCGCTATATCCGTCCGCTACCCCGCAATTTNGGCGAGATAATCAATNGCTATAAAAACGTTATAGTTGCCGAACTCAATTGCGGACAGTTGGCAGACTACCTGCAGTCGAAATTCCCCGGAGTGAACATTCGCCGCATCAACAAGATTCAGGGACAACCCTTCATGGTTGGCGAATTAGTCGAAAACATCAAAGAAATGCTTTAACAATGGAAAATCAAGTGTATTCTCCTTCAGATTATAAGAGTGACCAGAGTGTGCGTTGGTGTGCCGGCTGCGGCGACCATGCCGTGCTCAACTGTTTGCACAAAGCCATGGCTGACTTAGGTGTGGCGCCCCACAACACTGCGGTGATTTCGGGCATCGGATGCTCATCGCGCCTGCCGTATTATTGCAACACCTACGGTTTTCACACCATCCACGGGCGCGCTGCGGCCATAGCCACAGGATTTAAAATCGCCAACCCCGCTATGACTGTTTGGCAGGTGAGCGGCGACGGCGACGGCCTTGCCATCGGTGGCAACCATTTCATTCACGCCCTGCGTCGAAATATCGACATCAACATTATTCTGCTCAACAACAAAATCTATGGTCTGACCAAGGGCCAGTATTCCCCTACGTCGCCCCGCGGCTTTGTGAGCAAATCGTCGCCCTATGGCACTACCGAAGACCCATTCATCCCCGCCGAGCTCGCCTTCGGTGCCCGCGCAACTTTCTTTGCGCGTTCAATCGACGTTGAACTCGACACCACACGCCACTGCCTCGTTGCTTCCGCACGCCACCGCGGCGCGGCAGTTACCGAGGTGCTACAAAACTGCATGATTTTCAATAACGGCATTCACGATACTATTGCCAACCGCCAGGTGCGCGCCGAAAAGACCATAACTCTGGTCGACGGCGAAAAAATGCTGTTTGGCGCCGATAAGGAATATGGCCTCGTTAGAGATGGCTTTGAACTCAAGGCTGTTAAAGTCGGCAGCGACGGCTATACCATCGATGACGTGCTGGTTCATGACTCGCACTGCCTCAGCGATATTCTTCACCGCCAGCTGGCACTGATGGACGGCGAATCGCTCCCGTTGGCCCTGGGCGTTATCCGCGATGTTGAAACTCCGGCCTACAACGAAGCCCTCGAAGAGCAGGTCAAGGCCGTACACAAGTTTGACTCGCTGCGCGAAATGATTCTCGCCGGCGAAACCTGGACCGTCGGCTAACCCGGCCGTCGGTTCAGAAGTCGGTTTCCTCTTCGTCCTCTTCGTCAGCGTCGAAGTCGAAGCCGTCGTCGGCCCACATGTCGGCGGTAAACGAAGCTAAGTCTCGGCCCTCGCGTTTTGTCGGGCGGCCGAGACCTTTTCGTCGGTCTATAAAGCCGCTGATGCGAACAATGTCGAGCATGTCGAGCTCACTCTGGGGTGTAATATTCTCCATATATTCCGGCACGAGCTTCGCCCCAAGTCGGTTCTGTGTGCATTGCAACACGCGGAATGAATACGTAACCGGGGCCTTGCGCACCTTAACTATGTCGCCCGGTTTAACAAGGCGCGAGGGTTTTACGAGTACGTCGTTGACCTCCACGCGCCCTTTTTTTACGGCATCGGCNGCCATGGTGCGCGTTTTNAANATGCGCACCGCCCAGAGCCATTTGTCAATGCGTGCTTCCATAGGTTATTTGTTATTGAACTGACACATTGCGGTTTGAATGCCGGCCAGCACAAAGGTTTTCACTGCGTCGATGGCCACTTCGATGCGCGGCTTNAGCTTTTCGAGGTCTTCGGCCGAGAATTTCGACAACACGAAGTCCACCTGATGTCCGCGGCTGAAGTCGTTGCCTATGCCGAAGCGCAGNCGCGGATAGGCCTGCGTGCCGAGGTTGAGCGCAATGTTTTTCAGGCCGTTGTGNCCNGCATCGGAACCTGANCCCTTAATGCGTATNGCTCCGAANGGGAGNGCCAGGTCATCGACCAATATCAGAATGTTTTCAACGGGGATTTTCTCTTTCTGAGCCCANTAGCGCACNGCTTCGCCCGACAGGTTCATATAGGTCGACGGCTTCAACAGCACCAGCTGCTTGTTTTTAAGCCGCGCGTATGCAACGTCGCCATAACGCTGGGTCGAGAAAGATATATTGGACGCCATAGCCATGGCGTCCAATATCATAAATCCTATGTTGTGGCGGGTCTGGTGATATTCCGCACCAATGTTGCCGAGCCCAACAA
>WFLX010113692.1_pt1 | contig 14508 bp, 9 predicted proteins | sample 4967041 | NCBI WGS metagenome assembly WFLX01 (sample SAMN12857096, study PRJNA449069) | gut metagenome | isolation source: stool from male and female vole | host: Microtus ochrogaster | place: USA:Florida | collected 2017
CCTCGCTGTGCTAAAGCTTGATTGATGCGGCAGTTTTATCCCCTAAAAGATTGTATCAATATANTATCTAACATAAAAAGAAAGAGATGANAAACAATCATGTGTCTGNTGACTCTGGGAAAGAGACAACAACCCANCGNCTTCCNTTCTTTGCCGCGAGGCAGGCGATACNTCGCCATGNGTNTGGCGNTAANATTCNTATCTTCGNAACAGTCCTTGCGCTGGTAANAGCCAACATCCCGGCTATAAANCAATATTATTTCGATTTTTGGAACCAGGAGATGCGCCTTCAGGTAGGTGATTTCAATGTGTTCAGCCATAGTGGCAAGGCAATGTCGGTGCTGGAGTTTATCAATGATGCACTGATGGCTATTTTCTTCTTCTCTATAGGGTTGGAAATCAAGCGTGAAGTGCTTGTTGGTGAACTTTCATCATTCCGTCAGGCGCTTCTCCCCATTATGGGTGCGATTGGTGGCATGGTGGTGCCGGTAGCAATATATTTCATGATGAGCAAAGGCACGGATTACAGTGGTGGTGCGGCAATTCCAATGGCAACCGACATTGCGTTTTCACTTGGTGTGCTTGCCATGCTTGGCAAGCGTGTGCCACTGAGCCTCAAGATTTTCCTTACTACTCTTGCTGTAGTAGATGATATCGGCGGTATTATTGTCATCGCGGCTTTTTATTCAACCCATATTGAATGGATGATGCTCCTTTATGCTGTAGGTATCTTCGCTTTGCTTCTTCTCGGCAGCTCTATGAAAATCAAGAGCAAAATTTTCTATATCGGTCTTGGCGGGGTAGTATGGTTCCTTTTCCTTAACTCAGGCGTGCATCCTACTATTGCCGGCGTGCTTGTAGCATTCTGTGTGCCGGCAACTCCGGTCTTCGAGCCTAAAAAATATGTGCGTGCAATCCGTGTGTCAATTTCCCACTTTAATAAGGAGGATGATGAAAGTCTTAGCGGCAGGACTATCCTTAACAAGCAGCAGATGAACTGGCTTAAAGAGATAGAGAGCGCATCTGACAAGGTTATCTCTCCTCTTCAGGATCTTGAGGATGCATTGCACCCTGTAGTAAACAATTTTATTGTGCCGCTTTTTGCTTTTGCCAATGCCGGTATCCTGTTGCTTGGTCTTGATCCGGCATCGGTTGTTGAAGGTATTAGCCTGGCTATCATCCTCGGTCTTGTTGTTGGTAAATTTGCCGGTATATTGCTTTTCTCATGGCTTACAGTCAAATTCAAGTTTGCGCCTATGCCCGACCGCGCAAACTGGTTGATGATGGCATCGGTTGCAATGCTTGGCGGTATCGGTTTCACCGTGTCGCTATTTATCGCAAACCTCTCTTTTGCCGGTTTGGGTGAGCATGGTGCCGACCTTCTTAACCATGCTAAACTCGGCATTGTTGTCGGCTCAGTCTTGTCAGGCGTGCTTGGTTTCCTGTTGCTTCACCGTTTCTTGCCAAAAGAAAATATGGAAGAGGAGCAGGAAGAGCAGTAATACCTGCATTATATAAAGAAATAGATAAAGTTACTCCGGGGGCATCAATATTGCTTCCGGAGTTTGTGTTTTTCACATTTAAATGTTAATTTTGACGCGAAATGTTAAATTGATGGTATTTTATTTGATATGACCGTAACAATAATGGCATTACGGTTGTTAACATAATATACCTAAAATTATTGAAATTATTTAAGGCGCAATATCCTGCTGAGATATGAAGAAATCAACCATTTGGGCTATAACCATAATCATGGCTCTGACATTTGCCGGACTGCTGTATGTCCAGGTGATGTATATGAAGAATATGATTAGGATGCGTGACGACCAGTTTGCGGAAGGTGTCAAGCGCAGCTTATATGCTGTGAGCACCTCTCTTGAGCAGGACGAAACCAAATATTATATTGAGGAGGATATAGCACAGATTGAAACATCTGTTTTGCCGAGGTACTCGGTCGGAGGCAAGGACCAGGGAGGTATCCAATTGTCTTTCACCACAGTAGATGGCGACCAAGGCTCCTTGATTTTACAGGGAAACCTTACAAAGCTTGCTCCGGTCGGAGTGTCGGCGCAATCTGTGGGCAAACAGCCCACCATGCATGAAATACTGAGGAATCAGTACCTTTACCAGCGGTCGCTTCTTGATGAGGTGATTTTTAGGATGATAAGCCAAAGCAGCGACCGTCCGATATCGCAGAGGGCTGATTCTGCAAGGGTAGGGACATATTTGAGGATGGAATTTGATAACAACGGTCTCGATTTGCCATTTGAGTTTGCTGTGGTAAACCGCACCGGTGCTGCTGTTTATAAATCTCCGGGATATAATCCGCAGGAAGCAGGGGATGACAATATGTTTGTACAGACCCTTTTCCCGAATGATGCAAAGAGTGCGATGAACTATATAAAGGTGTATTTCCCGACTAAGCGTGACTACATCCTTTCTTCAGTTCGATACATCATTCCTGCATTCATACTCACTTTTATTCTGTTAGTGGTATTCACTTGCACGATTTTCTTGACGTTCAGGCAAAAGAAGCTGTCGGAGATGAAAAACGATTTCATCAACAACATGACGCACGAATTCAAGACACCTATTTCAACAATATCCCTTGCCGCGCAGATGCTTAACGATTCGTCGGTGCGGAAGAGCCAGAATATGCTTGAACACATTTCAACTGTTATCAATGATGAAACCAAGCGATTGAGGTTCCAGGTTGAAAAAGTGCTCCAGATGTCGATGTTTGAGCGGCAGAAAGCAACCTTGAAGTTGCAGGATATTGATGCCAATGTGGTTATCGCCAATATCATCCACACCTTTAAAATTAAGGTGGAGAAATACGGCGGTCAGATAGAAGCTGTGCTTGATGCCGAGAAATCTGTTGTCAACGTGGATGAGATGCACTTTACTAATGTGCTGTTCAATCTTCTTGACAATGCGGTTAAATACCGTCGCGAAGACACTCCTTTGAAACTTGTTGTTGCAACACGCGACATTCCCGGAAACCGAATTGAAATTTCAGTGCAGGACAATGGCATAGGACTTCGCAAAGAGGATTTGCGCAAGATATTTGAGAAATTCTACCGTGTATCNACAGGAAACCGCCATGNTGTAAAAGGCTTCGGNCTTGGACTGGCATACGTTCACAAAATGNTGAAGGAGCTCAAAGGCGAAATCACTGTGGAAAGCGAACTTAATTCAGGAACAAAATTTATTATAATATTACCGATAACTAAAAATTGAATTTATGGAAGACCGTTTACGTATCCTGCTGTGCGAGGATGATGAAAACCTCGGTATGCTGCTCAGAGAGTATTTGCAGGAAAAAGGCTACAATGCAGACCTCTACGCTGACGGAGAGAGCGGATATAAAGCTTTCCTCAAAGGCAAGTACGACCTTTGCGTGCTTGATGTGATGATGCCTAAAAAAGATGGCTTCGCGCTTGCAAGCGAAATCCGTACAATCAACTCCGAAGTGCCTATCATCTTTTTGACCGCGAAATCTTTGAAAGAAGATATTCTGGAAGGTTTCAAAATAGGTGCGGACGATTACATCACAAAACCTTTNTCAATGNAAGAGNTTCTNTTCNNNANCGANGCTATTCTNCNNCGNGTNANANGCNAANANGGCAAGGAAGTTACAANGTANAAGANTGGCNANNNTNCTTTNGNCACTCAGAAGCAAGTGCTTATGATTGACGATAAGATTACCAAGCTTACAACCAAAGAATCAGAACTCCTTAGCCTCCTTTGCGCTCATGTGAATGAGATTCTCGAAAGAAATTTCGCGCTTAAGACTATCTGGATTGATGACAACTACTTCAATGCAAGAAGCATGGACGTGTATATCACCAAGCTCCGTAAGCACCTGCGTGAAGATCCCTCAATCGAGATTATCAATATTCACGGTAAAGGCTACAAGCTCATCGCACCCGAAGCTGAAGCTGCTGAGAAATAAAAACAACCAAACTGCATAGAAATGTCCGGAGGAATAAACCTTCCGGACATTTTTTATTGCAACGTCTTAGTGTATAGCTAAATTCTTCAAAATGCCTTATATTTGCAGATAAAATGACCTGTTCGGTTTTTTGTATGTCAGAATAGCTTGAATTAACGATTATGAGAACATTATTATCCTTGTTTCTTGCATTGTCATCTTTATTGTCTGCGGCGGCAGAGATTCAGGAAATAGCCCGGCTCCGTGCGGAAACTGACAGCCTGCATAGCATTGGACGCACCGATACTGCGGTAATAGTTGGTGCGGAAGCGATACGTCTTGCAAAAGAGAGCGGTGACGCGACCCAGATAGTCGGTACCCATGCGGCGCAAGGAGTGTTTCTTCGTTCTCTGGGAAGAATAGATGAGGCGTTGGAGAGCTACGGTACGGCATTGGAAATCGTCACTTCCGGTAAGTTCCGTGAAAGTCCAGACCAGGAAGCTATTGAGGAAATCGCATCGCTATATATAAACCTTGCCGTGCTGAACCTTGATATGCAAAACAAGGCTGAGGCTGTAAAAAATGCGGTATTTTCAGGGGAATGGTGTGATAAAAGCGAAGATGAGGAATTTAAAAGCACTGTGTACGGTGTGGTTGGCTCGGTATTGACTGGTTGCGGTGAGCTCGACAAGGCTATGAAATACCAAGGGCTTGCCTATGAAAGCGCATTGAAAGCCGATGACAAAATTTCCGCTTTCCGTTCTGCGGCATATACCATGCTTACCCTTGACCGAATGGGAGACAAGAGAAAGGCTAATGAGTGGAGGCAAAAATGTGTATCACTTCTTCCGGATATAGATTCTTCCATGGCATTGCTTGTCTATTATCAGGCTGAATGTTCNATTTGNCTAAANAANGATGACAGAANAGGCGNACTTNAATGGTTCAATAAAATTTTGAATATTGAAGGTATCGATAATCTGCCTTTTGTAAAATTTGACTGTTACAACAATATGCATATTGCATACGCTGGAATTGGCGACTATGAAAATGCTTATTCCACCCTGCTTCAAAGTAATGAATTGCGTGACAGCCTTTGGGAAGANGAAAAAGCGGCAAGCCTTCGTGAGCTGACTGTAAAGTATGAGACAAAGGAAATGGAGCTTGCTTTGGCTAAAAGTGAGGCAAGGCGTGCAACTACTCTTCTTTGGCTTTTTGCCGCCCTTGGCATTATCCTTATCGGTGTGGTGATTTTCATTGTGTATGTTAACCGTCAGCGTCGCCGCAGGATGCAGAAAGAAATCGAATTTGCAAACTTGCGTGCGGATATCGGGCGTCAACTCACGCAACAATATGTTGAAGGGCTTGAAAACGAACGCCGAAGAATGTCTTTGGAGTTGCATGACGGCATATGCAATGACCTGCTTGCCATACAGATGAACATAAGCAAAGGGCAGTCATCGGAAGAAACAGCAAANCTTATTGACACTTGCCGCCAATCAGTGCGTCGTATTTCCCATGAACTTATGCCTCCGGAATTTGCATATGCCAGCCTTGACGAGGTTGTGAGGTTCTTTGTGGCAAAACAAGCTGAGGCGAATAGAGGAAAGATAGCGATTTCATATACCTCTGCAATTAACGGTGGCGATTGGATGCAGATTCCCGATAACGTTTCACTGGATGTATATCGCATAATTCAGGAAGCGGTGAGCAACTCTATAAAGCATTCCGGTGCTGATGAAATAAGTGTTAGCATGGAGCTTGACGGTAGCATTCTTAAGGTTGCAGTAACGGATAACGGCAATTATAAGCCGTCCGGCAAGAGGGGACTCGGCTTGGAATCAATAAAACGCAGGAGCAATGCAGTAAACGGGTCTGTAGTTATCAACAATGGAGGCTCAGGCACTGAAATACTATTGACAGTGAAGATTTAACGTTATCGCTCTTAGACTTCGGGAAAAACTACGGATTTCCGTAATTGACGCGTTNTTGTNGGNATAGTAATTTNGCGAAATATATTTATTTCCGCATAATTCTGCCTTACGATGCCTGAGAACTCAGTTCTGTCACAGATGAAAATTGCAGTTGTTGACGACCACGACCTGATAAGGGAAGGCCTCAATGCCGTTCTTGTTAAGAACGGAGCAACCAATGTAGAAAAATACGGTTCTGCAACAGAACTGGTGTCTGCTCTTGATTCCGGAAAGGCTTTTGACTTCTATATAATTGACCTGGAGTTGCCCGATCTTGACGGGTTTGTGCTTATTGAAATGATTCGTGCGCGTAATCCTGTGGCGCATATCATTGTTAGCACAGTGCATGATGAGATATGGACCTTGCGCAAGCTCCTTGCAAGAGATGTCAACGCCATTATATACAAATCGGTTGACGGCGACGAGATTCTAATTGCTATAAACGAAATACTTAAAGGCAACAACTATTATTGCCAGGCAGTGCGTGAAACCCTCCAGTCGGCAGGGGATAATTCCATCCATCCCTCATCCCGTGAGCTTGAAGTGCTTTGTCAGATTGCAAAGGGAAAGACTTCGCGAGAGATTGCTGCGGCAATGTTTGTGACTGAAAATACGGTGGAAGCTCATCGTAAGGCTCTGTTTACAAAGCTTGGAGCGGTTAATGTGGCAGATTTGATAGTCAAGGCAATAGAGAGAGGCTATATAAAGAAAGGCGGAAACCATCGTTAATTATCTCATTTTGCTAACTATGCCGACATAATAGCCCCAGATGCCGGCAAAAATACCGTTTAATGCATAATCAGTTTTCAGCCAAACATGCACAGGCTCACTCCAATAAGGATGAGCATCAAAAAAGGTCTCAGAAACTCGGATTGAAACCGCAGTCTCTACCGGCAGGTGGAAAGTGCGAATATTGCGGCACTACTTATTCAGCCACAGCCCAGATTTGCCCGGAGTGCGGAATGGGCATATCAAGAGGCAATTGCACCTTTTGTGGCAAACCTATTCCACATGGCGAGGCTGATTGTCCCCATTGCGGAAATCCGTCTGACGGGCTTGAATGCCCGGAGTGCGGGACAATAAATTTCAGGAACTTTTGCAGGAAATGCGGCGCAGCGCTGAATTCGCGTGCACAGTATGCAGTTGCGCGTTATCGTGAGGCTCCGGAATATAAGAAAGCGGAAGCTATTGCGCAGGAGCTTGAGCAACTCGANAANGTCATTAAGGAAAAATCTAATGGCAGAANTTTTGCGGAAGTTTTACATGCAACGNCTCAAGCAACAGCTNCCAAAGNGAAACCTGCTCCCGANNCCCGTAAAAAAACAAATTTCAACGTGCTCACTCTCGATGAGGCTGAAAAGATGTATGAGGAAAAGCAGGCGGAGATGGAAGCTGTGCTTGACAGCATTGTCCCTCCGCCGGACATGACTCCTGAGGAGCAACGTGATTTCTGCTCGGCGCGGAAGATTGTGGTAAAATACACTACGGTAATTAAGAAAACCGTCAATAAGGCATGGATATGCAATTATTGCGGTTTCCGGCATAATAGTCCGTCGGAGTGTGCNGAACCTTGGCATGGCGGCACATGGATTACCGATGAAGTGACACAAACAATAGAAGAAACAAAATTAGAAACATTGAATAGAAATGGCAGGAACTCGTAAAGGCGCCGGAGACGCACATCGTGGCAGAAGCGGCAATATTGAAAACAATAATGACAGTACAGTCAATCCCGATGACGCGTCAGAACCTAAAATCGGCAAGTCCGGTACAGGGAAGGGCGTAGTAGACGAGTCGCAGCGTGGTCGCAGAGGACGTGCTCGCCGTGACATTGCTGAAGAAAAGAGCCGTGTTGAGGTTCTGGAATATTACACCGTAGGCGGTAAAAGATATAAGACTATCCGTTTGCTGTCCTCTTCGACNGGCGAAGCAAATATCATACTNGTTGAGCGCGACGGGAAGAAATATGTGCTCAAGCTATACAATTATGACCCCGTAAATCCGCCGAGCCATGAGGTGCTTGACAAGGTAATGGAGCTTTCCAAAAGCTACAACTGTATTATCGAGATATATTCCCATGGCAAATGGAAATCCCCGGACGGCACCGGTCCTGAGCTTGATTATGAGCTGATGGAGTATTGCGAGGGAGGCGCACTTGAGCCGGGAAGCTATACCGGAAAAGAAGAAGAGTTTAGCGATGTCATGTTTGATATGCTGATTGCTGTAAACGACTGCAATCATGCCGGCATACTTCACCGTGACATCAAGCCACAGAATTTCTTGTGGGCTGACNAGGAACATACCCGCCTTGTTTTGGCTGATTTCGGCATAGCTTGCATTTGCCCGGAGGGAGAGTCAAGAGAGGTGCCGGATACATGGACGGCAATATATGCCGCNCCGGAATTTTATGTCCGNGTNCCGGGTAAGCGTCCGTCTGTCGACATTAAGAGCGATTTCTATTCGGTNGGCATGTCATTGATTACCCTTATCAAAGGGGAGAAGCAGTTTGAGGATATGACGGAGCCGGCATTGATACACATGAAGCAGGAAAACCAGCTTCCTATACCTGAGGACATAGAGGCTCCAATCCAGACAATAATTACGGGACTTGTAGAACCTCGTATGTCAAGGCGCTGGACCTATCAGACTGTACAGAAATATGTAAACGGTGAGCTGCAGCCGGATGAGATTCCTGAAACCATCAACAAAGAGATCGAGATAACATTCAATTCTGCGCGTGGCGAAGTGGCGCATTCACGTGCAGAACTGGCTTATTATATGTTGCATGACCAGGTTCTTGGAAAGAAATACCTTTATTCAGGCAGGGTGACCAGGTGGCTTGAAGAAGCAGACCTTACTGAAGACGCGGTAGCTATTGAGGAGATTGTAGAGAAACTTTATCCCAAAGACCAGGAAGCAGGTCTTTGGGCAGCCCTGTATCTCCTTGACCCTGAGATGCCTTTCTATGGACCTGAAACCGACTTCTCATTACCGGAGGAAAAATGGGACAACTCGGNTACACAGGAAGGNATTGCGGAGATGATTGATGTGTCACCGCAGTATGTCGACCATGTTAAAGGCAAGAACCTATATGATTTTTACATCGATGACATAGAGCAGAAAAATTCTCGCCTGCTGATGTACCTCTCTGCCCATGGAGCCGATGCGATTGTGAAAGAAGCCAAGAGACTTCTTAAGAATAAAGTTTANCCAAGTGAGGTTCTTGACATAATAAAATATCGCCTTGACCCGACGCTGCCATATNTTGTAGGAAGTGGACATAACGTAGAAACAATCAACGAGTTGATAGACGCGCTGGTTGACGATATGGGATATAACGCTGACCTTACCAAGAAATCCTTTGTTTATTGGCTTGCTGCGCGTGATGCCGCCCTTGCCGGAAAAATCAAGAAGATTATTGATGATGGAGGCGACAAGTGGGATGTCATTTACGCCCTTGATCCCAATATGGGTTATAATTTCATTTGTGACCCGGAAAATCCTGAAAGGGTTTTTACTCCGGCTGAGGTTGCGGAGTACATGAATAAGGAAATCTTCGAGCAGGGCACCATCAATGAATCAGATCCGGAGGATGTTGCGATAAGTTGTGAACTGATGTCGCCATACCAGCTCAATTCATATCTGAAATCTAAAGGCAAGTATGAGGAGGTGATTGATTGGATTGAGGAGTGCAAGGAGGATTGGGAGCAAGATGATGTAGCAAGGCTCTCTGGACCTTTCGATATATGGTTTGCAATATTCCGTTGCATCAAGGGTATGGGCGCCCAGCCTTTCTATATAATAAAGGAGGGTGATGAACCTGTGCGTTCTCTTGAGGATTTGAAGCGATATAGCAAGAAAGAGCTTTATGATGCTTTCCATGCCCCCAACAGCCATCTTGACGCATGGATTGCGACTTTCTTCCAGGAGGATCCTTTTATTAGAAAGTATGAACAATTTGATTATGAAAAACTTCTTGAAAAGTACATAGAGTTCATTGACACCAATATAGGAGGCTATGCGCCGGCAGACCGTTACCATGAGGCTCTTGGTATAGTTGACAAAGCAAGCCGTAAGGTAAAAAACGGTTCGATAGCCAAACCTATCCTCACTTATGTGCTTTTGCCTATAATCCTGCTATTGCTTGCTGGAGCCGCCGCGTTCTGTTTCTGTGACGGAGGTATCCCGGGATTCAATCCCATAACTGGGCATTTCTGGCAGACAAGTGTCATGATTTCCGTGGTTCTTATCCTTGGGTTGTTTGTAAATGATGTGGACTGGGGCTTTTTCGGAAAAATTTTCGGTGGTTTTGCCGCTTCAGTTGCAATAACGTTTGGACTTAAGCTCCTGTTCGGGTTCCTCGCACCGTGGCTTGTGTGGATTCTGTTGGCAATAATTGTTTATGTTGCGGTAATTTCATTGGCATTCGTCAAATCTATCCGGGTTTCAAAACCGATTAAAAATGATGGTGAGCCTGATTTAAAGAATCCTGGTTACCAGTTCCGTGAGCTTGAAGCATTGCATTACGCTTTCAAGGACTACGAAGAACCTTTCAACAGCACAGTGGCTTATTATGCGCCGCTACATAAAGAATACTATAACTCGATTACAAAAACCGGATTAATCGGTGGAATATACCTTGTTATAGTAAGTGCNGTGCTTTTCTTCTATACGTTTNTTCTTAACCCAGGATTGAGGGGTGAGAAATCATTCGGTTACAGTGCTGCAAATCCTCTGATTGAGTATAAGGGCAAATGGACCGGAACATTCGATGAGAAAAACAAGGCGATACTGAGCATCGACAGTGTGACAGGGTTTACGGTGGATTCCGCTTCCCTGAAAATCGGCGGAAAGATTGTTGCACTTAGCGGCAGATGCAAGAAAACTGATTCGGACCGTATGGTAATTGAACTCTATAATATGAATGCAGCTGACTCTATGAGCTCATATTATGGGGAATACCTCCTTGACGGCACTAAGGAGGATGCCGGTTTGAGGCTGACAGGCAATTTCATCCCTACTAAACCTAATAAAAAAGGTGAGATTATACCTTCAGCCTTAATATTCCGCCAAGTTNCGGATGANGAGTTGGAGCAGATTGAGAAAGACGCTGTCAAGGAGTCAAAACCTAAGCGTAAATCCGCTTCATCAAAGAAAACATCCCAAAAAACGGAGTCAACCGAGCCGGAAACTTCTGCAGCAGGATTGTGGAAAGACACTATGGGAGATGATGCTCCGGCACAAAACAGTGAAGAATGAAAACTTGTAATAAATGCGGTTTTGAAAACCGTGACCTCGCAAAATTCTGCCGGGAATGTGGAGAATCCCTCGCCGTAAGCGCTGGAAAAGGGGACGCATTCGACACGCTCGTTGGCATGGATGAGATGAAGGCTGCCGTAAGGGCGCAGATTGCCCAGGCAAAGGCGGTAAACAGCAGGGTAGTCGGAGGCAAACGTATCCGTGTGCCTTTCGACATGATGATAACAGGCGCTACAGGAACCGGCAAGACCGCTTTTGCTGAGGCGCTTGCAAAGGCGCTAAAAGAAGCTGGAATCATATCACTCGACAAGGTGGTGACCGTTGATGCTGACGATTGGGGAAGCGATGATTCAAAGAAAGCAATTGATGATTCTGTTGAAGGCGTGCTTGTGGTGGACCGTGTAAACAAGTTGCTTCCTCGTGACAAGGAGGACTATGATAAGGAGGTTGTACTTGAAAACCTCACAGAGGCTATAAAGGAGGATGCCGCAGATGATTCTGTAAAAAGGGTAGTGGTGTTTACAGCCGATGATGAGTTTGAGTCATATATGGCGCGTCATGCTATTTACCGTGACGCATTCACATTCATGTTTGAGACCGATGTCCCTACAGTAGAAGAGGTCGGGCAAATATGTTGTGAAATACTTAAGCGCGACTATAATGCGGAACTCACCCCCGAAGCAAAAGATAAGCTGAACAGGGTACTGATAGAGATGAAGCGTGACACAAGCTCGACTTTCGGCAATGCACACACGGCAGTGAAGAAGTCACGTGAAATAATCAGGACAGCTGCGGTAACGGCATCCTCGGTCAACGGTGTTTTGCAGATTTTGCCTGAGCATGTTCCGGGCAAGGAATTTGTGCCGAGGTCATTTGACGAGGTGATGAGCGATTTTGACAAATTTGTCGGTGTAGATGAAATTAAACAGGCTGTTTCCGATATTGCGGCGCGAATAAGGCTTGCCAAGGCATCCGGCGAGAGTTCCGCCTCGTTGTTGCAGCACTATATGTTCCTTGGAAATCCAGGCACTGGAAAGACGACGATGGCACGCCTTTTTGCCGACGCGCTAAATGCCATGGGAGTGCTCCCTGTAGGACAGCTTGTAGAGGTGTCGCGCAGTGACCTTGTCGGTCAGTACCTGGGTCATACCGCTCCGCTTGTCAAGGCGGCATTTGATCGTGCCGAAGGTGGGGTGCTGTTCATTGACGAGGCATACGCCTTGAAAACAGATGAACGCGATCCCTTCGGTCAGGAAGCTATAAATGAAATGATTAAACTCGCTGAGGACAGGCGTGGAAGGCTTGTTATCATCCTTGCCGGTTATACCAAGGAGATGGGCGAGTTCTGCCAGGCAAATTCCGGCATAGCATCCCGTTTCAGCGAAGTAATTAATTTCCGTGATTACAGGGCTGAGGAGCTGGAAGAAATTTTCCGCCGCCTTGTTAAGNGCAAAGGTTACAGGCTATCAGAGGATGCCGAAAGCGGTATTGCCGTATTCTTCAAATCCATGTACCTGAAGCGCCCCCGTGATTTCGGCAATGCCCGTGAGGTGCGCAACACTTTCAATAAGGCATTGAGCCGGCTTGCATCGCGAATAGCGTCCGGTGGAGAGGCAGATTCAAAAACGATTATAATGGCTGATATTGAAAGCGAGGACACGAAGCCTAAGAGCGTTGCGGAAATCATGGCTAAATTCGATGACCTTGTCGGCATGGCGGATGTAAAGGACCAGATAAAGCGTATAGCTAACCGCGTGAACTTTGACCGCAAGCGCATGGAGAGCGGCAGAGGCGACGTTACCCTCCAGAATATCCATATAGCCATAACAGGCAATCCTGGAACAGGCAAGACCACTGTAGCAAAACGCCTCGGGGAGGTATTCAAGGCTATGGGAGTGCTGCCTACCGACAGGTTGGTGGAGCGTGAACGCAAAACCCTTGTGACCTCATACGTCAATTCGGGCGCAACCAATATGAACAAGGCTGTAGATGAAGCTATGGGCGGCATTCTCTTCATTGATGAGGCATACAACCTTTACAAGCCTTCAGGGCATGACAATGACCAGCATGGGCTTGAAGCGGTTGAAGCGTTGATGTCGCGCCTGACCAACGATGCAGGAAAATTCATTACCGTGATTGCCGGTTATCCACGCGAAATCGAATGGTTCCTTGAAAATACAAATCCGGGCATGAAGCGCAGGTTCTCCCATAGAATCCATATTGACGATTATAATGCGGAGCAGCTTGCGGAGATATTCCGCCGTTCGGCTCATGCAAAAGGGTTTGAGCTTACACCCGAAGCTGAAAAGAGGATGCTTGAGCACATGGAGTACCTTGTGGAGCACAAAGGACCTAATTTCGGCAACGCAGGAGTTGCAAACAATGTGTTGAGCCAGACTATTGAGCGCCAGAGTGAACGTCTTGCCGAGATTTACGGCATAGGTGATGAAGTGCCCGATGATTCGGTGCTGTTTACTTTTGATGCTGAGGACATTCCTAAAGAATAAAGCAGAATGAATTTTAAGAAATGCCGTGCCTGCGGCGCCACTGTGCCTGAAGGCAAATATTGCGACCAATGCGGAACACCCTTTGTTTCCGGGCAGAAGATAGGTCATAGCGGAACAGGAAAAGGGAATGTGATGCGCCTTAAGCAGATTGACGGGCGTGCCATGCTCGTGCTCCGACCAGACACCATTCTGGGACGTGTGGAGGGCGATTATACCGATACATTAGGTCAGTTTGACTGCGTGTCAGGAACTCATGCGCGGGTAACGTGCAAAGATGGTAAGTGGATGATTGAGGACCTTGATTCCTCAAACGGCACATACGTCAACGATGACTGCCTTGTGCCTTTCAAGCCGCATGAATTCAAGTCCGGCGATGTGATTGATTTGGGAACATATCTCTTTGAGGTGCAATGAGAATAAAGATTGAGGCAGTAAGCGATGTGGGTGTAGTGCGCGCCAACAATGAGGATATTGCAATTGTGGGCGGAAAGAAAATCCGTGACAAGGCGTTGTCCTGCGAGTGCGCGGCTCCTTTGCTCGTTGCTGTTGCCGACGGCATGGGTGGATACGAGGGTGGTGAGATTGCCTCTGAAATGGTTGCAGACCAGCTGATAGACTTCTGTGAGGATGGCGACTTCACAGCGGATTCCTTCAAGAGTTGGGCTGCGGTAACAAATGAGGTGGTTCTTGCAAGGGCAAAATCGTTGAATTTCAATGATATGGGCACCACGCTCACCGGTCTGCATTTTGGAGAGGACGCCAAGGCGTTGATGTTCAATATCGGCGACAGCCGTGTGTACCGTTTGCGTGACGGAATACTGAGGCAACTGAC